>QMCD01000675.1_pt1 | contig 23419 bp, 20 predicted proteins | sample 1821841 | NCBI WGS metagenome assembly QMCD01 (sample SAMN01991225, study PRJNA193472) | Termite gut metagenome, whole genome shotgun sequencing project. | isolation source: worker | host: Macrotermes natalensis
TCCTGCGTCGCGTTGTATTCGTACAGTATCTTACTGCGCTCCTCTTCCAATAGAATATCAATGTCGCCCAGCATTATCTCTCTGTTTTCCGCTACTGCAAATTGTTTGATTATATATATAAATGTCTTCTGCATAATTTGAATTTGTTGATCAGTATATTCTTGAACTTTATAGTCAATATCTAATATGATACTATTTTTTTCCCATTCTTTCACAGACATTTGAAACGAATAGTCTTGATATCCGTTATAATACTCCATAAGTCTAGCGTTCATATCATCTATCTTATTTACAAATTTGGCATTGTGATAATTCACACACATCTTGAACATATTATTAAAGCCAGCTTTATTTAGTTCCAAATCTCTAATTAATAGATCATAAGGATATCGTTGATTAAATATACATAGCTCCAATTCCTCCACTATCTTATTAACCAGCGCATTTACAGTAATTTCTTTATCAAACTTAATACGTATTGGCATCGTGCTTGTAAACATGCCAACTATACGTTTTTGGTTACTGTTGGCTCTGTTAAACATTGGTATTCCAATAATTATATCTCTTTCATTCATCGTTTTATATAGATATATAACTAATGCTACTATAAACATTGCTACTATGGGATAATTGGCGGCAACAGAACAGTCTTTAATTAGCTCAAAAGAAACCGTATCAATATTATAACTGATCCTGTTCCCTTTTATGCCTATAGACGAATTATAGAGAGAATCTTCAGGTATATTGTTGTATTTTTTTAACCAAAACTTTTTATTCCTAATAAAACTGTTAGAATTCAAATACTTTTGTTCATCCTCTAAATAATTGAGATATGAATTATCTTTATCGAAACATAAGTCTTGATTTTTTATCAATTTGCTATATATTTCGCATATTTGATTAAGTAGAAGTATTTCGCTCCACCCATCTGAAATAATATGATGAGCTAATATCAATATCCCGCTTTTTTGTTTGTCTATCTTGAATATGGGAAAATAGAACAATTGATCTCCAAATATATCAAAATGCTTACTAAACACTTTTTCAATCCACATATTATGCGCTGCTTCTGGGTCATCATATTTACTAAAATCTATAAAATCTATATCCTGATTCTTATATGGCTCAACATATTGGGCAGGAATGCCGTCTTTCTCCACAAACCTTAATCTTAACCCTTCATTATGTTCAATTATAATGTTAAGAGTTTTTTTCATTATGTCTATTTTAATCATCCCATCAATAAACATACAACCACCAATATTATGAATGGGAATGCCTGAGTTTAATTTTTCTACATACCATATCCTTTTTTGTGGATGTGTTAACCCATAGAAATATCTTTCATTGCTTGACATATAAAATTACATCCCCTCCTGATTTTTGTGATTATTTGCCATAAAACGAGAAAGATAATGAGGAATTTATTCATTAAGTACTAAACAAATCTGTACTGAGATACTTTTCTCCTCTATCTGAAAAAATTACAACCATAACACCATGGTCTAATTGATGGATAACATTCAATGCAGCAACCATAGCCGCTCCACTGCTCATGCCAACAAATATCCCCTCCTTCAAAACGATTTCTCTTGCCATTGAATATGCATCTTCTGTTTCAACATAAATACTTTGGTCAATCATTGAAGGATCATATATCTCAGGTATTATAGCCTCTTCCATGTTCTTTAATCCTTGTATATAGTGGCATTTTACAGGATGTGCTTCAATAATTTTTATTAATTCATTTTTTTCCCTCAAACGTTTCCCAATTCCCATAAGTGTACCCGAAGTACCTAATGGCGAAAGAAAATGTGTTATTTCACCGCTTGTTTGTTCCCAAATCTCTTCAGCTGTTGTTTCATAGTGAGTAATCTTATTATAAATATTTGAGAATTGATCTGTATTGAAATATTTATCTGGATATTTATTTAGTAATTCTTTCGCCTTAATAATTGCACCATCCGTCCCTAATTCCGATGCAGTTAAAGTAACCTTTCCACCAAATGCCCGAATCATCTTTTGTCTTTCAATTGAAACTGCTTCACTCATTACTATTTCAACATCATACCCTTTCACGCAACCAATCATTGCAAGTCCAATACCCGTGTTCCCTGATGTTGCTTCGAGTATTGTTTTGCTCTTTGTAAGAGATCCTTCATTTTCTGCTTGTTCAATCATTTTTAGTGCAATGCGATCCTTTATACTTCCTGTTGGATTAAATCCTTCGAATTTTGCATATAGAAACACATTAGGATTGGGATTTATTCTATTAAGTTTTATTAAAGGTGTATTGCCTATTGTTTCTAAAATACTATTATACACTTGCATAGTTTTACTCCACATGAGCTGAGATATAATCAAGTACGTCTTGCACTGTCTTTAATTGAGTAATTGCACGGTTAGATAATTCTATGTTAAAGCTTTCCTCAACTTCGCAAAACATACTAAACAATTCAAACGAGTTCAAATCAACATCAGTCAGCAAAACCGAGTCTTTTGTTATAACAGTATCCAAATTACCTGAATGGTTACGAATAATTTCTTGCAATCTCTCAAGCACCTACACACCTCCATATCTGATTATTTAGCCATGAACAAAACTTGAATAATTCAGTATTTATGCGATTTATCGAGTCTTGTCTTACTCCTCAGCCGCTCGTTCATATAGTTTAGCTATCACAATAGACTAAATCACTAAGAGCCTATCTCGTTATATAACAATTTAACATATTTGTAAATATAGTTTTCAAATACTCGTATTTTAAGACATATTCTCTCATATTTCTGCAAATGAATTTTGCTTTTTTATTATTCCCGATTACTTTTTTGTAAAATAATGTTATCAAGAGGGAATTCATAGGTAAAGCAAAACATTTACCGTAAAAATTGTGCGTCGATCCTGATGTGAAATATCATATTCAATTATGCTACCATCATATTTTTCCACTATTTGCTGAACGCGATTTATCCCAATACCATGTGAAGTTTTATCCTTTTTTGTAGTATAGACTTTTTCTTCTCGAATATTAATTTCCGATTGATTAAAAGGATTTGATATATTAATAGTGAGCGTAGTGTGCTCATAACAAATCTCAATTTGTACTTCCCGTTCATTGACTGGAAGTTTGGAACATGCTTCCAAAGCATTATCTAAAAGGTTGCCAAGAATGATCGTCAAATCTGTGCTATTGATTTTCAACTCTTCAGATATCTTGATTTTCATATAAAATGGTGTTTTTTGACAGGTCGCTAGATATAATTTGCTGTTAATCATAGCATCAATGATCGTATTCCCTGTATTAATACCTGCTTCAATTGATTTTGTATCTTCAAGTAAGGTATCTATGTATTTTGATAATTGATAGGATTGTTGATTTTTTGCCAATTCTTTGATTGAGGTAAGGTGATTTTTTATATCATGCTGTTGAATACGGAGTTCTTTTTGGTAACTCTGAATGAGTAATGCTTGATTTTTATAATCTTCGTTCTGCCGACGAAGTATGATATTTTGAAACTTAATAGCTTCTTCATGTAATAATCTTCTGTATAAATAAAATACATGAAAATTAATTGCCAGGAGTATTATAATAGTCATTGCGATCAAAGATAATCTATGGCTATTTCCTGCTTTCATAGTTAAAACATGCAAGATATATATACTACCAGAAGGAGCAAAAAAAACAGATAACCAATAAGTATGTGGCATCTCGGCAATTTGGTGTACAAAAATCGGATTTATCAACTTTACAAGACCTAACAGTAATACCGCAGAGAGTATAATTCCGACCAATATCAGAGTCTTGGATACATTGTTTACTGTTGAATCTGTATTATTATATAAAAGATCAAGAATGGTTGTCGTACAATCGACACTGACTATTGTCAAAATATATATAAAAACTGCGGCAAAAATTTTCTTGAAAAAGCGTGTTTTGTATAGTAAACATATGATAAATCCCATAACCAAATTAATAATAAAATCATGTAGTAAAGTAAAAGATTTAAAGTAAATAAAAGCGGTAATAAAATAATAGCTCCCATATCCACAGAAAACAATCAGATTAGAAGCCCGTTTCTTTATCAAGAAATTGTCTATAAAACTATAAATGGCATAAGTTCTGACTATATTCATAATCAAATATGTGATTATTACTGCCATTTATTGTTCCTCCGCTGTTTTGTTTCCTTATATATTTTACGTATTTCTTTTCTTCTTGGTCCGCTGATCCAAAGTAGCACATCATTTTCCATAGTTACATTTTCATAAGTGATATTTTTGATGTAATCATAATTAATCAGGTAGGACTGATGTATACGCAGGAAATCATCAGCTAACAATTCAGACTGAACATCAGCTAATTTACCATAAAAAGTATAATTATCTTTATGGGTTATGACATCGACTCTATGGCTTTGAACCACTTCAAAATATAAAATATTATACAGGGGTAATTTAACATGTCCGTCCGAACAGATAAAGGAAAACACTTTCTTGAGCGATCTATCCAATATTTCACAAGCACTGATTAAGGCTTCTTCAAACAGTTGGATTTCAATCGGTTTGGAAAGAAAACGATGTGCATTAACACAAAATACCTCTTTCGCACGAGTATCATAAGAAGATACATAGATCAATATAGATTTTTTGTTATTACTTTGGTTCAATCTCAATCCAACATCTATTCCGTTTATACCACTCATAAGAATATCTAAAAAAACAATATCATAAGTAAATCCATTATCTAGACTTTTACATAATTCTTCTCCTGACAAAAAGTAATTAACAGAAAAAATAATGTTTTTATCGCTTAAAATATGATTAAGCAATACTTGGACTTGTTTTATAAAAACCAATTCATCGTCACAAATGGCAATTTTTATCATTTTACCCTCTTTACTGTATATGTAAGCATATGTGCCGCATTAACAAAACAAAATATTCGTGAGTAAATTTATTTTAACATAGTGCAAAGAATTGGTAAAGCATTTTACATAAAAACAATTAGCAAGCCACACTAGGAATAAAGCGGCATGAAACTATGCTAAATGTTTCAATAACATTTGAAATCAGAACGAGTAGCAGTCCCAGTATCTTTGCTTAGCTGCTCTTCCTTGAACCGTTTCAGTTTCATGCCGGAATGACGCCTGATAAGAATAATCAGGAACGCATCATCATATTCCAAATAATTCTATTATCCCTTTACGACAACCCCGCCAACATATCGAACGTCCCGGCGATATTCAGCTTCCCGTACCCCCATTCCCGATTTGGATAGGACAGCTCCGACGAACGTTTCGCTCCCAGGATAAAATAATTCCGGAGTTCCTGACTTTCCACGTGATTATTATTGCCCTGCACCACCGCCCACTGCATGAACTGGGCTGCCGCGCCGGCCGTAATAGCCGCCGCCATGCTGGCACCGGATACTTTCCCTAGGATCGTATCAATATCAACGCCGGGGGCTGCGATGTCCGGTTTTATTTCATTGATTCTGGTGAATCCTCTTCCCGACCGCCCGTAAAAGCTTCCGTTGGCATGATTATAAGTAGTCACGGTCAAAATCTCCATCGTATTGGCCGGTCCGGTCAGCGTGATATAGGGATCGGGGCGCAGGAACACGACATCCTCCCCAGCCGAAATCGGCATCCACATATTAAAACTGCCGTCATTGCCCATTACGCCGAACGAACTGCCCACATCGACAACCCATACCCCAGCGGTGGGATTGGTAAAGCGGAAGACAAACAATTCATCACCCGTGCTCTGCTCTACCAGGACATGATCGACCCTTACCTGTGTCTGTTCATATACAAAGCTGAAGCTCCGGCCGCCCTGTGTCCGGAAATCCACAGCTTCTGTCCTTTCCCCGCCCGGTGAATGAATGGAGGCCGAAAGCGAATTTGGTAGCCCGCCCCACAGTTCCAGGATAAAGCCGGGTGTCCCTTCTTTTACCTGGATCTCCACCTGATCGTGATTGTCATCGTCACTGATATTCCTCACGCTTCCCGAATAATGATGGGCCGTACTTCCTTCGTTCCCGCCGCCGGCCACGACGATTCGGCTGCGCCTGACAGCAGTCCGGTTAATAAACGTGGAGAAAGGCGAGCCGCCGGCATGGCCGCCGAGATTGCTGCCCATACCGAAACAGATGACCACCGGACGACGGTAAGCAATCCCGAACTCTTCAATATATTTTAGCGCCATGATGACATCTGTTTCCGAAAAAGCATCGACATCTTCCGGCACAAAATAATAATCCCGCAGATATTGCTTGGCCTGCTTGCACTTGACCACCACGATCTGACAGTCCGGTGCCGCTCCCTGAAATATCGTCCCTTCCCCCAAGGAACTGCCGGCGGCCACACTGGCTACCGAAGTCCCATGGCCATTATCATCCCAGGAAGGCACAAAATTACGCGGATTCTCCGTTCGTAACGCCTGGTCAATCATCGACTTAGTATACTGTGAGCCATATTTCATCCCTTCCGGCGGAACTCCCGTCTGAATAGTCTGATCCCATATTGCAATAATTCGGGAAGAGCCGTCCGCATAGCGGAAGACATCCTCGGTATACCGGATTCCCGTATCAATAAACCCCAATACCACCCCACTGCCCAGAAGAGAAAGCGGCGGCCGCTGCACCTGCAAGATCCCGCTTTCAATCAACGCACTGGGATCAAATACAGTCCGGTTCTGCTGCGCTTCTTCTGTCTGCATGAGCGCAAAAAGCTTTGGTATCGCTCGATAAGTAAAGTTAGTGGGATTTAATGGCGGCACAATTGACCGATTAATGTAAAAAATCCCAAAATCACCCTCCACTTGCTGATAGTAGTACTCTTCCGGAGGATAATTCATACTGTAAAACTCCGAAGCATCGGAAATAATATCCATGTAATCGTCAGATAAGATTTTTTCCCTGTCTGGCATACGGTAAACCTCTTTTTTTATTACTATATTCAAGAAGTCAATTCTGCTTCCTCTTAATCCGCAATCTGATACTTCACCAGAGATCCGATATGTTCACACCAGTCCGCGTTCCCAAAGAGAATCTTACTACCTTAACCTGATCGGAATGACCTGCCCCCCCTCATCAAGCTTCGGAAAATGACGCGAGGGGGAGCAGGTCCATAAATATTCTATTATTTAAGCTCAGATTTTGCAAAGATAATTCTAGCAATAACTAAATAGGACTGCATACCAGTCAAGTAGTACGCAGCCCTATATCCTATTTAGATTATTTAATTACTCATCCAACCGGCACCCAGACACTGTTGCTTCCGGGCAAGTCGCCTTGTGTCCACCATTGCGCTTCATAAACAACGCCTTGATAAGTGACCTGATCGCCGCCTACATAGACCTTAGCGGGATTATATTCTTCGATTTCCCCTTCTTCTCCTTCTCCATCAGCGATTTTTTCCCATGCCTGGTTTATGTCAGGCGTTCCGCCGCCCTGAACCCACCATTTGGCTTTATAGGTATCGCCGTTATAGGTTGCGGTATCGTCGGCAAAGTAGATTTTTTCAGGATCATATTCCTCGGAATCAGGGTCATCGTTAACGCCGAGAACAGTGATTACGCAGTCTGCCGTCGTGGTTGCGGCGTCGGAATCTGTTGCCGAATAGCTCAGTTGATAAGTACCTTCCATAGCCGTATTGACAGAGCCGGTTACCACGATCGCAGAAGTAAGGTTGCCGTCTTCCGCATCACTGGCACTTACGCCCTGCAACGGATCAAAGCTGTCTCCGACTTGAATCGTTTTGTTTGTTACCCCGTAAATAACCGGCGGCGTATTGACGGCAACACCTGCCCCAGTCACGGTAACAACGCGGGTCACCGTTGTCGTCTGGGGCACTGAGTCGCTGACGCTATAGGTCAGGGTATAAATGCCGGGAGTATCCGAATCAACCGTCCCGCTGACCTGAATCGAGAGGGTCAGATCGCCGTCTTCCTGATCCGATGCCGTTACCCCTTGCAGGGCATTAAAAGCGGTACCTTCTTCGATCGATATATTGCCCGCTCCGGAAATAACCGGCTTAGCGTCAACCGCAGTACCGCTGCCGTAAACCACCTGACGGCTGATTTCCGGTCCGGCGGTAGAGATCCGCTGAGAAATTTCCACGCTTACAATCTCCGCTACATCCGTCGAGCCGTCCGTCAGTACGTTGAAGCTCATCGAACTGTTCTGGGGGATAAAACGGTTGGCGTAAAGCGACGCCAGATCCACGACGCAATAGCAATCCCCGTCGGTCACCGTCGGTGACTGGGGTGCTGTGGAAAAGGCCGCATCCTCGTCGGTAAAAAGATATACTTTAGGCAGCTTCACTGTTTCTGCCTTTTCTTCCAACGCTCTCAGCACCTGGTCGCTCTCTTCCAGAACCGCAAGGTTATTAACGGTAATGGTAAAGCCGTTCTGATTGTTGGCAGAATAAGGTGCTATCGAAACCGAAACGTTGCTATTGGGATCATTGGGGATGACATAATCGGTAAGATCCGCATCGCCAAACAGGCCTTCCTTCAAAGCTTTGGTCAGCTCATCCCTGACATCGGTTCCCGGCACTGTTACCCGGTCGTCCGACTGCTGCCAGCTGATAACCCCGCCAAGGTTATGTTCTTTTACATATTCAGCTTTGTCCGTTACGGAACGGACGTCATCAAAGGAGAAAAAGGCACCGGTAGACGCATCATATAAGTACGGTGCATGGGCCACGCTGTCCCAGTAATATTCAAGCCCCGGATATGCTGCATAAAGCTGGTCAAATTTTCCGTATGACCAATTGCCGGCATTGAGGAAGTTTCCGGAAGGGGTATTTGTCCCAAATAATCCCGGCAGATCTTCCACGCCGCCGTCGTCAGCGACATTAGGGAACCCTCTGGTATAAAAAGCACAGCCGACGTTGATCTTCGATGCAATAGCGCCGTTACCCAACAGATAGGTCACGCTGTCATGTACGGAAAGCCCGCTGCTTGCATAAGGGTCTTCCGGATTGGTATAGAGTGCGGTATGATGGCCCGAGATCGGATTCCATGTTCCCGCCATGTCATATGTCATGATATTGGCAAAATCAACGACGTCGAACAGCGCCGGAATATCTATCGAGGTATTCAGCTGAGCCGCCGAAGCGGGAATCGCTACCGACAGTTCATATACCCTGTCCAGCTCTTCGCCCTGTTCATCCAGAGCAGCACGTAATTCTTGCAGAAGGAGGATATAATTGGCCTTGTCGGCCGGTGTGGAGTTGAGTGTTCCTTCGTCAGTGTCTGACTCAGGAGCCCGTACCGAACCCGGATATTCCCAGTCGATATCAGCAAAATCCATGTTGGCATATTTTACGAACTTAACTATGTTCCGAACCAGTTTGGCACGCAGTGTCGGATTCGCCGCTACCACCGAGAAATCACCTGACCTGGTCCATCCACCTATAGAAACGCCGATCCGCAGATTAGGATTGAGGGCTCTTAAATGCTGGAGATTCATTAAGATTCCGGCATTGGCCTCACCCCATGTAACCCCCGCAGTACCCAGAGATGTACTCAAGGCCGCATCTGTGTCCGTCAGTACTAAATTGGCATTGGCGTCAAAATCTAAAAATGCAAAGTTCAGATGGGTAATCTGATCGGCCGGAATCTCGGTCGGATAAAAGCTTTCCCCCCAGATCGTCCAGTCTCCGTAATACATGACGTTACGGTAGGAAACCGCATCCGGATCATACTCCACTGGGCTTCCGGCCGCCCCTGCCGGTATGACTGACGATAACACAAATATCATCATCATAATTATTGACATGAATCTTGTCATACCCTTTGTCCTGCTTTTCTTTTTCATTCTCTTCCTCCTTTGTATTATAAAGTAAAATTCCATGATTTTATTTTACTTTATAGCCAAAACTTCACAAGGCCTTTTGCCTATTCTACAGATTTTTTGTCTGTTCTACGGTTTTTATAAATAATCGACATAATTTTCTTACATTTCATACAATAAAAAGATCATAAGCTTGTATAAAAAGTACAAGTTGGCATACGTATATTCCTATTTTAGCGACTATTAATTCTGTTTCTAATATATTTGTGGAGAATGTTTTTGCGGCATATTAAGATGTTCTTAATAACTTTTAAACGATCCGGAAAAAATCATGATCAGACGCAGACTGGCTGCAAGACGGAAAAATGACTTGGATGAGCCGGACGTGCTTCGGCACTATGACAGTGGGGCAAAGAATGCCCGATCTACGATACCCAAAATGAAGATGCCTGAACCCGGCTGCGGGCTGACTTGAAAGCAGCCTTACAGCCAGTACGGCATTCAACTATGTAACCGGTAGAATTTACTTCTTCTGATATCATGCAGATAGGTTTCTACATCATTGATTACCAACTCATAGACATCATCTGCCTCCGGTTTATTGGGATTTTGATTGCTATGATAATAGTATGTCCCTTTATCGTGGAGTTTCATCTTATTTATGATATCATCTATCAGCTCTTCTTTGGACAGGGAATGATATTTGGAAGATGACCATCGGGTAATCATGCTCTTAATTTCATTTCTGCTGGTTTTCTTCTGATTTTTATCTGACAGTAACTGCGCTGTAAAGTAATTCTCCGCTTTGTCCTGTAGTAAAGTGAACACTTGGTCAAATAACTCTTTATGCTCGCCATACACAAAACCCATTTCCAGATAAGCATAAATATACAAGACAGCGTTATGTAAATATTTTTCGTTATTATCCATCCTGAACAGGCTGCAGTAATAACCAATTACATATCTCATTGTTTCCGATATCGAGAGTTCCTGATATCCCAGCGACGCCAGCATAATCTTGATTGCTGCTATTTCTTCACGTCTTTTTAGCAAGCGCTTCATATTGTATTCTCCATTTGTATTTTCCATTCCTTTTACAGAAGCGGCAGGATCGGCAAACAATCCGTCTGATTCCCTGCCGATGTCTTAGGATCCGATGCTTCTGAATTTCTGTATCCTTTGCTCTCTGATTTCTGTCGGCGAAAGCCTGCTGTTTCTATAAAGGCCTTCCTTTAGGCATTTCTGAATGTTTCGGCAGGTCCGCTCCAGCGAAGCCTCTTCCGGAATGATTTTGTCAATGATTTTCTGGCTCAATAAATCTGCTGCGGTTATTTTTAAGTCTTTTGCCGCCTGAGGTGCCAGTTTGGAATCTTTCCAAAGGATTGATGCGCATCCTTCCGGAGAGATAACCGAGAAAACGGCATTTTCCATCATGTAGATTTCATTGGCAACCCCCAGCGCCAGGGCCCCCCCGCTCCCTCCTTCGCTTAAGATCACGGAAATAACCGGAACTGTCAGCTGTGACATTTCAAACAGATTTCTGGCTATTGCCTCAGCCTGCCCACGTTTTTCCGCCTCCATGCCGGAAAAAGCTCCCGGAGTGTCAATAAAACATATGATGGGACGGGAAAATTTTTCAGCCTGTTTCATCAGCCGCAAGGCTTTGCGATAGCCTTCAGGCAAAACCATACCGTTGCGTCTTTCAATCTTTTCCGGATAATCCCGCCCCCTTTGCTGAGCGATCACCGTGACAGGAGTGTCGCCCAGTTTCCCTAAGCCGGCATAAATGGCCTTGTCGTCTCCATAATGGCGATCCCCGTGAAGTTCGTAAAAGGTATTAAAAATATTTTCTATGACATCCTGGCTGGTAAAACGGCCCATTGTCCTCGCTTTGACGACCCGTTCCCAAGGTTCAAGCTGGGGTTTATTCTTTAATAAACTAAGCATATGCTTTTTCCTCCCTTTTACTGATAATTACGGTATTCTTGTGCATGTAAAGCAGTTCACTCAAGGCGTCCCGCATTTCCTCCCGGGTAATAATGGCATCAAGAAAACCGTTTTCCAAAAGATATTCGGCACTCTGAAAATTATCCGGCAGTTTTTCATATAAGGTCTGCTCAACGACCCTTCTTCCGGCAAAGCCGATCAAGGCGTTGGGTTCTGCCATGATAATATCCCCCAGCATGGCAAAGCTGGCACTGACACCGCCGGTCGTCGGATTGGTCAGGATACTGACATAAAAACCGCCCTTCTGGCTATACTGCGACACGGACGAGGCGGTTTTGGCCATCTGCATCAAGGCCACGACGCCTTCCTGCATCCGTGCTCCTCCAGAAGCAATGAAAAGAATTACTGGCAGTTGCTTGTCGCCGGCATATTCAAATGCCTTGGTGATTTTTTCGCCGACCGTGCTGCCCATACTGGCCATGACAAAGCGTGAGTCCATGACTCCCAGCATCACCCTGATTCCTTGGATCCTAGCTTCTCCGACCACTACTGCTTCTTTCATGCCGGTTTTTTCTACTGCCGCAAGGTATTTCTGCTGATATCCCGGAAATTCCAAGGGGTCTTTAAATCCGTCATTTCCCCATATTTCCATAAAACTTCCCGCATCGGCAACCAGTCCGATCCTTTCATAACAGTTCAGGGTTGCATAATTGCTGCACTGCGGGCACACACCATAATGATCTTTAAATTCTTGCTCATTTTGAACAGAGCCACATTTATCACATTGATAAGACATATTTCGTACCTCCTGAAATCTAGTTTCTGTTGATGGTCTCATCTTATCACTTTGCTAAAAATCTCCGTGGATTTGTCTTAGAATATAAAAAATATGTCCGCCAATCGGCTTTTTGTATCTGAAACAGACACAAATTGCCGTTTGGCGGACATAGCTTCCCGCTTCGACTCCCTTATTTAAAAATTACCCGTCATCCGATTACTCTCCGTCACCCATAGGAATCGTAAGCAGGATCTGGAAGGTGCTTTCATCATATTTAATATCCATATAACCCCCATACCGCTCAATCGTCTTCTTGACGATCGAGATTCCCAGTCCATGCTTTCTTTTATCCTCCTTACTGGTAATAATTCTTTTTCCTCGCTTCATAATGCTGTTCTGATGGTTATTTTTTACTTTTAGGATCAACATTTCGTTCTGGGTATGGATATAAACGTCGATCCGCTTATTTTCCGTCATGCCCTGGCTGGCTTCAATGGCATTATCCAGGACATTGGACAAAATACTGTTCAGATCCTGATCTTTCATATGAAAGTCGTAAAGCTTGGTGTCGATCTGGAACAAGATCCCTTTGTCTTCTGCCTCGGCTCTTTTTAAGTTCAGGATAAAATCCATGACTTCGTTGCCGGTCCAGACATCGTGATTCAGGCTGTCAAAAGGCTGACTGAGAGATGCCACATAAGCGAGGGCGGCCTGATCGTTCTTTTCCGTCAGGTATTTATGCAGCATATTGAGATGATTCCTAAAATCATGGGCCGACTTTTCCTCCGCATCGGTAACCAGTTTCAACGCATTATAATTGGCTTCCAGGATATTATTCCGCATCTCGATCCGATCCTTTGTCTCTATTACAATACGGTAATTATAATACGAAATCAAGGCAATGAATATGATTACCACCAGACTGATAAAAAATATCCACCGTCCCGTCAGGGAACTGTTTATCCGCGAGATCAGAAAGGTATTCAAATAAGTCAAGCCAATAAAACTGATAACCCCGATGATAATAACGCCCCACCAATATTCCTTGAAGATCCGTTTTGCCGGATGCAGCCTGACAAGATTGCGAAACAGACAAAAACCTAAATACAAGACTATTTTACAGGCGATAATAAACAAGAGACGAAGCGGCGATAAACTCTCCGACAGTACTTTCCATACTGCTTCATTGCCGGTCAGGAAACTGGTCAGCAGGATGCAGCTGACATCGATAAAAGCCACGAAATTGATACTGTAAAAGACGCTGCAGCCCAAAGACAGCCGTATTTTTATATGAAACAGGCGCCCCCCCGTATAAGCTGACATAAACACCCCGGCAAACAAGGTATACTGGGTGAAAAGACTATAAAGATTAATGACACAGATAACCGCTGCTATAACCATGCTGCCCAGCATCACTGCATATGTTTTAGCTTTTTTATCAAATACCAGCGCCATGAACTGAAAACCGAGGTACATTTCAAATACTGTAATAAAGTATTCAAAAAACCAGTAAATACTCATCGGCGTCACCTCCAAAATTCCGAAATCTTCATCTTGACTTCTTTCAAATAAGATCCGCCAACATGCAGAACCTCGCCGTTAATCAGGTACACCTCGCTCCCTATTATTTTAGATATCTTGATGATATTGACGATATATCCCCGCTCGACAAAAATAAACTGTTTGCTGTCGATTTCATCATATACTTGTTTCAGGCTTTTCCTGACCTTATACGTATTTGTGTCGCAAATAAGAACAGAGTTTTTTCCATCCTTATAAATATAGACCATCTCCCCATAAGGTACTTTCATATATTTGGAATTGGTAGTAATCACATAGGAGCCCCCCTCCCGCAGCATAATCTCCTGAGTAACCGATTCCAGCGCCGGTATCAGTTTTTCCTCCGCCGACTGCTTGGGTATATACCGAAAGATACGGTATTCATATCCGATCACCGAATATTTCAGATGGGAAGTAAGAAAAATAATGTGGGACTCCATGTCATAGCTCCTGATTTTTCTTGCCAGCTGCATCCCGTTTACCTTCGGCATGTCGATATCAAGTAGATATAAATCATATTTCTTATGTTCATCTAAATCAAAATATAACATTTCGCTATTTGTGAACATTTCTATAGATATTTGTGTGTTTTTTCCTTGATAAAACTGCCGGATTATTTTTTCTGTGCTTTTAATAAAGTCCTCATTATCTTCTGCTATCGCTATTCTTATCATATTTATCTTATCCTCATGCAATCCAAAGTCTGCCCCTTTTTCATACAACATTATATCATATTATTATATTGCTTTACAACATGTTTTATGTTATTTGTGGACAAATTTCGCCAATTGGCGGACAACATTTTCCGCGTTCCCGGAAAACAGGCTAAGATAAATCAAAAGAAAGGAGGGCAACAACATGTTACAGTCAATTTCTTCCTACAGTGCCAGACATATTTGTCTAAAGGTCCCAAGCCGCAGATACAATCTGTCCGCTTATACTTATGGCTTTACCTTGCTTTATTCCAGTATATTTACCAGCATGCTGTTACTTTTAATTTCATTAATCATGAGAAGGCCCTTTCACCTGATGATGTTCATGCTGTTTTTCATACCGATCCGGACCTGCTCCGGCGGTTATCACTGCAAGACTTATATAAAATGCACGGTAGTCAGCTGTTTGTGTTTTATCCTGACCTTTTTGGTATCTCTCATGCTGAAGCTTCTGCCTGTTGCTGCAGCTCTCCTCCTGACCGGGCTGATTGCAGCATATATTTACCGCAACAGCCCGGTCCAAAACAGCAAGCAGATTTTAACGGCTGAGGCTGTCCTAAAAAACCGGAAAAAGGCCAAGTGGATCCTGTTACTGAATTTCCTTGCTATCGCTTTTCTTTATATGACACCATATTTCTTTATCGCTCCGATGGGGATAGCGACTTTGATAACAGTAGCAGTTTTAATGCATATTGTAATTCATCCAGTTGGGCATTGAATAGCGTAATAATAAAACAACAAATCAAAAAGGAGAAAAATTATGAAAAAATTAATTACAAAAACGATTGAGAAAATTGCATCAAAGAATGTAAACTCGGCTTCCCTTTGGTATACCTACCAGTTCCAGAAACCGGAAACGCTTGAAAGATTGGCGGAGGAGGAAGATGAATCATCGCACATGTTGTCATAGCGTAATGAAAATGTGCATAAAATGAGTGTGAGTAACTTAGAACGGATCATGGCATGCTCACAGAAACAGGAATTATCCTTGGCGGCGGCGGTGCTAAAGGCGCCTATCAGGTAGGAGTGTGGCGGGCATTGGATAAGCTGGATGTCTGCCGGCAGATCACCGGTGTCTCAGGCACTTCGGCAGGCGCCCTGAACGGGGCGGCTTTCTGCACCGGCTCGCTTAACCAGGCCATCCGTGCTTGGAGCAGCATTGACGAGCGGATGATCCTACAGCCCAACGACATTGTTATCAAGAATTGCCGCCAGGACATTTATAATGGCTGGTTCTCCAATTCCGGCATCAAAGAGCTGATTCACCGCTATGCCGACCTGTCCGCGATCAGTTCCAGCGATGTCGTTTTCTATGCCACTGCCAGCCGGATTAAAAAACCGGCTTTTCTCTACCGGCTTGCCAAAGCTTTTTCCGCTCAAAACATCTTGAACAAGGCGTTTTCCGCACTTTTTATCACATCCTTGGCAGCGGTCACGACAGCACGTTATTTTAAAGTCAATGACTACGATAGCAAGACTGCCGAAGACATCATTCTGGCATCGTCAGCCATCCCGCTCATCTTCCCCGACATCGCGATCGAAGGCAATATTTACGTGGACGGAGGACTAAATGACAATGTCCCGATTCTTCCCCTTTACCGCGATGGGTACCGACGGTTTCTGGTCATCAACCTAGACAGCGATTACCAGCTACCCACAGGCCAGTTCCCCGATGCCCGGTTCCTGCACTTTTTCCCTGAAGGGGAAGAAACGCTCAAAGGCCTCATAGGTACCTTCAATTTTACCCCTGAAGCCATCCGGCAAAAGATGCGTCAGGGCTATGATGATGCCATGTCCAGAAAAAAAGAAATCCTCGGTTTCTTTCGCCGCTGATGAAATGACCAAAGTGCGTCTTATCTTTCTGATAATCCGCACTTTGCATAGGCTAAATCTACTAAGGAAATGCTGATTGAGCATGTTTCCTTAAATTTATTTCTCTTTGGCAGCTATCTCCGCTGCCATTTTTTCCGTCAATGCCGGCAGAATCTTTTTGTAATCCCCGACGATGCCGTAATCAGCCACTTCAAAAATCGGAGCTGTCTCGTCTTTATTGATAGCTATGATAATGTCTGACTCTTCCATGCCTGCCAGATGCTGTATCGCCCCGGATATCCCTACTGCAATATAGAGATTGGGACGGACGGTCTTACCGGTCTGGCCAACCTGCATATCCTTGGGCTTCCAGCCGGCATCCACGACAGCACGGGAACAGCTTACGGTACCGCCGATGGCTCTTGCCAAGTCATCCAGCATATAGAAATTCTCCGGGCCGCCGACACCGCGGCCGCCGGAAACGAGGATCTTGGCATCCATGATATCGACCACGTCAGCAACGGATTTAACCACTTCCGTGATTTCCACGTAATTATGATTGGGAGTAAAGCCGGGATTAAACTCTTCGATATTGGCCTTGGCCCCTTCATTTTTAGGGAGTTTCTGCATAACACCGGGACGGACGGTCGCCATCTGGGGACGGTAATCCGGGCAGGCGATGGTGGCTATGGTATTGCCGCCAAAGGCGGGACGGGTCATCAGTAACTGGTTGTGTTTCTGCTCTCTGCCGGGAATCGGGTTGATCGGGAAATCGCCGATATCCAGCTGGGTACAGTCAGCTGTCAGCCCGGTATGAACCCGTGCACATACACGCGGGGCCAGATCACGGCCGATAGCCGTGGCACCGACGAGGAAAATCTCTGGCTTATATTTTTCGATTACCGATGCAAGCGCATGTGTATAAGGCTCTGTGCGGTATTCTTTGAGTTCCGGGTCGTCAATCAGAATGACTTTGTCGGCACCGTAAGCGGCCAGACGGTCAGCCTGATCCTTGATGCCGCTGCCGGCCAGAACTGCGGTAACTTCCGTATTCAGATCTGCTGCCAGGCTTTTCCCTTTGCCGATCAGTTCCAGGGCGATGCCGCTGACGACGTTGTCCACCTGCTGGGCAAAGACAAATACGCCCTTGTATTCTTCAATATTTGTAACACCATTCATCTTATTCACCTCTTCCCGTTATAATACATGTTTTTCTTTTAATTTGCCGATGATATAATCAACCGATGCCGCCGGATCCAGATTGACTTTTTCACCAGCCCCTTTTCTGACCTTGTCGGAAGCCTTGGCAATCTGGGTCGGGGAACCCTTGAGGCCGAGATTGGAATCATCGACGCCGTTCAGTTTGTCCCTTCCCCATACGGTAATCTCTGCCTTACAGGCATCAAAGATGCCGCCGGGAGTCATGTAACGGGGTTCGTTTAATTCGGCTAAAGCCGTAATCAGACAGGGCATCTGGGTCTTGAGGATATGATAGCGGTCGTCATATTGACGCTGTACGGTAACGGTTCCTGTATTTTCATCTATCTTGATGTCCTGTGCATAAGAGATCACCGGGATATTCAGATGCTCGGACAGCTGCGGGCCGACCTGGGCGGTATCGCCGTCGATCGCCTGGCGACCGGTGATGATAAGGTCATATTCCAGGTTGCGGATGGCACCGGCCAGGGTCTGGGAGGTCGCCCAGGTATCTGCGCCGCCTAATACTCTGTCGGTAACCAGTACACCTTTATCGGCGCCCATGGCTATCGCTTCCCGGAGAACGTCTTCAGCCTTGGGAAGACCCATGGTGATAACGGTTACTTCTGCTCCATACTGATCTTTCAGTCTCAATGCTGCTTCCAGGCCTGCCTTGTCGTCGGGATTCATGATCGTCAGCATCGCGCCTCTATCCAGCGTACCATCGGGGTTAAACTTTACGCCGCCCTTGGTATCGGGTACCTGTTTAATACAAACAACGATTTTCATTGTGTTCTCTCCTTACTTTTATTATTACATCACACTTCCAAACATGCCGCTATGCGGCACAAACAATCAGTGAGAAGAACGGCTTTAGACGTTCTTTCGTGTGTAATATAGTAATTCTTAGTCTCTGTACTTTAGAGACTTAGAATTTCTTACACACTTTTATTTTAATATTGCTGCCGAAATTACCATTTTCTGAACTTCAGAGGTGCCTTCATAGATTTCCGTGATCTTAGCATCACGCATCATCCGTTCTACGTCATATTCCCTGGTATAGCCGTAACCGCCGTGCAGCTGGACAGCCTTGGTGGTAACTTCCATAGCGACCTCAGCGGCATAAAGCTTGGCCTGGGCGGCTTCGAGGGAATAGTTCTTTTGCGTGGCCTTGGCGACAGCCGCTTTATAGACCAGCAACCTGGCCGCTTCGACCTTGGTGGCCATGTCGGCCAGCTGGAACTGGGTGTTCTGGAACGCGCTGATAGGCTTGCCGAACTGTTTTCTTTCCTGTACATAAGCGATGGTAGCTTCCAAGGCTCCGGCGGCCAAGCCGAGTGCCTGAGCGGCAATCCCGATACGGCCTCCGTCCAGCGTATGCATCGCAATACCAAAACCCTTGCCTTCTTGCCCCAGCAGGTTTTCCTTAGGAATGCGGCAGTCGGTAAAGATCAGTTCGTATGTGGAAGAACCGCGGATGCCCATTTTCTTCTCTTTCGTTCCGAAAGAAAAGCCAGGCGTTCCTTTTTCTACGATAAATGCCGAGATGTTTTTCTTGGTGCGGCCTCTTGCATCGGTCACTACGCCGGTTATGGCAAATATGACATACACGTCAGCTTCTTTCCCGTTGGTGATAAAGATTTTGGAGCCGTTTAGTACATATTCATCGCCTTCCAGCACCGCCTTCGTCTGCTGTCCCTGGGCATCGGTGCCGGCACCGGGTTCGGTCAGGCCGAAAGCACCTAATTTCTCGCCTTTTGCCAAAGGAACCAGATACTTTTGTTTCTGCTCTTCCGTACCATAGGTCTGGATCGGATCACAGCAGAGAGAGGTGTGGGCAGATACGATAACGCCGGTAGTTCCGCAGACCTTGGAAAGCTCTTCCACACACATGGCATAGGCTAACGGATCACAGCCTTGTCCGCCATATTCTCTGGGAACCGGAATCCCTAAGAAGCCGATCTTACCCATCTTTTCTGCCGTGCCACGAGGAAATTCTTCGGTCTCATCCACTTCCTGAGCCAATGGTTTGGCCTCCTTTTCCGCAAACTCTCTGTAGAGCGTACGAAGCATTTCATGTTCTTTGCTTAACATAAAATTCATGATTTCTATCCTCCATTATATCTTACTTTACATCGATGGTTCTATAATGTCTTGCTTTTACCATCTTGCTTTTAACGACTTACTTCCCCACTAATGACAAGCCATATCAATAATCATAGAATCCGGCTCCAGTTTTTACGCCTAACAAGCCACCACGAACCATCTTCTTAAGCAGGCCGGCCGGGCGGTACTTGGGATCTCCCGTCTCATCCAAAAGAACCTCCATAATCGCCAGGACGATATCCAGGCCGATATAGTCACCTAATGCCAAGGGACCCATCGGATGGTTGGCACCCAGTTTCATCGCGGCATCAATATCCTCCACACTGGCAACACCGGCTTCCAGTACGCCGATCGCTTCATTAATCATCGGAATCAGGATCCGGTTGACCACAAAGCCGGGAGCTTCATTGACCTGAACCGGGGTCTTGCCGATTTCTTCGGTAATACCCTTGATCTTAGCCACCATCTCATCAGGAGTCTTGATTCCCGCGATCACTTCCACCAGTTTCATAACCGGAGCCGGATTAAAGAAGTGCATACCGATCACCGGGCGATCCAGGCCGGCTCCGATTTCCGTAATCGAAAGCGACGATGTATTCGTAGCAAAAATGCATTCCTTCGGGCAGATGTCCTGCAATTCCTTAAAGGTCTGCTTCTTAATATCCATAACTTCCAGAGCAGCTTCCACAACCAGATCGCAGTCCGTGCAGATCGTCTTCACGCCAGTAGTAATCTTAGCCAAGATGGCATCCGCATCCCCCTGCTCCATCTTCCCCTTAGCAACCCTTTTCTCAAATCCACTGGCAATTCTTTTCTTTCCGTTCGCCGCAAACTCCTCATTGATATCACAAAGATACACTTCATACCCCGGCGTCTGCGCAAACGCCTGTGCTATCCCCGAACCCATGGTTCCCGCGCCGATAACTCCTACCTTCATTCTGTAACCTCCTAAAATTATTAATATAATCGTAATCATTCATCACACATTGAACACTACGAATTAATACACAACTCATAATCACATCTGCATACACTATCAATCACTATGCACAACCAATCACTATACACTACCAATCACTACGCACTACCAATCACTACACACTTCCAATCACTACGCACTACCATAGCAGAAAAGAACGGAGAAGAATGGCTCTGCCATTCTTCTATGCGAAGCTTTTCGCATTTTTATTTGTTTAAGAAAGCTTCCACTTTTCTCTTCTCCATAAACGCGGCCATGCCTTCTGCCTGATCGTAAGTTTCAAAGCAATCGCCGAATAATTTTTCCTCGACAACAATCGCCGCATCCATATCCAGGTCTAAGCCTTCGTTGATGGCTTTCTTGCTGTTGCGGACGGCAATAGGGGCATTCTTCGCAATGGTCGCGGCCATCTTCTCTGCTAGCGGGAGCAGTTCTCCCGGAGCACATACGGCATTGACCAGGCCGATCCGGAACGCTTCGTCAGCTTTTATATTCCTACCGGTAAAGATCATCTGTTTGGCCATCCCGGGACCTACCAGCCGCGCCAGCCGCTGGGTGCCGCCAAAGCCGGGGGTAATCCCCAGTCCGACTTCAGGCTGTCCGAAAACGGCGTTATCTGAACAGATTCGGATATCACAGCTCATCGCGATCTCACAGCCGCCGCCCAGAGCAAAGCCGTTAATAGCGGCAATCACCGGGATTGGGAAGGTTTCTATACGGCGGAATACTTCATTGCCCTTTTTGCTGAACACTTCTCCGGCCACTTTAGGTAGGGTGCTCATTTCACCGATATCAGCACCAACAACAAAAGATTTCTCTCCAGCACCGGTCAGGATGAGACATCTGACTTCGCTTTGGTTCACGGCATTCAGGGTCTGGTTCAGTTCCTCCAGTACCACGGAATTTAGCGCATTCAAGGCTTTTTCACGGCTGATGGTGATGATGCCGACCATGCCTTTTTGTTCATACAGTACATACTCCATAGTTACGTCTCCTTATTCTATAATATCAGGTCTTATTCCTGGTTTCCTCTCTGGTCCGACCTTTGGTTCTGTATTACGCCTTTGGTTCTGTATTACACCTCCGGTACTTATCTGGTCAATAACTGAATTGGGCTTCTAGTCTCTGGTGACCACTGTGGCACAGCCCATGCCGCCGCCGATACACAGGGTAGCCAGGCCGGTCTTGGCATCTTTGGCTTCCATCTCGTGCAACAGCGTGACCAAGATACGGCAGCCGCTGGCACCGACAGGATGTCCCAGCGCAATCGCTCCTCCGTTGGGGTTCAACTGTTTCTCCACATCAATGCCAAGGTCACGGCCGACGGCGATCGACTGAGCCGCAAAAGCCTCGTTAGCTTCGATGATGTCAAAATCTTCTATCTGCAGACCGGTCTTGGCCATGACTTTTTTCGTCGCGGCAACAGGGCCGATGCCCATGATGGACGGATCAACGCCGGCCAATGCTCCGGCTGTCCAGGTTGCCATCGGTTTTACGCCGAGCTCCTTGGCTTTCTCTTCACTCATGACGACAATAGCGGCGGCGCCGTCATTGATGCCGGAAGCATTGCCGGCGGTCACCTTGCCGTCCTTGTTGATCGGGCGGAGCTTCGTCAGGGCTTCTATGCTGGAATCGGCACGGGGGCCTTCGTCCTTGTTAAAGGTGATGACTTCTTTTTTCCGCTTTACTTCTACCGGAACGATTTCCTTATCAAAAGCGCCGTTGTTCTGCGCTGCTGTGGCTTTCTTCTGGCTGGCAAGGGCAAACTCGTCCAGCTCTTCACGGGAAAGGTTCCACCTTTCGTCGTTGCAGATATTATCGGCGGTCTGAATCATATGATAATCATTGAAGGCATCCCATAAGGCATCATTTACCATAGTATCTACCATCGTCGCATTATTCATCCGGTACCCGAAACGCGCCTGAGGAAGGGCATAGGGCGCCATTGACATGTTTTCCATGCCGCCCGCAACGACGATATCGGCTTCGCCGGCCATGATCATCTGAGCCGCCATGTTGACACAGTTTAGACCGGAACCGCACACCACGTTGACGGTCACGGCGGGAACTTCGACCGGTAAGCCGGCTTTGATCATTGCCTGACGGGCAACATTCTGGCCTAGTCCTGCCTGGATGACACAGCCCATATATACTTGGTCAACCGCTTCCGGAGCGACACCGGCCCTGTCCAATGCTTCTTTGATAACAATCGCACCCAGATCGGCCGCCGGGGTGGTACTGAGTGTCCCGCCCATCGTCCCGATCGCGGTGCGGCATGCGCCTGCTAATACTACTTTTTTTGCCATTTGATTTCCTCCATTTATAAAATTATTGTAGATTGTTAATTTTTTATCATTGTCAGCAATATTAATTATATCATAGGAAGTACCGTTTGGCAATGATGAAACGTAATGTCAAAAAAGTGTCCCAGGATAAACGCATCAATTTTTACCCCTTAGCATATTGACATCTGAGAAAATTCAATTCCTGTTGCTTTTTCTCTTTTTTTATTATATAATTGTAT
>QMCD01001603.1_pt2 | contig 23417 bp, 22 predicted proteins | sample 1821841 | NCBI WGS metagenome assembly QMCD01 (sample SAMN01991225, study PRJNA193472) | Termite gut metagenome, whole genome shotgun sequencing project. | isolation source: worker | host: Macrotermes natalensis
TTCCATGATATCAGAGTCTGTTTAAAATTTATAATTCTCGTTTTTTAATTGCGCTATGCTTATTTTCCTCCTCGCGGCTCGGCAAAGTAAGCAAGTTCACTTTGCTCTCGCTCTGCAGCGTCGGTTGCCACCCCTTTTCGGCGCTTTTTTACCCTAAAGTCGTCAAATAGGAACCGCTATTATCCTCCTTTAGCGCAAAAAAATCACTCGAAAAGGGACGCAAATAACTTCGGTTACAAAATTTAAACAGACTCTAATCCTTTTAAAATTCCAAATCGGTGTTTTGGAGCGGGGAGGGTACGGATGTCGGAAGAATCGACAGTCGAACTGTCGAAGAGACCGTGTGCCGCCTTTCGCCCGAAAGCTCCGGTATGCAGAGGTTATGTGAAACTCGCGCGCTCCGTCTCCGGCCGCAAAATCCGCATAATCTCTTAGAGACTATGTGGATTTTCCACTCAACCCCCTTGGCATCAGGCAGGTCTTCTGACTCGTTCCGGAGAGTACGCCTTCCCGTCCATTTGTGTGCGGACAGTGGCCGAAAGATTGTAATGTACCTCCTTTTGCGAAACTTACAGCTACGGGGATAGTTCCCGACTTTCACGGGATTCCCTTTTAATCCTGATTGCTCGCGGCAACCATAGAACCATGATGCTTGCGACAAAGGTAAACTATATTTGAATGCCGCCGCCGACCCCCATCGAAAGTTATTAATATGTTATTCACAAAAGTTGGCACCTGTCGAACGGCATCATGTAACACCCTTAAAACCAACATGCCGACTCAAATGATGAGCCGGCATGTCGTATAGCTGTACTTGCAGTGGCTACTGCCTGATACTGGTCTTCACGGGTTTGCCCGTAAATGTGAAAGTTACGCTTTTGGGTTCGTCGCTTGCCACAGTGTCGGTGCCTTCGAAATCAAAAGTGTTGGCTTCGCCCGACTTGGTTACCGTAACCGTGCCTGCAGGCCTTCCCGCCACGGGTGTAGTACCATCGGGCTTGACACTGAAACTTGCCGAATTGTCGCCGTCGGGGGCTTGCTCATACTCCCCTGCGGGGATGTCGCTTGCCGATGAGTCGTTGGTCACCTCGAAAGCGAAGAAGTTGCCCGTCTCGGAGCTTACGAACGAAACAAAGTGCTGATAGAGCCCCTCATCGTCGGGGCCGGAGGTGAATATCGTCGCAAGATCGACACTGTAAGTTTTACCGTCGTAGGAGATCGTACCTTCGCCTTGCCTTACGGTTACATTCCCATCGTCGCCGCATGATGCCACGAGCATCATAATGGCCGGGATCAATAAAAACAGTTTTCTTTTCATAGCTTAAAAGGATTAGGGGATTGCTATTTGAGAGTTTTAAGATATGTCTCTATATCTTTCTTGACTTTGGCATAGAGATGTGAGCCTTTATAGTTCTCGTTGAAAAGCAATGCGTTGCGTATGTCCTGCATAGAATTGTTATAGTTGCTTTGCTCGTTGGCAAGGGTCACGCCGTGCCTCTGCGAGTTAGCTATGCGCTGGAGCGAGAGCTGCCGCAGCTTGTCGCATACCGACTCCAATACGGGCATCGCAACGTTGTCCATAAGTGTATGTCCCTGCATGAACATATAGGTGTTGTCGGGTGTCACGCCGCGCATTTTCAGCATATACGAGAACCCGGGGAAGTGCTTCTCTATCTCGGCATGGTGCGCGCGCAGGGTCTTCAGCTTGCGGTCTACCTGCCTCCTGAGCCACTCCAGAGTATCCAACCCGTTATCATCGACTTCGAGGTAGTTTATCTTCACATTCGACTTGAAGTCCTGCAACGGAAATATCGAAGGAGAATTGATCTGGGCCGAATAGGCATACCACAGGGGGAATATGGTGCGGGAGTAGTCGCGGAAGAAGCGCTCGAAGTCGAATATACGCGTATCGTTCTTGGTCGCCTTCACACACAGGTTGTGGAGCGAGGGGGCGTAGCAGAGGTAGTTCTCCGTGGCGTAGGCGTAGGTGTGGAATATATTGGGTGTGTCGTTGATAAGTTCCGCAAGGGGGGTCTGGTCGGCGAACAGGTAGTCGAAGTCGCTGTCAACACAGTAGAGCGTGTCGGCCGCATCGCCGTGCGAGGTGGCCATGTGAAGGACTATCTTCTTGCCCTTGGCAAGGTCTTCGCGCGGAGGTACCGATATCTCGAACGTCAGCTTCGATGATTCGTAGTCGTCGAATACGCCGCGCCAGAAGGCCACATCCTCATAACCCTCCACATAAACCTTTATCAGGCGCTGCCCCTTGCGCAGAGGCAACCTCCCCGGCAATTGCTCCCAATTGCGGTGGCCGTTGCCGTTGTGCCAATGTTCGCCGTTATGGCCGTTGATATGGTTGCTGTGCCGGTTGTTGCTCATGTGCCTGCGTAGCCTGCCCGAATTGGCCTTACTTGACCGTTATCAGATAATAATTTTTCTTCCCTTTCTGCACGAGGAGGAATTTGCCCGCTATAAGGTCGGCCGCCGCCACCATCCTGTCGGGTGTCTCGACCTTCTCCTTGTTGAGCGACACGCCGCCGCCCTGAATGAGCTTGCGCAGTTCGCCTTTCGAGGGGAATACGGGGCACTTCTCCACACATAGCTCCACAAAACCCATGCCGCGGGCGACATCTTCCGCCGCCGCATCGAATTGGGGTACGCCCTCGAAAACCTGAAGGAACGTCTGCTCGTCGAGCCTGCGCAGGGCGTCGGCCGTGGAGTTGCCGAAGAGTATCGCCGATGCCTCCACCGCTTTGGCGTACTCCTCCTCGGAGTGTATCATGCAGGTAACCTCCTTGGCAAGCGTCTTCTGGAGCTTGCGCTCATGCGGCGCGGTGTCATGCTCCGCGATGAGTGCACCTACGGTCTCCTTGTCGAGCATGGTGAATATCTTTATGTAGCTGCGGGCATCGTCATCGCTGACGTTGAGCCAAAATTGGTAAAATTTGTAGGGCGAGGTGTAGCGCGCGTCGAGCCATATGTTGCCGCTCTCGGTCTTGCCGAATTTGGTGCCATCGGCCTTCTTTATCAGCGGGCAGGTGAGGCCGTACGCCTCCTTGCCGAGTATGCGGCGGATAAGTTCGGTGCCGGTGGTGATGTTGCCCCACTGGTCGGAGCCGCCGAGTTGCAGCCTGCAACCGTGTGCCTCGAAAAGGTGCAGGAAGTCGTAACCCTGCACGAGCTGGTATGTGAATTCGGTGAACGACATGCCGTCGCCCTCGCCGTTCAGGCGCTTCTTGACCGAATCCTTGGCCATCATATAGTTGACAGTGATATGCTTGCCCACGTCGCGGATGAAGCCGAGAAACGACATATCCTTCATCCAGTCGTAGTTATTGACCGCCAGCGCTGCATTGGGCGCGTCGGAATTGAAATCTATGAGCTTCGAAAGCTGCTCCTTTATGGCATTCTGGTTGTGGCGCAGAGTAGCCTCGTCCAACAGGTTCCTCTCCAGCGACTTTCCCGAAGGGTCGCCTATCATGCCCGTAGCCCCGCCGACCAAAGCGACGGGACGGTGGCCGCTGTTCTGCAAATGCTTGAGCATCATTACACCCACAAGGTGGCCTATATGGAGCGAATCGGCTGTGGGGTCTATCCCCAGATATGCCGTCACCATTCCGCTGCGGAGAAGCTCCTCCGCACCCGGAACCATGTCCTGCACCATACCCCTCCACTTCAATTCCTCTACAAAATCCATTGTTATATAGCTTAAAATAATGCCAAAGATACGGTTAATTCTTTAGAGGTTGTTTAAGAGCCTGTTTAAAATTTATTCAATAAACCTATTATTCTCCCTGTTAGTGCTTTTCCAGCCTGCCTAACTTGCCGCAGGCCGCTACGGCGATACCGCGATAGTTTGTAGCACATACCGCTAACGGCCTTAGGCGGAATGTGCAAGTAATTCCGTAATTTTGTTTTTATTTGTTTCGACTTTGGGGCTCGTGGAACGTATATTATAAAAACGCAACGACAGCAATGGATCTCGATACACTTATAGCGAAAAGCAGGGGCGGCGACAGGGATGCGTTCGGCGCTGTCGTGGTGCGGTTCAGGCAGATGGTGTTCCGTCTGGCGTTCCGGCTGCTGTGCGACGAGGAAGAGGCAAAGGATGCCGTGCAGGACACGTTCGTCAAGGCATGGGTGTCGCTGAAAAGGTACGACCCCGAATACAGTTTCGCCACATGGCTGTACCGCATAGCGGCAAATATATGTTACGACACCATGCGGTCGTCCAAACGACGCAAGACAGAGCACGACATTCCGCAGGAGCATAGGGACGACACGGCAAATGCCGAGGGACGTCTTCTGAACGATGAACTGAGGCACAACATAATAGCTCTGACAGAGAGACTTTCGCCCAAGCAAAAATTGATATTTACGCTTTCGGATCTTGAAGAACTGTCGGCGGACGAGATACGCGATATCACCGGGCTCTCGCTGTCAAGCATAAAAAGCAACCTCTATATGGCGCGAAAGCATATAAGGGAGAGTATGAAACTATAACCCCATACACCATGAAAAACGAAAAAGAATACGACGATATCATATCGAACATTCGCGCCGCGGAGCCCATCCTCGACAATGGCAACGTGCTGACGGCTGGCATCATGGGCAGGATAGAGGCGATTTCGGCATCGGAGAACCGGCGCAGGCGACTGCTCTCCGCAAGCATGGTTTCGGCCACCGCAGCAGCCATTCTATTAGGATTGCTGGTAAGTGAAATATCAGTACCGTCGGAAATACCGCCCACAGCCAGCGCCAACTATGCGGCTGTCGGCAAATACATCACGGGTTATGAAGGTATGTCCAAAGACGAGATCGCAGCTTCCATATACGAACGCAGGGAAAGGTTGGCGGCAATAACGCAAGCCATACGCCTGCGGTCGGAAAAACATTATGAATAACTCCCAAATTCCAAAACCCCAAATTCCAAAACCATGAAAACAAAAATTATCACGGCGCTGTGCCTGTCCGCTTTCGCATATTCGTGCAACACGGCGCATTACAGAATGAATACCGCCATAGACCGTGACGGTAGTGCCACAAGGGAGATAACCACTGCGGCGGATTCCGCCTTCCTCTCGGGCGATATGTCGAAAAATCCTTTCCTCTTCTCCCTCGACGAACGTTGGGAGATATCCGTTTCAGATTCTGTGACAACCGGCTACCCCGCCGGACGGCATTACGTAACCATAAAGAGAAGTGCCGAAACTGTGGATGGTTTTTCGGATGGGCTTCGGTATGACAGCTACAAGCGTTCGTTGGCCGCGCCCACCGAATCGCTGAAGAGGCGTTTCGGCTGGTTCTACACCTACTACGATTTCAAGGCCGTATATCCGGAGATAAGCGACAAAGGCGATATACCCATAAGCGCATACCTCTCCCCTGAAGAGCAGGCACTATGGTTTCAGGGCAATATGTCGCCATACACAGGGCTAAATGGCATAGAACTCACCGAGGCACTCGGCGACATAGAAACAAAATTCTGGAATTGGTATAATAGGAGTGTATATGATATATATATAGCCATCGCTCTCGAATTTGCCGAAACAAGCTCCTTTGCCGCCGCACTCGCCGCGGAAAAAGATAATATATTTGCAGCCCACAGCAAAAATATCGAGCCTGCGGAGTTCACATTCGACGACTTCTGCACGATGCTCGGCAACCACCTCTCCACAACCTATTTCTCCTTACTTTACAGCCGCAATAAAGAGGCGATAGACTCGGAAGTAGAGGCGCGAACAGCGATAATGGAGCTTTTCGACACCACCATATCATATAGGTTGACAATGCCCGGGAAGATAGTCTCGACAAATGCCCCGCTGTCCGACAACGGCGCACCGGAATGGAAGATAGACGCATGGCGCCTGCTCGCCGCAGACCTCACCCTGACCGCAAAATCGCGCACACCCAACTATTGGGCATGGTTAATAACACTCCTTTTAGCAGCCACACCCATCTGCCTCTTCACCGCCGCACGCAAACCCCACAACCGCAAGTCAAGGGTGTAAATAACCTAATGCCTGTTCTTCCTTGCAAGGAAGAACAGGATATAGCTACCCGAGGCCGTTGGCGTACATGCGCACGTCGTCGAGGGTTATGGGGTTGTCGCAGAGGATCACGAGGCGTTCGACGACGTTGCGCAGTTCGCGGATGTTGCCCGTCCACGGCATTCGTCCGAGCTCTTCGAGGGCATCTGCGTCAATGGATTTTACGGGTACGTCGTAGTAATCGCAGAATATTTCGAGGAAGTTTTCGACGAGCTGAGGTATGTCGCCACAGCGCTCCGACAGGGGCGGGACGTTGATTATTATCACACTCAGGCGATGGAAAAGGTCTTCGCGGAAGTTGCCCTGCCCTATTTCGTACGGCACATTCTTGTTTGTCGCCGCGATCACCCTCACATCGACGTCGAGGTCCTTGTCGCTCCCCACGCGCGTGATCTTGCGCTCTTGGAGCACGCGGAGCACCTTTGCCTGTGCCGAAAGGCTCATGTCGCCTATCTCATCGAGGAAGAGCGTCCCTTTGTGTGCCGATTCGAATTTGCCTTTATGCTGTTTAACCGCCGATGTGAAGGCCCCTTTCTCGTGGCCGAAGAGTTCGCTTTCAATGAGTTCGGAGGGTATCGCCGCGCAGTTCACCTCCACGAACGGGCCGCCGGAGCGTTTGCTCTTCTCGTGTAGCCAGCGCGCCACGAGCTCCTTGCCCGTGCCGTTCGAGCCCATTATCAGTACACGGGCCTCCGTGGGCGCCACCTTGTCGATAATGCGTTTGAGCCGCATAGTGGGTTCGGAATCGCCTATTATGGGTGACACTTGGGCTTTGGGCCTCACCTGGCGCACCGAAACTTCGGCGGGATTTATCTCGGGGGTTGACCTGCCTCTTTCAGTAGCTTGGGCTTCTGGGGCTTGAATGCGCGGAGTTGCCGCCAACCCGCGCCGGACGGCATCCAGCAGCCTGTTCATGTTGACGGGCTTTGTCAGGAAGTCGATAGCACCCTGCTGCATTGCCAATACTGCGCTCTCTGGGCTTGTGTCGTGCGAAAGCCTTATCCACGGCGTGGATATGCGTATGGGGGAGTCAGGCTGGCCGCAAATCACGAGGTCGAAGAGATTTTTGCTGTAAACCGAGACTCCGGCAATAGTATCCGCGGCCACCTCGACAGTGTAGCCTTCATACTCTAACCTCTCTTTCAGCGTGTCGCGTATGACTCGTGAAGGGTCTATAACCAATATAGTTGCCATTTCGTAGGAGGGGGGTGATGAGCTGGTTTAAGAATCGCGTCGGCCGCAAAATTCAAACAAACTCTTATAGTAACTGTATGGTGTTTCATGGAAAGCCTCCCTAAAATATGCAGGAAACCCTCTTGTATAGCGCAAAACCTTGTTATTTTGAAATAATATCCGTAACTTTGCGTAAAGTTAGGCATTCGTGCCGTATAATCCAAATAGTTACGGATTTTTCTCTCTTTCCAATCATTTTTTTCAGCTAAAATCACCGTTTCAGATATCTCGCTGAAGTTCATTATCTTTGTTTAATGGAAAAAAATTACAACATTTATCGCAAGCATCTCGAATTGCCCGAGTACGGACGCCATATCCACATGATGGTCGATAACCTTATGCTGGTCGAAGACCGCGAGGAGCGCAACCGCAAGGCGCGCTACATTATCGGGGTCATGGGTAATATCAACCCGCTGTTGCGCGACACCCCCGAATTTACGCACAAGCTGTGGGACCACCTCTTCATTATGTCCGGTTTCCGCCTCGATGTGGATTCGCCCTATCCCATACCCACCTCCGTCACACTTACGCCGACCCCCGAAAGGATGCGCTACCCCGACAAGAGGGTGGTGATGAAGCACTACGGCAAGTATGTGAAGAATATGATAAACGCCATTGAGAACGAGCCCTGCCGCGAAGCCGTGCAGGAGGCCGTCAGCGACATAGCCCGCTACTTGCGCACCAAGAGCTACGAATACAATCAGGAGCATCCCAACAACGAGGCCATCATCAAGGATATCAAGAGGATGTCTAACAACAATATCGACGTCGACGAGGTTGCCATAGGCCTGATGAAAAGCGAATACAAGCAGCCGTCGCACAACCTGTCGCCGCGCGGCAAGAAGAACAACCAGCACCCCAAGAAGAACAACAAGGGCAAGAACCAAAACCAGCGCCACCACTCCAAGTAAGGCCAAGGCCTGTCTATGGTTTGGCCGCAAATTTGCAGGTAGGCACAATAGCTTCGGCACAAACTTCCTGACTGATTATGATAGATTTCAAGCCTGTAACGCTCGACGATAAGGAGCGCATGGATGGGATCCTTGCTATGAATCCCTACAAGTCGAGCGACCTGACATTCACCAACCTGTTCGCATGGTCGCCGATGTACCACACGCGCATAGCCATTCACGGTCAGACACTGTTCATCTGTTACGACGAGGCCGGACGCCTCAACTATATGATGCCGATCGGGGCGCTGCCGCTACGCGACTCCCTTGAAATAATAATGCAGGATGCCGAAGAGCGTGGCGCGGCATTTCAGATGAGGGCGGTAACTCCGCGCATGTGGGACGACATAGAGGCCACAATGCCCGGGCGGTTCATGATAATCCCCGACAGGGACAATTACGAGTATATCTACACTTCGGAGAAACTCATCCACCTCGCAGGCTCGAAGCTCCAGAGCAAGCGCAACCACATAAACAGATTTAAGGCCGACAATCCCGATTGGGCCTATTCCCCAATCTCGACCGACGAAGACCTGCGCGATTGCGTTAGGGTTCTCGACGAGTGGGAAGATGCGGCCGCACCCGAGGGGTTGGTGTCTTACAGGTTCGACTATGCAGCTACATGCACCATGCTGGAACATTACCGCCGCCTTAAACTGCGCGGCGGGATTATCCGCATCAACGGCCGCGCCGTGGCATTCTCGCTCGGCGAAAGGCTATCGGACGAGATGATCGTAGTGCATGTCGAAAAGGCATTCGCCGGAATCCATGGGGCTTTTGCCATTATGAACCAGCAATTTGCCGAGCACGAAGCCGCCGGGTACAAATACGTGAACCGCGAGGAAGATGTCGGCTTGGAGAACCTGCGCAAAGCCAAAATGTCGTACCACCCCGACATACTGCTCGAACACGGCATAGTGAAACCGGCTGTGAGGTGAGAGCCGCTCTGCTGACAGCAGAACAACGTCATTCAGAGGCTTGTTCAGAGACCACGCAGGGGTCGTGGAATCAGCAGTCCCCGTGGAATCTACCGAATATACGTGTACGATTAATGCAAAATTGAGAATAGCTTGTTACCCTATTCTTAATTTTGCATTTTCCATTTTCAATTGTCAATTAGTTAGTGAGCTTCGAGCCAATTCGTGCCGGTGCCATACTCGACCAGAAGACGCACGCTAAGGTCGGCGGCGTTCTCCATAGCCTCTTTCACCACCTTTACGACCTCCTCCTGTTCTCTGCGAAGCATATCTACCACAAGTTCGTCGTGAACCTGCAATATGACCTCCGAGCGCAGTCCGCGGCGGTTGAACTCGCGGTGGATGTCGTTCATGGCAATCTTTATGATATCGGCGGCGCTGCCCTGTATAGGGGCGTTTATGGCGTTGCGTTCGGCCAACGAGCGCACTGTTGAGTTCGACGAACGTATGTCGGGCAGCCAGCGGCGGCGGCCGAATATAGTCTCCACATAGCCGTTGTCGCGCGCCTGCGCCACAATGTTATCCATATACTCCTTAACTTTCGGGTAGGAGCGGAAGTAGCCGTCGATGATGCTCTTGGCCTCTTCCATAGAGATGTTGCCCATGCGCTGGCGCAACCCGAAAGCCGAGATACCGTATATAATACCGAAATTGGCGGTCTTGGCCTTGCGGCGGTGTTCGGAAGTAACCTCTGCGAGTGGGATACCGAACAGGCGCGACGCCGTGGCCGCGTGAATATCCTTACCCTCGCGGAATGCCTCAATGAGGTTCTCGTCGCCGCTCAGATGCGCCATAAGCCTCAGTTCCACCTGCGAATAGTCGGCCGAAAGCAGCACATGGTCGCCGTCCGACGGAACGAACGCCTTGCGTATCCGGCGTCCCTGCTCGTCGCGTATGGGTATGTTTTGCAGGTTGGGGTTCGTCGACGAGAGCCTGCCTGTCGATGTAACCGCTTGGTTGAATGACGTATGCACCCTGCCCGTCCGCCGGTTCACAAGCTGTGGCAAGGCCTCTATATATGTGGATATCAACTTTTTCAGCCCCCTGTATTCCAATATCATCCCCACCACCGGATGACGGTCGGAAAGGAATTGCAGGTACTCCTCGTCGGTGCTGTACTGCTTGGTTTTCGTCAGTTTGGGCTTGGCGTCCAGCTTTAGCTTCTCGAACAGCACCACCCCCAACTGCATAGGCGAGTTGACGTTAAGGTCCGGCGCACCGGCTATTTCGCGGATGCGGCTTTCGAGTTCGGCCATCTGCGCGCCCAGCTCCTTGCCGTAGTCTGCCAACTGCTCCGTATCTATCTTAACCCCCGTGAGTTCTATTTCGGATAGTGCGTCGATGAGCGGTTCTTCTATTTTGGAATAGAGTTCGCCGAATCCCATGCTCACGACCTGCGGCCATAGTATATTTTTGAGGCGCAGCGTTATGTCGGCATCCTCGGCACCGTACTCCCCCGCCATGTCGAGCGGCACCCTGTCCATCGTAAGCTGCTTGCTCCCGCGGCCTATAAGTGTCTCTATCTCGATGGGCGAATAATTGAGGTAGAGGCGTGCGAGGTGGTTCATGCCGTGGCGCGACTCCGGATCGAGCAGGTAGTGCAGCAGCATGGTGTCGTACTTGAACCCGCGTACCTTAATCCCCGCCGCCGCCAGCATCATTATGTCGAACTTGAGGTTCTGCCCTGTCTTGGCTATCGACGGCTCTTCGAAAAGCGGTTGCAACGCTTTCAATACACCTTCGGCATCGCCCGTGCCGACAGGCACATAGTATGCCTCATGCTCCCTGACAGCGAATGAGACCCCCACTATGCGGTCGTTAAAACAGTCGAAACCCGACGTCTCCACATCGAAACAAAACTCCTCCGCACGGCTCAATTCGGCCACGAGCGAGGCGAGTTTCTGCGGGGTTTCGACTATTTTGTAGTCGTGCACAACGCTGTTTATGTTGTCGTAGTCGCTTGCGGAGTTGCTGAACAGGTCTGCGGACGACTGTTCCGTAGGTGCAGTTGTCGCCCTGCCAGTCTTTTTTGCCGCCTGCACCGGATTGCCGAACAGGTCGCGCTCTATGTCGTCCACGCCGGAAAAACCATCGCCCGACAAAGTCCCGCCTGCACTTGATATATGGCTGCCCGATGCCGCCTCTGTTGCGGATTGGCTTGACGACACCGAAGATTGCAGCATCCCGACACTCTGCGCACCGGCCGCTCTCACAACCTTATTGAACGGCGAACACTCCGCAGTGTCCATCTCACGGATGAACATATTGAAATCCAACTCTTTGTACAGTTCCCTCAATACCACACAGTCGGGGTCTTCCATCTCCAACTCGGCAGGAACGAAATCCACCGGCGCATCGATATCTATCGTCGCCAGCGTCTTGGAGAGCAGCAGTTGCTCGCGCGTGGCGATGATATTCTCCCGCTGCCTGCCCTTGAGTTCGTCCGCGTGCGCGAGTATATTCTCCACCGTGCCGAATTCATTCACCAACTTCACAGCCCCCTTCTCGCCTATCCCCGGCACTCCGGGAATATTGTCAGACGCATCGCCCCACAGTGCGAGTATGTCTATCACCAACCGCGGGTCGTCGATGCCGTACTTCTCCTTGAGTTGCTCACAGCCCACTATCTCTATGCCGTCGCCGCTCTTTTGCTGCTTGTATATCTTCACATTGGGCTGTATAAGCTGCCCGAAATCCTTGTCGGGGGTAACCATGAATACCTCGAACCCCTCCTTGGCCGCCTTGACCGAAAGTGTCCCTATCACATCGTCGGCCTCATAGCGGGGCACCTCGATGCAGGGTATCCTCATGGCGGCGATGATACGTTTAATGTAAGGTACAGCTACCTTTATATCCTCCGGCGTCTCCGCCCTGTTGGCCTTGTATTCCGGGAAAAGCTCATTGCGGAAGTTGCCGCCCTTGGGGTCGAACGCCACGCCGAGGTAGCGGGGTTTCTCCCGCATTATTATGTCGCGCAGGAACTTCGTAAAGCCGAACACTGCCGAAGTGTTCACCCCGTCCCTGTTGCGCATGGGACGCCCCATGAACGCATAATACGACCTGTATATCAACGCATAGGCGTCGATAAGATAGAGCCTTTCCATGTTATTCCGAATTGTTTGTTGTTTTTAACAAAATTCAAATTCCACCCACCCCTGACGTGGTGAAGTGGAATTTTTGGTTCATCTAATATAAGGTAGATTCTTCACTTCGTTCAGAATGACAATCATTTTCAAATTTTATCATTGTCTGTCGCATACCACTCCGCATAGGAGGTGGCTGTTTCGTGGAGGCGGAGCGAATGGAGCTCGACCGTCGGCGGGAGGGCGCGGCGCAGTATCTCGGCGAACCGGACTATAAGGTTCTCGCATGTGGGCTGGAAGTCGGTCACATGCAGGCGGCCGAACTCACTGCCGAGCATCTCCGTCAGCGGTGCGTTCGAGGCGGTGCGGCGGACGAGCATCGCATGGTCATAGGCCCCGATGATATTGTCGTTCACTATCTTTTTCAGCGCGCCGAAATCCATAACCATGCCGAATTTGGGGTCGGCAGGGTCGCCGTTCGGCTCTCCGGCGACCGTCACGGCAAGCCTGTACGAGTGGCCGTGTATCTCGCTGCACACACCGTCGTAGCCCGCAAGCGTGTGGGCCATTTCGAACGTGAACTCCTTTGTGATGCGTACTTTAGCCATAATAATACTCATATTATTTTAATCTCGGAGGCTTACGCTCCGCAGGTAATCTCCCCTCTTTTGTAAGTTCAAGCATCTTGCCCTAATCGAGCGTATGCGCCGAAGCAGTTCCTTGAAGTAATCGCGGCCGAACAGCTTGCCACCCTGCTTCAATCGCTCGTCGTCCATTGCAAAGCCTTTGATAAGATACTCTTTCAGTATCTGTGTAGCCCAAATGCGGAAACGTGTGGCTTGCGCGGAATTTACCCGATAACCGACGGAGATAATAGCGTCGAGGTTATAAAAATTAGTGAGGTACTGCTTGCCATCAGAAGCAGTTGTTTCCATTTTGGAAACAACTGAACTTTCGGTAAGTTCGCCAGCATCAAAAATATTTTTCAAGTGCTTGCTGATTGCCGGAACCTCCACCCCGAATATTTCGCTCATTCCCTTTTGGGTCGTCCAAATGGTCTCATTGCCGGAGTCGGCCAAAACCTCTACAAAGGTTTCACCGTCATCAGTACTGTAAAACAGAAATTTTATGGAAGCAGGCAGGTTACTCATAATTATTGTTCCAGATGCCTTACATCTATCTGGCGGCTGAATATCTCCCGCAGCGATATGAACGTTTCGGTCTTGATGATGCCCTGAATAGGCAATACCTTGTCGAACAGCGTGTGCATTAGATGCTCGTTGTCGAGGCAGTATATCTTCATCATCATGTTGTACTCACCCGTGATGAAGTGGCACTCGACGATCTCCGGTATGTTCTTGAGCGCCGTGACTGTCTCATCCGACATCGACGGCTCCGATATGCGTATGCCGACTATGGCGCACACATCGAAACCGAGGCTCTTGGGATCGACTTCGAGACGGGAGCCGAGTATGACCCCCATCTCGTCGAGTTTCTTGACCCTCTGGTGTATCGCCGCACCCGAAATGCCGCACTCGCGCGCTATCTCCAGAAACGGCATCCGCGCATTCCTGACGAGGTACTGCAATATCTTGCGGTCGATAGAATCTATATTTACTTTAGGCATAAGAGTCTGTTATTTCAGGACGCCGAGCTCTTTCCCGATCTTCACGAAAGCGGCCACGCACTTGTCCAACTGTGCGGTGGAGTGCCCCGCCGACACCTGCACGCGGATGCGCGCCTGCCCCTGCGGAACGACCGGATAGTAGAACCCCGTCACATAGATGCCCTCATCGAGCAGCTTTGCGGCGAACTCCTGCGAAAGGCGCGCATCGTAGAGCATCACTGCGCATATCGCCGACTGTGTGGGCTTAATGTCGAAACCCGCTCCGACCATCTTGGTGCGGAAATGCTCAACATTTGCCATAAGCCTGTCATGCAGGGCATCCGACTCCTTGAGCATTCTGAACACCTCGAGGCTGGCACCCACAACGGCGGGCGGTATCGAGTTGGAGAAGAGGTAGGGCCTCGAACGCTGGCGCAGCAGGTCGATTATCTCCTTGCGGCCTGTCGTGAAACCACCTATCGCGCCACCGAACGCCTTGCCGAGCGTGCCCGTAATTATATCCACTTCGCCGCGCACATTGTAGAGTTCCGTCACTCCGCGCCCCGTCTTGCCGACCACTCCTGCCGAATGGCACTCATCGACCATCACCAGAGCGTCATATTTGCGGGCAAGCTCTGCGATGCGGTCCATCGGTGCGACATTGCCATCCATAGAGAATACGCCGTCGGTAACTATTATGCGGAACCTCTGCGCCTGCGCGAGCTTGAGCTGCTCCTCGAGGTCCGCCATGTCAGCGTTAGCATAGCGGTAGCGCACAGCCTTCGAGAGGCGCACGCCGTCGATTATGGATGCGTGGTTGAGCGAGTCGGAGATTATGGCGTCCTGCTCGCCGAACAGCGGCTCGAACACACCTCCGTTGGCGTCGAAACAGGCGGCGTAGAGTATGGTGTCCTCCGTGCCGAAATAGTCGGCTATGGCAGCCTCCAACTCCTTGTGGATGTCCTGCGTGCCGCAGATGAAACGCACCGACGACATGCCGTAACCCCTCTCGCGCATGGCCTTCTCTCCGGCCGCCACAAGGCGTTCGTTGTCCGACAGGCCGAGGTAGTTGTTTGCGCAAAAGTTAAGCACCTTTTTGCCGCCGACCTCTATTTCGGCGCTCTGTGACGACGTGATGACCCTTTCGTTCTTGTAAAGGCCGGCCTCCTTAATTGCAGCAAGCTCCTGCTGCAAAAATTGTTGCATTTTTCCGTACATAATATTTATATAGTTTAAGATTTCAGATAACTTCTTAGAGGTTGTTTGAATTTTGCGACCGAAGCGATTTTTACCTCCAGCCGAGTGATTTTTGCTTCCGCCGAACGAGGCGTAGCGGCTCCTACGGCGAGCGAGGAGGCGGGTGGAAAAAGCGCCGACCGAAGTCGAAAAGCGCGAGAGTCGCAAATTTCAAACAACCTCTCATTACGATTTGTAAGCAAAGGTACGGTTTTATTGTCGTTTTTCAATTCCAAGCGCCAGAAAACGACGATTTTTATTCAGAATACGGGCTTAATCCGCCTTACGGTTTGTCTCGGCAGGGTGACAGGTTATAAATTGTAAGCATACGGCAATGACAGGCGATTTTAACGGACAAAAAACGGTAATGATGCAAAAAAGGGGCGTCCACACCGGACGCCCCTGTCGATAAATTTTAACGAACAGCTCTATTGTGCTTTTTTAACGATCACGTCGTCGAGGAAGAATCTTGCATCTTCAGAGCTAAGCCCATAAATCCTTATTTTGGTTGTGCTTCTCGCACCGGGGATGTTAAATGTGTATATTTGCGATTCTATACCTGTGCCTGCAGGGATTGTTGTTCCGGAGTTGACACCTTCCAGCAGTTGAACATTATCAATGTCTTTGGCTCCTGTCCCCAAGGAGGTATTCGTTGCCGTAACGTACAGCATCGGCCTTTTACCTTTGCCTTCAAAGCTATAGGCGTTGAAAGAGAAAACCACATTCGTAGGTTCGGTCAGATTGGCCAACGCAGGAAGTGTAATGTCCTTTCCGGTAACACACACGCAGCCTTTTTGAGCAGAACAAGTTGTGTAACTCCACCCTGCTGTTTTATAGCTTGTCGGCATAGTAACGCTCGAACCTCCATAAGTATTCCCGCTTGCAGGATAGTTAGCCCCTAAACAATCATCGAATGTCTCTTTGAATACGATACCGTCATCGACGACGAGTGCAGTTATGGTACAGGCGTTGTCTATCGTCATACCGAAAGTCTTGACTGTGCCCGCTGCTATAGCGAAACTGCCGCCCATCTGTGTGGCGGTAATGCTCTTCTCGATAGTGTGTGTCTCGGTGGTGATGAGGAACGTCAGCTTGTCGGCACCGGTGAGCGTGAAGGGATTCACGATAGCCCACATGTCGAGGTCGCCAAGGGTAGTTCCCACCGCGCAGTTGACCGTCAAGGTGTTGGATTCGGAAGTGAAGGTCATGTTGCCGTTCGTAAGGTCAAGGTTGAAGTCGCCGGCAATTACGGGGTTACCATTGGCACCCTCTGCGGTTATCTGAACGCTCTTAACGACATCGGTTGCAGCGATACCGTCAGCAGTAATATTCTCGATAGTAAGGTTCATGAAACCTACTATATATTTGAATTGGAAGTCGGCTATATCGGCCGTGATCGCCTCGCCGCCTGTAACAACTACCTGCTTGCCCGGCAGTGCCACCATGTAGTCGTTGGCGGGGTCGTAAGTACCATTGGCCGGCATGATCTGCGTACTTCTGATGCTTGCGGGCACCGAAGTATAGGGGGAGTTATTGTTAGCAGAAATCCTCGGATAGTATGCGTAAACGTCGTAAGTGCGGTCGACATTGTCGGTGTAGATACGTCCTTCAAAAGTGGCTACTCCCTCCTCGACGGATGTGATACTGAACTCGGAGTTCACGGTAGCTGACAAGCCATACACTTCGGGATGGTATGCATATACACCCAATTTGTCGGAAGCCATCGTCCATGCAGTGTTGAACCCTGTGGTTTTGTCGCCCTCCATTACCGTGCGAGTGTCTACGGCTACGGCTTTCGTGGCAGGGGCTGAAATGGTTAGAGTCTGCGATTTAACTTCGCCGTTGTTGTTGATGCCGGCTTCGTTGCGGCATCCTGTGAGGCTCAATGCACCCAACATCAAACCTAATATTGCAAGTTTTTTCATCTTCATTCGGGTTTGAAGGTTAAAAAGAGAAGTGGTCTTCGGATTGGTTGTAATCTACCGATCCGGTCTGTCCGGGTGCTGGCGACGGAGCTCCGCCGCTCGCGGCTATCCCGTTCTCCACCGTAACTTCGACGATGGCGATCGCGGGAGCATAATAATTTTTTAGGTTTTTCATAATATGAAATTTTTATAAGGTTATCAAATAGCCTACAATTATAGATAATAAAGGGGCGATCTGACTTGTACTATGTCAAGTAGGGAAATTTTCAACATCTTTCAGTAAAAACGTTAAAAATACAACAATCGGGTATTTTGCTTTCGGCCCTATCGGATATTTCTTTTGAGGCGGCTCAGGTAGGATGGGGTTACGCCCATGTACGAGGCTATAAACCTCAACTGCACCTTTTCGAGTATCTCAGGCCTGTTGCGTATGAGCGATTCGAACCGCTCCTTTGCCGAGCCGTTCACCACATCCAACTTCATCTCCAGACACCAGTGCTGCGCGATGAAAAGCCTGAGCATCCACTTAGCAAAGTCGTTGGACTGCTCCGTAAAGGCATCGAAATCGGATTTGGATACCTTCATTACGGTCGATTCGCCGCACGATTCTATCTGGAGGAAAGAGGGCATGCGCTTATAGAAAGAGTACCAAGAGAGCACCATAGTCCCAGGGGCGGAAAATGCGAATGTCTTCTCTTTCAACCCGTCGAAATAGGCGTGCCTCATTATGCCGCTCTTTACGACATAGACATTCGGATCCAGCTTGCCGTAAGGGATCAGAGACTCTTGGTCTTTGAGGTGAACCTCGGTCATCAAACCGAGAAACCTCTCCATAGTCTCGTTTGAAGGGCGGTAATCGCACTCTTCGTATAAAAGTTCTCTAAGGTCTCTTTCCATAGCAAGTTATTTCACAAATTTAGCAATTATTTACGAAATATGCAAAGTTCGCGCCGGAAAACAAGAAACGGAATATGCAATACGTTTTTGCGGCGTGTTGCATATCCCGTTTAAATTTTATGGACGGAGGGCGGCGGAAAAATCCGGCAATCCCTGTGCGAAGGCTATTTTATGCGCTCGTAGTACTCGCGGGTGCGGGTATCGACGCGGATCTTGTCGCCCGTGTTGATGAACAGCGGCACTTTGACCGTTGCGCCCGTATTGACCGTTGCGGCCTTGAGCGAGTTCGACGAGGCGGTATCGCCCTTAATGCCGGGTTCGGTGTAGGTTACCTCCATATCGACTATCGGGGGAAGCTCGGCCGAGAGTACCATATCCTTGTCGGTATGGAACATAACCTCGACGATCTGCCCGTCGACCATAAGGTCGGAGTTCTCGATCATATCGCGGTCTATGCTTATCTCCTCGAAGGTCTCCATGTGCATGAAGTGGGCGCCGAGATCATCCTCATAGGTGAATTGGTAGGGCCTGCGCTCCACTCTTACTGGTTCGATCTTCTCGCCAGCGGTGAAGGTGTTGTCTATCGTGCGGCCGTTCTCGAGGTTTTTGAGCCTCGTGCGCACGAATGCCGGCCCTTTGCCCGGTTTCACGTGCTGGAACTCCACAACTGAGAATGTCTTGCCGTTGAGCTCTATACACATGCCGTTCTTTATGTCTGCTGTTGTTGCCATGCTTTGATTGTTTAATGTTTTAGGCTACAAAATTATACTTTTTTTCGTAAAAATAAAAAGAGTGGGCTACATCGAGGCATAGCCCACTTGTCCTGTTTTTATGCGTACTTGCATGAAAAATCATTTCCCATTTTCAATTGTTGCCCCAAATATAATGGGGCAACTCGGCACCGAGTTGCATGACGATGCGTTCGACAACCGTGTCACAAAGCTCCTCTATGGTTTGCGGGTGTGAGTAGAACGACGGCGATGCGGGCATCACTACGGCACCGCATTCGGAGAGGGTGGCAAGGTTGCGCAGGTGGATAGCACTCAATGGCGTTTCGCGCACCACGGCGATCAGTTTGCGGCGCTCCTTGAGCATCACATCGGCGGCACGGCCTATCAGGTCGGACGACACCCCCGCCGCTATACGTCCGGCGCTGCCCACGGAGCAGGGTACGATAACCATGGCATCGTAGCCCGCCGAACCCGACGCGGGAGGGGCGAACATGTCGTCGTTGGAGTACACCCGCACACGGCTGTCGGCAGTAGTCAGTTCTATGTTCTCATACTGCGCCACATCGTGCCCGTTGCGGCTCACTATAAGCGCTATCTCTCCGATGCCGTCCACGGCGGCCAGAGCGTCGAGCGTCCGGCGGGCATATATCGCCCCGCTTGCTCCAGTAACGGCTACTATTATTCTGCGTTTCATTATATTTCCGGTATAGTCTTGAACGCCAACCCCATTTCGCGTATATGGTCGAGCGCGCGCGGCAGGGCGTAACTCATGTTGCTGTACGATTTCAGCGAATCGTGAAACACCACTATCGAGCCTCCCGTCACGGCGCGCGTAACATTCCTCAGGCACTTGTCGGGCCGCACCCTCTGGCTGTAATCACGGCTGACTATACTACCCATTACCAAGCGGTAACGCCCGCCGAGCGCCTGCGCCTGCTCTTTGGTGATGCGCCCATATGGCGGCCGGAAGAGGCCGGAATGCACGAGGCGATCGGCATGTTCGATATCTTCCAGGTATTGTTCCGTGGGCACTTCCCAACCTTTAAGGTGACCGTATGTGTGGTTTCCTACCTTGTGCCCCGCCGCGAGGATTTGCTCATAAAGGTGGGGGTATAGTTCGATATTCTTCCCGAGGCAGAAAAAGGTCGCCTTCGCGCCGCGCTTCTCCAATTCGGCCAGTATCCACTCCGTGATGCCGGGTGTGGGGCCGTCGTCGATGGTGATAAAAACGCTTTCGGGGTCGTCTATCTCCCATGTCATGGGGGGCAGGAAACGGCGTATGAGGTTAAGGTGTCGGGGTGAGAACATCGGCTATCTCGAATTAGATGCAAAGTTATGAGAATTTAATCGTATATTTGCTTTCTGATAATAATTTAAATCAAGGTAATATGATTGGTGCTATAAAGAGATTGGGTGTTCATGCCCTGCTTGCGGCCGTGGTGGCCTCGGCTGTGTCGTGCAACATAGTGTCGGGCGACTACTCGACAGCAACGGGCAAACCGTATGAGATGATCATATCGGTCGACCAGAAATTGTGGGACGGCCCCGTGGGCGATACGCTGAGGTCGATATTCAAAGAGCCCGTCCACATGTTCAACCAGCCGGAGCCGATGTACGACGTGGTGCGTGTCAACCCCTCGGCACTTGAAGGCATAATCCTGCGCCACAGGAATATCCTCGAAATCAAAATAACACCCGAGGTGAAGGCACCCGCATCGGCGGCGCAATACGACATTTATGCGCGCCCCCAGATATTGGTAACCGTCGCCGCTCCCGACACGAAGGGTTTGCTGGAGTACCTTGCCGAACACCGTACCGATTTGCAACATATTTTCGAGATGGCCGAACGCGACAGGTCGGTAACCGGAGCGCGCAAGTTTCAGGAGCAGGCCATAGGGAGTGAAATATTCAAGACTTTCGGCATGAAGGCCGACATACCTATGGGATACAAATTCCGCAACAAGATCGGCAACGACTTTATGTGGATATCCAACGAACAGGCCATTTCGAGCCAAGGGGTTATAATATACAGCTATCCCTACACGGGCAAGCAGGTATTCGGCCCTGAGAACCTGTTGGCGCGCCGCAACGAGTTCGTAAAAAAGGTTCCCGGCCCCTCCGACGGTTCATATATGACTACCGCCGATTTCGAGCCCGATGTGAGGGCGCGCGGCATAAACGGCAGGCCATGGGTCGAGATGCGCGGTATGTGGGATGTCGCGGGCGACTTCATGGGGGGGCCGTTCGTCAACTACTCGACGTTGGACACGCTGTCGAACCGCGTGGTGTCGATAGATTTCTATGTCTTCTCGCCCCGAAACCCGAAGCGCAACCTTATGCGCACCCTCGAACATATCATATATTCCGTAGATTTCCCGACAGGAGCGGAAAACAAGTAAACATAACCAGCTACAAATATGGATTATAAAGAAATAATGGAGTCGGCAAAAACGCTTTTTGCGACTAACAAACATCAGGAAATGATAGATATGTTACTACCCTTGGAGGAAGAAGGCCGCACCGACCCCCAATGGCACCTGCTATTGGGATTGGGCTATTCCAACTGTGGGCTTAAAAACAAGGACAATGCGATTTCCGCGCTCAACTCCGTCATAAAGTTGGCAAATGGCAATGCCGAACTGACAACCACAGCAAATACGGTGAAGAAGCTGATCAACCAAAAAGACTTTTACAAAGAAGATATCGAGGAAGCCGAGGCCGACAATTGGCTTGACAACAAGATCAGAAAAGCAGGCCACAAGCTTATGGAGGCTGTTAAAAAAGAGGATATAGATTTTGTCAAGCGGTTGGTCGAGAGCGGAGAGAAGATCGAAAAGGAACTCAAATTAAATAGGTACGAGTCCACCACCCCCTACATCTACGCGCTTCAGTGGAGCGTGGAGAATGGCGACAAGGTATCGCAAAAGATGCTGGAGATAGTGGAGTATCTCACGCTCCACATAAAAGGCTATTATTACCGTGGCACGAAGGATGCCCCTACCGGCTACACACCAAACATGTCATATTTTTTCCGGCTTATGACCTCTATGACTACAGGTAGTATCGGCGAAAATGATGTCGTTATCGAGGCGATGCTGAAAGGTGGTTACAAGTTTGATGAAGACCCCAACTTTGGCCGCTATATCGGGTATGTCAGCTTCCCGCTTGCAAAGAGATTGCTGGAGCAGTTCGGCACCGACGACGGAACTTCAATATGTTCGGCAACGGAGGCCCGCAATAATGAGTTGGTGGCCTACCTGTTAGGCAGGGGCGTTCAGCCTTTCTTTTATTCAAGCGGCCAATACCATATTGCATTGGTGGTGGCAATACAAAGGCGCAATGCCGAGGTTGTGAAGATGCTTCTGGATGCCGGTGCCGACCCGAAAGCAAGGGACACCATCTGGAATAAAGATGCCTTTGAAATGGCAGCAGAGGCGAAAGATCCGCAGATTAACGCTCTGTTGGGAAAGGTAATATAGACTTTGGGTAACATATCATAATTCATATGAAAAAACTATTTGCCATATTATTACTGGCCGTTGCGCCGGTTACCGCCTTTGCGCAGGATATAACTGGAGCGTGGAGCGGCGTACTGAAAGTTGGCGGGCAGGAGCTCAGGCTCGTTTTCAATATCGCGGAGAATGATGGCGGATATACCGCCACCATGGACAGCCCCGACCAAGGCCAAAGGGGAATCCCGCTTACGAGCGTCACATTCGAGAACAGCCGCCTCAAAATAGAGGCCAAAGAGCTCTACATGATGTACAGCGGCGTCCTTAAAGATGACACTATCGATGGCAAATTTACGCAGATGGGCATGAGTTACAAGATGGACCTGCAACGCGGGGAGGTTAAAATATCGCGCCCGCAGACCCCTGTACCACCATATCCGTACCGCTACGAGGATGTGAAGTTCGTCAACAGCGAGGCGGGCATCACTCTTGCCGGAACGTTCACCTACCCCAAGGATGGGAGCGCTTTCCCTGCTGTGGTGCTGCTTACGGGCAGCGGTGCGCAGAACAGGGATGAGGAGCTGTTCGAGCATAAGCCATTCATGGTGCTCGCCGACTATCTCACCCGCCGCGGTATCGCGGTGCTGCGCTTCGACGACAGGGGCGTTGGTGAATCGGGTGGCGATTATGTGTCAGCCACACTGCATGACTTCGCATCGGACGGCTCTGCCGGTGTCGATTGGCTTAAAAGCCGCAAGGAGGTCGATGCGTCGAAGGTTGGCATACTCGGCCACAGCGCCGGAGGTACGGAGGCAATTATTATAGCCGCAGAGCGGGACGACATAGCTTTTATCGTTATGATGGCAGGGGCTGCCGTGAAGGGCGACACCCTGCTTATGGTACAGCGCAAGCTGATTTTCGAGGCCTCCGGTGTGCCTGAATCGGTCATGCAGGATAACGAAAAGCTCGTCGTAAGCATGCAGTCCGTTATTGACAAATATGGTGCTACGGCTGTATTCGCCGCTCCGGAAAAATATATGGACGAAGTGGCAATACCCTCCTCGATGCCTGACAGTGGTGAGTCTTTGAGGCAAACGTTGGTAGATTCGTTCGCAAGGATGGCGAGTCCGGAGCTTCAGTCGATGAAGAGTTACGACCCGTCGGCCGACATGGGCAGGATAAAGTGCCCTGTATTTGCGCTGAACGGCGACAAAGACCTTCAAGTGGAGGCCGACATGAACCTCGGCGCAGTGGAACGCCATGTCAAAAGCGGCGCG
>QMCD01001326.1_pt1 | contig 23412 bp, 22 predicted proteins | sample 1821841 | NCBI WGS metagenome assembly QMCD01 (sample SAMN01991225, study PRJNA193472) | Termite gut metagenome, whole genome shotgun sequencing project. | isolation source: worker | host: Macrotermes natalensis
CTAATGATATGTATTGAGGCTTCTGCACCGGAAGGCATCTCTTTGTCTCTTCAAGAGGTAATCGAAGATGTGCTAAATAATAAATAGAAAACAGAAATAAATTAATAAAAATATATGGGACATAAAAAACATTCAGCATAACAACCTTAAAAGCTTCAGATTATTAAATTAAATAAGATTAATGATTAAGTTTGACTTTTAATAATAGAATTTCTCGACGTTATTCTTTATCTTTGTATAAGAAGTAATTACATGGTTATGTGGTCAGATTGGAAAGAAAAATTAAAAGAAGAACCTAGGATCAATTCAAGCCTTTTATGGGAGTATGACCTTGAGAATTTTGACTGGCAGTATATGCGGGACACTGTAGTTCAAAGGGTCATTGAACGCGGATGGAATAATGACTTTTATGCCATATTTAATCTTTATGGAGGTATAGATGGTGTAAGGGATATAATAAAAAACGAAGTGAAAATTCTTTCTGACAAAGAAATTGCTTTTGTTTGTTCCATATTTAAATTAAAGAAGGAGGAACTAAAATGTTATATACGAAAACAGTCAAGGATGAAACTCTTGAACTCCTAAAAAGTATCATGTCCGATGTTACTTTTAGTGATTTCTGTTTAGCTGGAGGTACCGCTTTAGCGTTGATAATGGGGCATCGAATAAGTATAGATTTAGATTTATTTACAACAGCTGGATTTGATTCTTCTAAATTAGAAAAATATCTTCAAAATAACTATGGTTTCAAAGGAAGCTATATGGAAGATTACACATTAAAAGGTGAGGTAGATGGTGTTAAATTAGACTTTCTTCGACATGATTATAGGAATGTTAGTTCACGTTTTGTCGAAGATGGTATACGCTTCTATGATATTAAAGATATTGCCGCGATGAAACTACTGGCTATTGCGGATAATGGAACACGTTTGAAAGATTTCGTTGACATAGCCTACCTGTCTACAAAAATGTCTTTAGGTGATATGCTGGAAGCTTTTGAATTAAAATATTCTCAAACAAATTCTATTAGGGCATTAAAAGGATTGACTTATTACGAAGATATAAAATTTGATGAGCCAATTCACCTAACAGAGAAATCATATTCATGGGATGATATAGAGGATCGGCTTTCGAAGATGATACAAGACGAGAATAAAGTATTTGTAACAATGCCTGAAAAAGAGCAAAGGCGCAAAATTCAAGTCGATCCTCCCTCTAGAAAAAAAGGTAGAAGGATGTAATATTAATTTTACTGATAACTCTAAATAAAATAGACAGGACTTCAAAAGTCTTGTCTATTTTGTTATTTGGATTATATCATTTCAACATATACAATAGAGGCTTTTATAATAGCATTTAAATGTTATTATTACTCAATCCCTCATTTTCTTCATTTCTAACTCTATCTTTTGACTAGTAACATTCGCATAAATCATCGTGGTTCTGATATTTGTATGCCCAAGGATTTTACTTACAGATTCCAATGATACGCCTTTGTTAAGTGCCAGTGTGGCAAATGTGTGCCTTGCTACGTGCGCTGTCAGTCTCTTGTTTATACCACATAAATCAGCCACCTCTTTCAAATATGTATTATATTTTTGATTTGTAGGAACCGGAAGAAGCTGACCTTTCAATTGGCATCCTTTATCATCCTTGTATTTCTCTAATAACATCTTCGGAATATTTAATAGAGGGATATTACACATATTATTCGTTTTTTCACGAGGCTTGCGAATCCANCATACTTCATCGTTGCCGTTTCTTATAATATGCTCCTCTTTCAGATTCTTTACATCAACGAATGCTAATCCCGTAAAAGAGCAAAACACAAATACATCCCTGATTTGCGATAGTCGCTTTGTAGAAATCTCTTTATTAATGAGTGTTTCCAGTTCACACATAGTTAAGAATTCTACATGAACTTCATCCTGACGAAACTTAATTGAAGCAAATGGGTCTTTATGCAGCCAATCATTAAGTATTGCTATTCGAATGATCTTCTTAAAGATTTTTAGATGTTTGATAGCGGAGTTATTGCAACACCCCTTTTCTGTCTTTAGGTACAGTTCATATTTGCGGATAAAGTCTTCATTAATATTCTTTAGAGGAATATCTTCCATGTCTAATTCCTTATCCATAAATTCTTTCAGGTATTTCAGCGAGGCGTCAAACTTATAAATGGTTGATTGCGCATATTCGATATTTAATAATTGCCTGCACCGTTCATTGTGATCGGAGTGTACTTCAACTAGAGTTCTACCATCTTCTTCGTCTTTGTGGTTTCCTAAATAGATATCTTTTATAATCTGTGCCGTGATAGGCTTAGCGGCTAACCCAAGGTCACAAAAGATTTGATGAATCCGGGATTTTACGGATTGAATATTATAATTCAACTCTTGTGCCTCTCTACTGCTACCTCTTGTTTTCCCTTGTGCCTGACTCCACTGAGAGGGATTTACACTGCCACCAATTGGAATGTCGGCAACATTACTGTTTATGGTAATACGAATAAATAGAGGGACTTGTCCATTTTTCATCACTCTGTTTTTTCTGATTAAGCAGACTACATTAAAAGTGTTTCGTTGTTTTGTCATTTTTGTTTCCATAAAATTGATTTTTTGTTGTTGTAAAATTACTTTTTTAACATTAAACCAACCCTACGCAAGATATTGTATAACAGTGAATTGAAGTCATTCTCGTAGCCAATTCGTAGCCAAAATTGAAAAATAATTCTTGGCTACGAATTGGCTATGGAATAATGCTCAAAAATGCATTATTTTGCTGTTTTCGTAAAATTCAGGGAATAAAAAAATCCTTGAAAACCAACTGATTTTCAAGGATTTGCTTTGTTTTGCCTTTCGGCTTAGTGCGGATGAAGGGACTCGAACCCCCACGCCTCACGGCACCAGATCCTAAGTCTGGCGCGGCTACCAATTACGCCACATCCGCGTAGCCAATTGTGTTAGCGGGTACAAAGGTATAATTATTTTTCTAATAACAATGCTTTATGGACAAAAAAACAGGGCAACCACACGAAATATGTGTTTTTATGCGGAAAGTTTATCTATACATTTTTTAGCCGATAGCCATTAGCTGTTGGCTGATAGCTCTTTGAAATAATTGATTCGCAGATTTGCAAATGAGCAAATGAGTGAAATAGTGTTACCTTTGTTACCTTATCAAAGTAGTAAGTTTTAAGTACTAAGTTGAAAGTTATATGAGATACGAGTAAACAAGACACAAGATACAAGTTGTTCACTGATGACTGACAAGCTAATTATTAATTTTTCATTCTTAATTCTTAATTACTCTTTGTGTTACCTTTTTAGCAGTTACAGGTTATTTACTGCTAACTGTTTACTGTAAATAGTGTCAGATGTGTCAGGTTTTAACTAAACATAGTTAATAAATGCGAACCGAATCGATGGCTAAAATCCTCGATTTTCATCCGTTTGCTCTAGCAAAAAATAAAATTTTTGACAAAAATAAGATCATATAAATCTGGAAAAGACCCGGAAATTCGGAACAGACATACAATTTTTAAGTTAATGCTTTCGGGTAAACTTTAGCTTTTTTCTTTCCGTTTTTTTTCATAGCTTTGTCCTGCTAAAGAAGAAATTGAGATGGATAACTATATAGTTTCAGCACGCAAATACCGCCCTATGACGTTCAACTCGGTTGTCGGGCAACGCGCATTGACCACTACTCTCAAAAATGCGATTGCTTCAGGGAAACTGGCACATGCCTACCTGTTCTGCGGTCCGCGTGGAGTAGGAAAAACAACCTGTGCCCGTATCTTCGCTAAAACTATCAATTGCCTTTCACCGGCAGCAGACGGCGAAGCATGCAATCAATGCGAATCCTGTGTGGCGTTCAACGAACAGCGTTCTTTTAACATCCACGAACTCGATGCCGCATCCAACAACTCGGTAGACGATATCCGTTCATTGATAGAACAGGTGCGTATACCTCCGCAAATCGGAAAATACAAGGTATATATCATCGACGAGGTACACATGCTTTCGCAAGCAGCATTCAATGCTTTCCTTAAAACGTTGGAAGAGCCTCCGCATCATGCTATCTTTATCCTTGCAACAACGGAGAAGCATAAAATACTGCCTACTATTTTGTCACGTTGCCAAATATATGACTTCAGCCGCATTACAATTAAAGATACTGTAGAGCATCTCCAATATGTAGCGTCTCAGGAAAATGTACAGACAGAGCCGGAAGCCTTGAATGTACTGGCCCAAAAAGCCGATGGGGGAATGCGCGATGCATTATCCATTTTTGATCAGGTAGTTAGTTTCACAGGAGGAAATGTAACATACAAGGCAGTCATAGAAAACCTGAATGTACTGGATTATGAATACTATTTCAGGCTTACTGGCTGTATCCTTGCCAACAATGTTGTGGACGGGCTGCTCATATTAAATGAAATATTAAGTAAAGGCTTTGACGGCAATAATGTCATAACTGGCATTGCCTCTCATTTCAGAGACCTGCTTCTATGCAAAGACCCGAAAACGGCTGAGTTGTTTGAAGTCGGTGCTTCTATCCGGGACAGATACATTGAGACTGCCAGAAAATGTAACAACGAATTTCTCTACAAGGCAATAGATATAGTCAATGAAAGTGACCTCAATTACAGGCTAAGCCGAAACAAGCGGTTACTATCCGATCTGACCGTCATACGACTATGTCAACTATCTTCCCCTCAGACAGGTTTGGAAGATCAAAAAAAAAAGCAGGTAATTGATCCTATATTTTCGAAACAGGAGGCCAAACAGACTCCTCCAACAAATCAGACAGTTCCGCAGTCCCAAAACAGCCGGCCTGCACCAGCACCTGTTACAAGAAATATTCCAAGTACGCCTCAGCCTGCAAGCAGTACCCCAACCACAAGTACCCCAAAGCCGATGTCAGCCGGGGGATTAGGTATCTCCATATCAGCTTTTGGACAGAAAAAGGAAGAAGAAGCTAAAGTTGAAGTGAAGGTCGAATCTTTAAATGAAAGATTCACCCCTCTCCAGCTTATCAATGAATGGAAAGCATTTGCAGAAGCCCTTACTGAGGAACATCATCTAAAGAACACAATGCTCAACTGCCTGCCAAATCTTATAGAAAATACATTATTTGAGGTTGTGGTAAATAATCCCGTACAGGAGCAACGATTGTTAGAACACAGAATGGATATTCTGATAAAATTAAGAACCCAACTTCGCAATACTCACATAAAAATGCAAGTTCGTATAAGTGAGGACAATGAGAAGAAACTCGCCTTTACACCAGCAGAGAAATTCAATCTGATGATGGAAGAGAATGAAAGTCTCCGCCGGTTGAAAGACGAATTCGGTTTGGAGCTTTCATAAAACGATCATTTCTCTTTCAGATATACCGACCGGATTTGCTTCTCTCCATTCAGCTCTATATTGAAGGCATGCTCTGAGATTTCTTTCTTCTTTTTCCTGTCGGTAAATGTAGTTTCTGTCTTTATAAGGAGCGATGTAAAGTAAACCCCTTTGTTATCCTTTATGACTTCAGGAAAATCAGATGGCAATTTATACGAAACACTTTTTATTTTCTTGAGTTTAAGATCTGCCTTTATAGAATCTGCAATAACAATATTAGGTTGGTTTTGCATATCAAAGAACTTAAGCAACACCGATGCGGAACTCTTTTGTATATCTTTATTATTCACGGACGAAAGAGCTTTAAAGAAGTCAGACAATACTTTCTCTACATTTTTTAGTTCGTCCCCTTCAATGACCTTGAGCTGGCTGAGATATTCATACTTCTGTTTTGCTACATCCTCATATTCTCCTGCATAACGACCTATTTTTATATTATCGAGATAAGCCTGATAAGCATCAGGCGTATTCTGCTCCATTGCCTGAAGCCAACTAAGAGAATCCACTACATGTTTTATTTGCCTTTCATATGGCGTTTGCGGATGGTCTGCCAAAAAAGAAAAAAGAGCATCTACATTCCCCGATTTGCGAAGAGACTCCCATTCATTTCGTTCCTGCTCCCGTAGTTGCATGATTTTATTCTGAGCTTCGTTACTGTATCTCCCTTCGGGATAATGAACCAGATATTTGGAATAACTTAAAGGTGTGTTTTCCTCAATGCATTTATTCCAGTATCGAGGTTCCGTTGCCTCCTCGTCTTTATTCTTCACAAAAAGCCCCCCTATACCTAACAAGAGCATAAACACTAATCCTATAGCAACAAAAACAAATAATTTCTTATTGCTTTTCGAAAGGGAAACCCGCTTCAAATTTTCCTCTACACTGTTCTCTATTGGCTTTTCGTTATAAGACGTATCCTCTTCCTCCTCCGGCGCAGCCTTCTCCTCTTCTATAAACATAGATTCAGAATCGTCTTTATTATATAGTAATTCCTCCGGATATGCATTTTGAGCAATTTCCTGACAGTCGCCACAGAAGGTTTCTCCTTCGTTTGTGCTTTTTCCGCAAAGCGGACATCTATTATCGTTATCTGCCATATCCCTTATTTTGTGATGTAGTTAATAATCTGCATACAACAAATATTTCTCCCGCATTGTTCTATATTTAATCAGGTCTTTTTCCCATGTTCTATAAATATCTTCTGCCGACACACCTTTAATAATCTGCAATCTTAGGGCATTCGTACCGGCCAATAGATCCATAAATCTAGGATTTGTAAAAAATGCAGCACCCAGTTCAGATTTTTTATAAAAGTCTATCAGGAATCTCAAATCAAGTCCGGGCTGATATTTATACTTCCTTAAATCAAGTCCGTAACAAGTCTTATTGACATTCAACGGGCTTTTATTTCCCTCATTGGGCCGTGGAGTAAAGGAAAACTTTCCATATTTCGGATTAGGGGCTCCCACTACCTGAAAAGGGAAATTGGTACCACGTCCGATACTCACATTTGTAGCTTCAAAAAAACAGAGGGAGGGGTATAAACCTACTGCCCAGTCATTTGGTAAATTAGGTGATGGTTTTACAGGAAGAAAGTAATAAGCCCCATGATTCCATCCGGTCATTGGGATCACTTTCAGATCAGATTTTATTCCACCTTTCAGCCAGCCTTCACCGTTTATCATCCGGGCTAATTCACCCACAGTAAGTCCGTGCAGAACGGGAATCGGATGCATACCCACGAATGACTTATATTTTAAGTCCAAAACAGGCCCGTCAATACGATCATTGGGATTGGGACGATCCAGGACAATACATTCTTTCCCGTTCTCGGCACATGCCTCCATTACATAATGCATTGTACTAATGTATGTATAAAAACGTGCTCCGACATCCTGTATGTCGAAAATAAGTATATCCGTATCTTTCAACTGGTCTGCCGTCGGTTTATAATTTTTCCCATACAGGGAAATGACAGGAGTTCCGGTCTTGGTATCTTTACCATCCACTATCTTCTCTCCCGCATCTGCATTTCCCCGGAAACCATGTTCGGGAGCAAAGATTTTGGTTATATGAATCCTGTGAGATAAAAGTGTATCTAACAGGTGTGTCCCATTAGATAATACGGAAGTTTGATTAACTATTAAAGCAATTTTTTTATCTTTGATTGCAGGTAATAAAACATCAAGCCTGTCTGCACCTAACGACAAGGATTGAGCAAAAACCGTTATATTTGAGATGAGATATATAAGTGTAAGGGAAAATATATAAAACTTTTTCATTTGTCTGACTGTTTTGAAAGTGAAAAGCCGTTTTACAAACTTACTTATTTTTATACGAAAAAAGACCGAATGCTATATGAATACGCTAGCTATAATCGAAAAATATTATAAAAAAGACTCGGATCTGTACAATATCTTGGTACAGCACAGCACCGATGTTACCAACAAGGCTTTATCCATAGCTGCAAATCATCCGGAACTGAATATCGACAGCAAGTTTGTAAGCGAAGCCGGCATGCTCCACGACATCGGCATCTTTATGACAAATGCACCTTCTATAAAATGCTTCGGCATAGAGCCTTATGTAGCACATGGCTATCTCGGACGTGTAATTGTAGAGAATGCCGGATACCCCATGCACGCACTTGTGTGCGAAAGACATACCGGTACAGGAATATCACTTGAGGAAATTATTGAGAATAATATGCCCGTGCCTCACAGAGATATGCGTCCTGTGAGCATCGAAGAGAAGCTAATATGCTTTGCAGATTGTTTCTTCTCCAAAACCCGGCTGGGAGAGGAACGGCCGATAGACAAAGTGCGGCAAAGCCTGTCCAAATTCGGAGAAACTTCCGTCCGGCAATTCGACAGATGGTGCGCTATATTCCTATGACAAGAAACAAAACCTAGCCTCCCTTCTTTTAAAAATTCATATCTTTGCTTACGAAACCAATTAATAATACACACAAATAGAATGCCTATGAAGAAAATCCTAATTATCTTAACTATTTGTTTATCTGCAATAACTACGGCTTCAGCTCAAGATCAGACCGGAAAGCTTTCATTTGCCGGAAGCCTCAATTACGGCTCGAAAGTAGAATCATTAGGAATAGGCCTCCGGGCACAATATGGTTTTACCAGCCACCTGAGAGGAACTGCCGAATATAAATACTATATAGACAGGCACAACCTCAGTGCATTCGGGATCAACGCCGACGGACATTATGTTTTCAGTGCCTCAGAAACCGTATCTCTATACCCTCTCGCCGGACTGAATTTAACTCGTTGGACTTACGATCCGGGCAGATCTGATTCCGATGACCCTAAATATTCAAATAACCGCATAGGATTAAATTTAGGTCTCGGAGGACAAGTCTCCCTGGACGACAATACATTTATCCAGATTGAAGCAAAAGAAGCCCTTATCAAGAACTACTCACAATTTGTGGTATCTGTCGGCTTCATGTATCAGTTCTGACGACATAAAAGAGGGATGAAATATATAAAAGGGTGATCTCAACGGGTCATCCTTTTTCTATACATCTACAAACAAATGCCATCCGGGTATTGTTATCTTAGTATGAGTATCTGTAATTGAAACCTTTTTATCATTATGATCAAATCAATCATACCCATAATCGTAATCTGTTTACTTTCCTATGCATGTTCCTTCTCAACAAAGAAAGACAGTCTGCAAACCAGTACCGATAAACCGGCAGAAAAGATAGAGAACATTCCGGCAATGATTCCATCCGGTAACGGAATTATCCGCCTGAATGTAGTCAACGGAAAGGGCAAGGTAGCTATACACAAGAAAAAGAACCAGATCATTTATGTCGAATTCGAATCCAAAGGCTACAAAAAGATTACCGCTCAACTATATTCCACAGACTCACTCGCGAACATCAGATTCTCTCAGATAACACTTCCTAATGGCAGCATGGATGGACCTTTCGACCGGAATCTAAGTTACAGTATACCTTCCGATGGAATCTGCAAACTATCCATCCATGAAAATATGATGGCAGGTGATCCCTGGGGAGGCATTATGGAAGTGGAGGTATCTCTCACTAAATAGGCTGTGACCCAATGAATAAAAAAGCCACTCTTCCGAATGGCTCTCCTATTATATTGTAATCTTTTATTATCTGACAACTATCTTCTGTGCTACTTTTCCCGCCTTTATTATATAAAGTCCTTTAGGTAACTCGAGAGGACAAGTTCCGATACACGTCTTCAGATTGACACTGGTGACCTTTACACCCAGAATACTATATACTTCAAGATAGCCCGATGTAGGAACATTCTCCAACGGAATCCTGACCGTACCACCATTAACTTCAACAATCAGATTCATTGTTTTATCTGTAGTCTGCTGAGGTTCGGACACAAAAATATTTGACGGAAAGTCCGTCTCTCCCGCATGTGCAGAGAAAGTGGCTCCACCAAACAATATAAGGAATAGTATGTTTCTCAAATTTACCATGTATCTATTATTCCTAATATTCACAAATATAGGCATTAAACCTTATAAAAGAATAAAAAGACTAAAAAAAATAAGGGCTTTCACAATTTTTCACGAAGTCCTTCGTTAGCAAGTACAGTGTTTGCAAATACCGCTCTGGCCTCTTCCAGTAAAATATTATTATCAGGATAGCGGGCCGAAAAATGACCCAGCATCAACTTCTTCACATTTGCCATCTTTGCTATTTGTGCGGCTTGCCCGGCGGTCGAATGGCCTGTCTCTTTAGCACGGGACTTATCCGTATCAGCGAATGTAGCTTCGTGATAAAGCAGATCCACACCCTCAATGACAGGTATAATCTTCTCACTATAGGCCGTATCGGAGCAGTAAGCATAGCAACGCGCAGGTTCGGCAGGAATTGTCAGTCTTTCATGAGGTATAACTTTACCCTCTTCGGTAATAAAATCAGCTCCCTGTTTTATTTTCGCCAACTCCCTTATCGGTATATTGTAGAATTTTATCATATCAGGTAGCAGATGCGCCTCTTTTTGCTTCTCCTCAAAGAGGAATCCCGCGCAAGGCACTCTGTGCACGAGTGGTATCGTTTTCACTGAAACGGACCTGTCTTCGTAAATAACTTCGCTTACTTTCGGATTGAATACTTCTATTTTAACCTCAAAAGGATTGTCCTTACAGAAGAAGTCGATTTCGGGGCGAAGTGTATTTTCAAGTCCGGCAACAGTATGTATTACAAGAGCACCCGTTCGTCCCAGAAGCCCCAATGTAGATATCAGTCCGATAAGACCAAAACAATGGTCTCCGTGCAGATGTGAGATAAATATATGGTTAAGACGCCCAAAACGCAGTTTGCTACGCCTGAATTGCAGCTGAGTTCCCTCCCCGCAATCTATCATATATAATTTCTCCCTGATATTCAGCACCTGAGATGATGGATTGTGTAAAGTTGTAGGTGTGGCAGAGCCACAACCCAATATATCCAATTCAAATCTTTCCATTCTTACTACTCGATATGTATCAGTTTGTGCGTTTGCAGGCTGAGCCGCCACTGAGGGTGCAGTTTTATAAGCTCCACACAATAGGCGACATTCTCCAGATTGATTTTATCTGCATCAAATACAGGACTCAGAAAGTAATTATCGGCTTTTGGAAATACCGAGATATCCGGCACCGGATCTCCTGCCTGTATAGGCATACGAATCTCATGGACAAAAGGAATCCGGTTCTTTATTGTTTCATAGTCCTGCTTAGGGCTACAGGTGATATAATCTATCAATGAAGGCACCCTTCGCGTACCATTTGTCTCTATTGCCTGCTTATATCCGTGTTCGCGGAATACAGCCAGATGAGCATCCCTTAACTGGATGGTAGGCTCACCGCCGGTCCATATTATCCACTTGCATGGATAGACACTGATAGCTTCCAGTATTTCGTCCACGCTCATTTCGTCACCATCAGCAAAATCAGTATCGCAGAAACTGCATGCCAGGTTGCACTTTGTAAGCCTGATAAATACAGACGCTTCACCCGTACGCCCCCCTTCACCTTGCAGCGAATAGAAAATCTCATTCACTATCAGCTTCATAGATGGCTGTTGTTTTAGGGGTTTCGGATACTTCTACCGCATATAGCTCGGGAATGTCCTTTTTGAAAATATCATACAGGTACTTTGCCATATTCTCGGCTGTCGGATTGAATGCCAATATATCATTCAGGTGCCTGTGGTCGAGTGTATTGTCAATATACTGCTTCACGCTATCGAGCTCTCTGTAGTCTTTTATAAATCCTACGGTATTCAATTGCTTTGCCTGCAGGTGTACGGTGATCACATAATTGTGCCCATGCAGCCGAGAACAAGGATGCTCGAGAGGCAAACCCTCGAGTATATGTGAAGCGGAAAACGAAAATTGTTTACTTATTTTATACATATTATTATTCTGTTCCAATCCGGATATATATTTTTCTAATAAAAACATTTCTTTCAACAGCCCATTTACAACTTTCAACTATTAAAAGTAACAAAGGTAACACATTTTTTACAGTAGATGGCAAACAGTATTCTCACGCAAAGACGCTAAGTAGCAATGTTCAATTTATAACCCATTGCAATATTTGCATTTATTAACTACATTCTATTAAAACCTGACACATCTGACATATATTTAGCTATTAGCTGTTAGCCGATAGCTTATGTACAAAACCTGACAAACCTGACGACTTTTCACACAATTTTTATTGTCACTTTTTCTTCTAAAAACTCCGTACTACTCCGTTTACTCTGTGGTTAAAAATAAAAGGTAACACGGAAAGCAATTAATAATTAAGAACCAACGGCCAGCGGAGCTAATTAACTTTTTACTCTCTCTGTAAGTCCCCCTTGGGGGATTGAGGGGGCCTTTCAATACATCAAAGAACCATAAGCCAACAGTAATCAATCATCAGCCATTACATATAGATAAATATCTTTCATATTCCTTATGCTATACCTCACAAATTCTTGTAACTTTACATGTTAATATGTTTCTTGACTGGTAAAATGACTGATTTTTCACAGACCGATATAAAGTTTTTAGCAGGAGTAGGGCCTAAAAAGGCTGAGATACTAAATAAAGAACTTAATGTGTTCTCGGTAGAAGACCTCCTCTATTATTTTCCCTATAAGTATATCGACCGTAGCCGCATCTATTTCATCCACGAAATAGACGGAAACATGCCTTATATACAACTCAGGGGTAGAATAACAGGCTTTGAAACACATGGCGAAAAACATAAAAAACGGCTTGTAGGACACTTTACCGACGGCACAGGATACATAGATCTGGTTTGGTTTCAGGGCGCAAGATTCATAGAAGAAAAGTATAAACTGAATTTGCCCTATATAGTTTTCGGCAAACCCACCATGTTCGGCGATAAGTTCAATATCGCGCATCCCGATATAGATCCTTATATAAACGAAGAAGAGCGGCCAACCGGCCTGATGCCGTACTACAACACTACGGAGAAAATGAAAAACCATTATCTGAATTCCAAAGCGATTCAGAAAATGATGGCTGCTGCCTTTACTTCCATTATAAGGAACCTACAGGAAACGTTACCCGAAAAAGTGATACAGAATGCCCGCCTGATGGACCTGAAGCAGGCAATGCGTAATGTGCATTTTCCCGAAAATGCGACTTTGCTGCGGGAAGCCCAGTACAGGCTCAAATTTGAAGAATTGTTTTATATACAACTAAATATACTGAGATATACTGCCGACCGTAAGTCAAAACTGAAAGGCTTTGTATTTACAAAAGTGGGTGGCTACCTCAATACATTCTACGAACAGAACCTCCCGTTCCCGTTGACCAATGCCCAGAAACGCATTATCAAGGAAATACGGCAGGATATGGCTACGGGCGAACAAATGAACCGCCTCTTACAAGGTGATGTCGGTAGTGGAAAAACTCTTGTTGCACTGATGTTGATGTTGATAGCCTTGGACAATGGTTTTCAGGCAGCACTGATGGCTCCTACCGAAATACTGGCAACACAACACTATTACACAATCAAAGAATTTCTTGCGGGAATGGATGTGAATGTAGAACTACTGACAGGCTCTACAAAAAAGAAGGACAGGGAGCGTATACATAGTGGCCTATTGACTAATGACGTACAAATCCTCATAGGTACACATGCCCTGATAGAAGACACTGTACAGTTCGGCAATCTGGGGCTGGTAGTGATAGATGAACAACACCGCTTCGGTGTAGCCCAACGGGCAAAACTATGGACAAAAAACACCAATCCTCCACATATATTGGTAATGACAGCCACACCGATCCCGCGCACACTGGCGATGACTGTATATGGCGACCTCGATGTCTCTGTAATAGATGAGTTGCCTCCGGGACGAAAACCAATACAGACCATTCATCAGTATGATAAAAAGCGGGGGGCATTATATAACTCCATCCGCAAACAATTACAGGAAGGACGACAAGTGTATATGGTGTATCCGCTCATAGAGGAAAGTGAAAAACTGGACTTAAAGAATCTGGAAGAAGGCTTCGAACATATAAAAGAAATATTCCCTGAATACACGGTGTGCAAGGTACATGGCAAAATGAAACCGAAAGAGAAAGATGCCGAAATGCAGCGCTTTGTTACCAACGAAGCCCAGATAATGGTTGCCACTACAGTTATTGAAGTAGGTGTAAATGTACCTAACGCCTCGGTTATGGTGATAGAATCGGCACAGCGGTTCGGGCTTTCCCAATTGCACCAGTTGCGAGGGCGTGTAGGTCGTGGTGCAGACCAGTCTTATTGTATTCTGGTCACACCTTACGAACTTTCGGCAGATACTCGCAAGCGTATCAACATTATGGTAGAAAGCAACGACGGGTTCGAGATAGCCGAAGCCGACCTTAAACTGCGTGGTCCGGGTGACCTTGAGGGTACGCAACAGAGCGGTATCCCCTTCAATCTGCGGATAGCCAATCTGGTACGTGACGGTGAAATAGTACAGTATGCACGGGAAATCGCACAAAACGTATTAGATGAAGACCCGTTGATGGAAAAGCCGGATAACCTCATCCTGCGAAAACAGTTGCGAAAACTGGGAGGAAACAGGTACAACTGGGGGCAGATCAGCTAAATGCCGAAGCCGATCCTTCATTATAGAGATACAACATCAAATCCGGAAGAATAGTTCTATTCAACAGTCTACGAAACAATAGAATAGTTTTTTATGATCTACAAGTTTGTTTGAAATCACAACAAAGCAATACAGCACATTATTTGTTGCATCTTGCTGAAAAATCCCTGCTTTATAGTTTTCTTTCAGCGATTGATAAAAAAGGTTATGGAATTTTAAAGTTAATCGGTAAAACGTACCTCACTGCTACTTTTTTCCCTTTATTTTCGCCCGGAATCCAATGAGGCATCAATCCTACTATCCGTTCTGCTTCTTTTGCCAGGACTAAGGAAGTAGAAGGACATTGTTCATTAAACCGGCAACGGACAACCCCGAATATATCAGAGATTTCTCCTGTTGGGGATATAATAAATTGCACCATTACCTTTCCTTCATCCTTATATTCTAATGCCTCAGAAGGATATTGCATATTGTCGGTGATAAACTTTTGCATCTTATTCATTCCGCCAGGGAACTGTGGATTCTTTTCGGCAAAAGCAAAAACTTCACCCTGGTATTGTTCTTTTTGAGGTGGTGGCAAAGGATACAATTTTAGTTTGCCATTTTCCGAATAATAGACGCCACCAAGCAAATAAGTAGTGCGCACTATTTTTCCATTTAGTTTACCGGGACGCCATTTTGTCATTGTTTTTGCCACGCGCAACACTTCGGCATCCAGAGCCGGATAACTTCCGGCATAAAGACTAAAACTATTCAAAGAGCCATCTTTCTCTACCATAAAATGCACAATAACACTATTATCGCTCCTGTTTAAGGTTGTTCCTGGCGGAAAACGGACATTGTCATTCATATATTGCCATACATCGCCTCCCGAATACTCCGGTAAAATACCGTCTTCTCTGAAAATACGAACATCTTTTACAGGTTCTTCTTGCGAAACATCAGTTATCCCGCTTTCGCCCTCTATATGAACAGAGTCCGGCAATGTATTGGCATTACCCGTTAAGTCTTGTTCTTCGTTGTGTCTTCCGGGTTCGGAATTTTGTCGTTCTTTCGAAGTGTGACCACTGCACGCAGTAACTACCACAATCCACAAAAGAATGATTGTGTATTTGAAATTTACTTTTTTCATCATTTTAGTTATAATTCGTCAGACATTATCTATTTTCTCTCTTCAACAAATAAAGTTTTTATTAAATAAAACATAGCAGCATTGCTGCCAGCCATTTAATCGACCATGACTTTTAGGTCGTGGATAATAGATGAAAATGGATGCAACATTGAAAGTACTTATACTAAGTAATTAAAAAAGAGAGGCAGAAAGTACTGCTGTCTGCCTCTTTAGAATAGTAGTAATTAGTGATTAGCCTTTATTTATTTTTTATCACTTTTGTTCAGCTTATAAACGATAGGTAAGGTGTAATATACATCCACAGCCTGCCCGTTCTGCTTACCGGGCAGCCACTTCGGCATGGAACCAACCATACGGGCAGCCTCTTTGTCCATGCCCGGATCTATTCCTCGGATAACCGAAACATCACTTACCTCGCCTGAGCTCCTCACAATGAAGCGGACAGTGACACGTCCCTGGATACCATTCTTTTGAGCGTCTTCCGGGTATTTCAGGTTATTGCTGATATACTCATGCATCGCCGACTCGCCCCCGGGGAAAGAAGGCATCTGCTCCACTGTTATAAAAGGCTTCATTTTATCATCCGGAGAACCCTCTTTCAAAGATGCAACTCCTACTTTTTTCTCCTGTGGTGCCCCATAACCGACTGCGACAATTTCATTCGGATCACCGCCGGGCTCCACTTTTTTAGTAGTACCCGCAAGCCTGAATACAACAGGCAATGTGTAGTATACATCCACCGCTTTTCCTCCCTGCTTGCCGGGTTCCCATTTAGGCATGGATTTTACAATGCGGATTGCCTCATTATCCAACAGAGGATCGATACCTCTTATTACTTCTATATCGGATATTTCACCGGTGCTCTTTACCACATAGCGGATAGTCACTCTCCCCTGAATACCTTTAGTCTGTGCCTCCACAGGATATTTCAGGCCATTAGCGATAAAGCGCTGTTGAGCATCTAATCCTCCGGGAAACGAAGGCATCTGCTCTACTGTCACATATACATCCCCTTTCTTTTGAGGAGCCTGGTCTCCATCCATCACTCCGGATATTTCATCTATCGAGAATTTATCTAAAGATGTAGTTGCCTGTACTGCGTTGCCTAAAAGCAATGTTGCGCATACCGGAACAACCAGCAGGTATTTTACGGATGTAAATACTGAGCTTTTCTTTTTATTCATCATCATAATGCGTTGTTTAAGTTGTGAAACGTTGAAATTATTAATAAGTGGTATACCGGTACTTCTATTTGAAACTTGTAATAATATATATTGATATTCTTTCGAATCGACCAACACTCCTTTATCTGCCAGATACTCCAGGTTCAGCTTTATCTCTTTCTTCAGTAACCATGCGAACGGGTTCCACCAGAAACAGATACATAAGATTTCGGATAATACGACATCAATAGAGTGATACTGCTTCACATGCATCTGCTCATGCGCAATTATCTCTGCCAGTTCGACCGGATTGTGAGCATCGGAGTTAATAAAAATCCAGTTGAAGAAAGAAAATGGGGATGTCCGTCTGTCTTTCATTTTCACAATACGGTAAGTGGACAATTTTTCAGTCTCATTCGCAATCCTCAATTTAACCAAACTGAATAGTTGCACAAAAAACTTAATCGCACAAAAAAACGATACGGCGGCAAGTATAGCTAAAACAACAACCCACATGCTCACAGTCGCCTCCGTCGAAGCCTCCGCATCAACCGCGCTCCCGACTTCAATATCCGATAGCCAGTATGTAGGAATCTGTACGGGAGCATCACCGGACGCAGATAATTCTATCGTAACGGCAGGGAATAACAGAGAAAATAATAAGGCTGATAAGAAGTAAATTCTCCTCAGTTTCAGAAATGTGTCCCTCTTCAGACAAAGAATGTATAGTCCGTAAAACAGTGCCAGAGCAACTGACACCTTGACCAGGTATATTAAAATTGTGTGATCCATGGTAGCTTCATATTGATTATTAACCTTTGCCCTTTTCTATCATCTTCATTATTTCCTGTAATTCCTCCGGAGATATTTTTTCCTCCTTCACAAAGAAAGAGACGAGCTCTTTGTATGAATTCTCAAAATAACTTTTTACGACATTTGACATAAACGCCTTCTTATACTCGTCTTCTTTGATTTTCGGAGTATACACCCATACATTGCCATATTTCTTGGAATTCAGGTAACCTTTCTGCTCCAGGTTGCGGACAACGGAGGCCACCGTCGTATAGGGAGGCTTAGGATCATCCATCTCATTTATAATATCTTTTACTACACACTCCTTTAGCTGCCAGATGTGCAGCATAATCGATTCTTCCTGATGAGTAAGCTTTTCCATATTTTACAAATTCAACGTAATTCTACTATTTTTTCGTAAATATACGGATATTTTTTTATTTGCAAAATATATAAGACTTTTTTAAAGGTCGAAAATGTTAAAAATCAACAGTAAAGATTCTCAAAAAAGGATTATTCAAAAGGACAAATCACATACCAGCTTTGTCAAAAGTAGCAAAAGCACTACTAACAGCATCGGCCTGACAATCTTTTGCCCGTTCCTGATAGCCAGTCCGCTACCGATATAGTGTCCGGCGATGGCGCATAACGCCGCAGGTATTCCTACAACAAAAAGAACCTTTCCCTCTATTAGAAATACAATCAACGATGCTAAATTCGATGTCAGGTTAACCAGTTTCGCATTCCCCATGCTTGTCAGCAAATCCAATCCCAGAACCGAAGTATAGGCTAATATAAGAAAAGTACCTGTTCCCGGGCCGAAAAAGCCATCATACCCACCAATAACAAAGCCGATCAGAGATGACAGGGTGATTATTTTGACTTTCGAAAACTTTTTCGGAACTATGTTCAAAAAATTCTTTTTCTTAAAAACAACGATGGCAATAACCGGAATACCGGCAATAAGGATATATTGCAGAACTCTGGCATCGAGACAAACCGCAATTTTAGACCCTATGGCGGAGCCTATAAATGCAAACAAGATGGATGGTATTGCACTCGTCAGGTCATAACTTTTATTCCTGACAAAACGCATTGTACTGAAAAATGTTCCTATACAGCTGCTGAACTTATTCGTTCCCAAAGCAAAGTGAGGAGACAGACCCGCAACATTATAGGCCGGCAGAGAGATCAGGCCTCCCCCGCCCGCAATGCTGTCAATAAATCCACTGATAAATATTAAAGGACAGATTATTAGCAATTGCTCCGTATAATCCATTATCCCGGCGTATAGTTTGCAGTCATTCGCATATAAGATGATCAGCTAATAATTAGTAATTTCGGAAATATTACTTTACTACTTCATATCGGTCAACACCTTATTTTTAGGAGTAGTAGCCACGAATTCCTTCAGATAGAAAGGTTCGAAGTAGGCCACATCTTCAAAATCTCCGGCGGCATAGGCTTCCTCTGCCAGACTGATCATATCCAAAGCGCGCGGATAGACATTGTCTAAGAACAAAGCCGTTTCACTTTTCAATACAGTCTTACATTTTTCCGCCCCATTACCAAAGAAAAGAATCCTGCCTTTATTCAGATAATCAGCAAAGGAGTCTTCGTCAATAATATCGGCGCTAACAGGACGAACTTCCTGTAATTCTTTATTTAACAATACATCGTACACTTCCATTCTGCGGGCATCTATCATCGGGCAAAGCAACGTGTAATCCTGTAAATCTTTCATTTTAGATACGCCGTTTGCCATTATTTTTAAAGAATTAAGGGCAATCAACGGAATATTCAGCCCAAAGCAAAGCCCCTTCGCCTCCGATACACCAATACGAAGCCCTGTATATGAACCGGGACCACAACTAACTGCCACGGCATCCGGTTGCAGATTCTGCGCGCGAAGGATTTTCACGGCTTCATCTACAAATGTTCCTAACAAAACGGCATGGGAAGGCCCCTTTGTTTCTTCCTTTTGAAAAATTACTCGTCCATCTCTGGACACCACTACTGAACACACTTCTGTAGCTGTTTCTATATTTAATATGCAAGGCATAATCTTATATTTCAGTTAATTCAAAAACAAAATTACATAAATTCTGACAAAAGTATTTCATTCACAAAGAATCAGATGTACAATTTAATTCTTTTTTGTACATTTGGTATTTAGTATGACAACCGGGGAATAACATTCTCAACCCGTTAATGTTTGCCCGATAATAGAAATTAATGAAATAAATCACATATGAGTAAGAACAAAGCTCCTCACAAAACTGATAAAAGAAAAACAAAAACAGATATCGTAAATAGCGTCGTAAACTTTTTCAATAGAAATTCAACAGAATCATTCAGCCCGAAGCAAATCACAGAAAAGCTGGGATTCAAAAAGCCTGCCGAAAAACAATTAATTAACAATATCCTCTACAACCTGCTCGAAGATGACTTCATCGTAGAACCTGTACGTGGAAAATATAAATCGAATAATCGCGGACTTTTTCTTGAAGGCACATTTGAAAGAAGAAGTAACGGAAAGAACTTTTTCAAACCGGATGACGAAAGCAATAATATCTTTATAGCTGAACGAAACTCGGCGCATGCCATGAACGGCGACCGTGTAAAAATACAAATATTGGCCAAACGCAAAGGACGTGATACGGAAGGCGAAGTACTGGAAATACTCGAACGTAAGCAAACAACCTTTGTAGGCACACTGGATGTTCAGAAACAATTCGCCTTTCTGGTAATGGACAGTAAAATACTGGCTAATGACATATTTATACCCAAAGACAAACTGAATGGAGGTAAAGACGGGGACAAGGCACTGGTAGAAATCGTGGAATGGCCTCAGAAAGCAAAGAATCCGATAGGGAAGGTATTGGACATACTGGGACAGGCCGGAGAGAACAATACGGAAATGAATGCCATCTTAGCCGAATTTGGCCTGCCATACAAATACCCTGAAAAGATAGAGGCTTTTGCCAACAAAATACCGGATGAAATCACTCCGGAAGAAATAGCGAAGCGTGAAGATTTCAGAAATACGCTTACATTCACAATAGACCCGCGCGATGCAAAAGACTTTGATGACGCCCTCTCGATCAAACAGATAAAAAATGGCCGTTGGGAAGTCGGAGTACACATTGCCGATGTGACCCACTATGTTCAGGAAGGCGACATTATAGATAAAGAAGGTGAAAGCCGGGCCACATCTATTTACCTGGTAGACAGAACCATCCCTATGCTCCCCGAACGGCTCAGCAACGGGCTGTGTTCGCTTCGTCCGCATGAGGATAAGTTATGCTATTCCGCTATATTCGAACTTGATGACGACGCGAATATAAAGAAAAGCAGAATTGCCCGCACAGTCATACATTCCGACAGACGCTTCACATATGAAGAAGCACAAGACATTATCGAAACAGGTGAAGGAGACTATAAAGATGAAATACTCAAGTTGAATGACCTTGCAAAAAAATTAAGGGGTAAACGTTTCGATAACGGAGCAATAGCATTTGACCGCCATGAAGTAAGATTTGAAATAGACGAAAAAGGAAAACCAATCAGTGTATACTTCAAGTATGCCAAGGATTCAAATAAACTGATCGAGGAGTTCATGCTTTTGGCCAATCGTACTGTTGCCGAATTTATCGGGAATGTACCGAAAAATAAGAACGCAAAAACATTTGTTTACCGTATCCACGACCTGCCGAATGCGGAGAAGATGGAGAACCTTTCTGAATTTATCCGCCGGTTTGGCTATAAAATAAAGGTGGACGGATCGAAAACAAACGTTTCAAAATCCATCAATCATTTATTGGATGAGGTAAGCGGCAAGCCGGAAGAAAACCTGATTTCTACCATTGCCATACGCGCCATGGCTAAAGCGATATACTCTACGGTAAATATCGGACATTACGGGCTGGCATTTGAGTATTACACTCATTTTACCTCCCCTATCCGCCGTTATCCCGATATGATGGTTCACCGTTTACTTACCCGCTATATGGATGGCGGGCGCAGTGTGAGCAAACAACTTTATGAAAGTAAATGCGAACACAGTTCGGAGATGGAACAACTGGCTGCCAATGCTGAAAGAGCATCCATAAAATACAAACAAGTGGAATACATGTCCGACAAACTGGGACAAGTATTCGATGCGGTTATCTCAGGAATTACAGAATGGGGCTTATATGCCGAAATCAATGAGAATAAATGTGAGGGTATGATTCCTATCCGTGACCTGGATGATGATTTCTACGAATTCGACGAAAAGAATTATTGTTTGCGCGGACGCCGCAACAAACGCACTTACAGTCTGGGCGATCCTCTGAAAATAAAAGTAGCCCGGGCAAATCTTGAACGTAAACAACTGGATTTTGCCTTAGTGGAAGAGTAAACATATAAAACAGCACGCCGGTTTGATGTTAAAACCGGCGTGCTGTTTTGCAGAAATACTTAAAACGACTACTTTCGTATTCTGCATACCGTTAACATTATTTCTAACAGATACATAAGAAAATGACACAAAAACCTTCAGGAAGACTATTGTCTCTCGATGTACTCCGTGGCATCACAATTGCCGGAATGATAATGGTGAATAATTCGGGATCAGGAGAGTATACCTATGCTCCGCTAAAACACGTTGCCTGGGATGGACTGACACCTACCGACCTCGTATTTCCGTTTTTCATGTTCATCATGGGAATATCCACTTATATTTCCTTGCGGAAATTTAATTTCGAGTTTAACACGCCAACTCTTTTAAAGATTCTTAAACGAACGATTGTCATATTCTTAATCGGACTCGGTCTTTCATGGCTCGGATTATCATTCCGTACGTACCACATGCTGGAGCCTGACAATCTGGGATTCTGGGAACGCTTCTTCAGGGCTATAACGGACTTCGGGCATCTCCGCACGTTAGGTGTTATGCAGCGACTGGCATTGACTTACGGTGCAGCATCCATCATTGCCATTACCGTAAAGCACAAATACATACCATATATAATAGGTACGACATTACTGGCTTACTTTCTGCTGCTTGCCTTCGGAAACGGGTTCGAGAAAAGCGAAGACAGCATTGTATCCATAGTAGACCAGGCTATATTGGGCATAAATCACATGTACAAAGATTCGGGACTGGCTATAGATCCTGAAGGATTATTAAGCACCATTCCTGCCATAGCCCACGTTCTCATCGGATTCTGTTGCGGTGCACTTATTATGAATACAAAAGACAATGACAAACGGATATCCCAGCTATTCATTGTCGGCACGATACTCACTTTTGCGGGATTTCTGCTCAGTTACGGATGTCCTATCAACAAGAAGATATGGACACCTACATTTGTCTTGGCTACATGTGGTCTGGCCTCTCTGCTTCTTGCTTTATTGATATGGATAATCGACATAAAAGGACATCGAAAATGGAGTGTATTCTTTGAATCGTTCGGGGTTAATCCTCTCTTTATATATGTTATGGCCGGAGTGCTTGGCACCTTAGCCTATCAGGCAGTATTCCCTTACAATGGGGAATATATCTCGGCCAAAGGGTATATATATTCCGTTCTGTTACAGCCATATCTGGGCGATTATTTCGGCGCCTTGATATATGCTCTTATTTTTGTAGGTATCTGCTGGGTGGTAGGAAATATTCTTTATAAGAAAAATATCTATATAAAGATATAATTAATTCCAATTAGTAGTTAAAGTAATTATTGTAGTATAAAATTGTTCTATTTTATCTAACGCGCCTATCGGCTTGTTTTTCATTTTGCCTTGATGCAAAAC
>QMCD01000677.1_pt1 | contig 23404 bp, 21 predicted proteins | sample 1821841 | NCBI WGS metagenome assembly QMCD01 (sample SAMN01991225, study PRJNA193472) | Termite gut metagenome, whole genome shotgun sequencing project. | isolation source: worker | host: Macrotermes natalensis
TGGGCTAAAGACAATAAATTGGAGTCGTTCATTCTGCAAAAATAAAAACTTTTTGCCATAAGAAGAATAAACTACCCCCATGAAATATCGGGTGAGCCGTGTCTGAACTACTTAGTAGTAGTTACCCAACTACTACGTAGTAATTGAACAACTACTACTAAGTAATTGCCTAACTACTACGTAGTAATTAACCAACTATTAGCAGGTAGTTGAGCTACTCTATGGGATGAGTTACATTCTTCAAGACAAAAGAATCATGCACCGGAAGTTTCAGGTGACTTATACTAAGAAAGGTCGTCCGTTTTTTGTCGCTGGTTTTATACGTTGCCTTACTGCAATTGCATCTTTGAAAAGTCAAAGTTAGTCGATTTAGCAGTGGTGTTACTATCTTTCATCTCAAAAGTCAATTCCACTTCACCGTTCTTTTCCGAGTTAAGTTTCAGCTTGATACCTTTCGTTTCCGAAGTAATACCCAGTTCGCCCAGATTGTAAGAAACCAGTCCATAAGCGCCTACTCCACTAACATCATCATAATTATTGTAACGGAGTTCAAGATGGATATAGCCGTCGCTGTCCGCATCACCCTCGGTAGCTTCGCGCTGTACCAGGCTTATACGATGTTTGGTACCAGGATTTTGCGGCAAGTTCTGCAGGAAAATAATATTCATGTATCCGCCACTGATAGTAAGGTCTCCCTGATAAATCCATACCGGGTCATTACCATACTCTTCTTCATTCTCCGGAGTCAGTGTTTCCACACCTTTGGTCAATGCAGGCCAAACCCGATCAATCATCACCGCATGGTCATATCCCTCATAATTATCATAAAGAGGGTTGAAAGTAGTAAGTATACGCTGTCCATCTACCGGATGATAACAATCCAGAGTTACATACATGGGTAAAAGTGTCCCCCACGTGTCACTATCTAAATAGAAGGTGCTTCCTGTTACTCGCGTAGTAGCCCAGTTCGGATAAGCTACATCTCCAAGTGAATATCCATCAGATTCACTACACGACTGCAATATTGGCAAAACAGTCAAACTCATCATCACAAATAACCAATTTAATTTTTTCATAATCAATCCTTTCATTTGTTTTCTTAATAACTATTGGTTTACACTAAATTTATGTTCTGCCTATAAAATACGAAAGCCAGAGTAATACTGCACTGGCTTTATATATTTTAACGGATTTAAAATCCTTTGAGATTAAGAACCTACTTTAGACTCCCTCTATTTTACTTTGAGAGTTATGTAACAAACGTACCATTTCTTGCGCTGCATGTTTCGGAGCTCCCACATCTCCCAGACGAGATGCCATATACTCATAGCCATCAAGCATTTGCCGCCGATACACCTTATTATATAGGATACGCTCCAACTCAGCACGAATTTGTTCTATCGTCATTGTGTCTGCAACCAGTTCTTTTACTACTTCCCGGTTTGCTATAAGGTTCACCAATGATATGTATTTCACCTTCAGGATATGCCGCTTCAGGAAGGCAATCACCTTTCCTATCGGCGTATGGTAACAGACGGCTTGCGGAACCCGAAACAGAGCAGTCTCTAAAGTTGCCGTTCCCGAAGTCACCAATGCAGCCTCAGCTTGTTGAAGCAAACGGTAGGTTTGCCCGAAAAGAATCTTCACTTTCGCATCGCCGATATACTTCCGGTAGTAATCGGGAGAAATACCGGGCGCACCCGCCAACACCAACTGGTATTCGGGGAAAGCTGAAGCGGCACGAAGCATATCGGGCAAATTATCTTTTATTTCTTGCTTCCGGCTACCGGCTAATAAGGCGATAATCGGTTTGTGTTCCAATTCGTTCGTACGGACAAAATCATCGTATGTTTCCGGATATTCAGCACGGAAGGCAGCTACTTCATCCACCGTAGGGTTACCCACATAATGTATCGGGTAGTGGTGCTTGCCTTCGAAAAACTCCACTTCGAACGGCAGAATAGAGAATAGCTCATTTACATCCCGCTTGATATTCTTGATGCGATACTCTTTCCACGCCCATATCTTTGGGGAGATATAATAATAAACGGGAATCTGTGTCCCGGCTCGCAGGAACTTGGCAATATTCAGATTGAAACCCGGATAATCCACCAATATTACTACATCCGGTTGCCACGCAACGATATCGTCTTTGCATCGTTTCATATTGGCAAAGATAGTAGGCAGGTGCAGCAGCACTGGGATAAAGCCCATATAGGCCAAATCCTTATAATGTTTCACCATTTCACCTCCTACTGACGCCATCAGGTCGCCACCGAAGAAACGGAATTCGGCCTGCGGGTCTTCGACTTTCAAGGCTGCCATCAGGTGAGAGGCATGCAAGTCACCTGAGGCTTCACCGACTATTAAGTAATACTTCATACTATTGAGAGTTTAAAATGGTTCTTCCTTAATCCGGTTGAAAGATTTAATTGGTAGTGAGTATTTAGGTATCTCGTCATAATTGGTGTACTATAAAGATAGTTTAGTAGTGGGAATGGGTACGCGAACGATGCGAAATAAGCGGATGAACGCGTACCTACTCCCACCACTAAACTATCATTCACCGCTAAACCTATTACGATTAAGTACTTACTACTACCTTAAATATACAGCTCAAAACCAAGTTTGCAATTCGTCAATAAACCCGTAATCCGTAACATCTACCTTAATCGGGGTAATGGCAACATAACCGTTTTCGAGCGCCCAATGATCATTCTTTTCGTTTTCAGAATCTACATCCCGGAACTCACCGGACAGCCAGTAATAATGGCTATTGCCCCGATGCGCAAAACTCTCCCACTCGTTTATCCAGTCCCCTTTCGACTGTTCGCATATCTTAATTCCCTTCATCTCTTTTGCTACCGGGAAGTTAACATTGAGACAGGTTAGTGGCGGCAATCCCTTCTCCAGAACCAGGCGGGCTATATTGCGGATATACGGCCCGGACGGATCGAAATCAGCATTCGGCTCGTGGCTGCAAAGAGAGAAGCCGATGGAAGGCACTCCTTTGAGGCATCCTTCGATTACTCCCCCCATCGTACCGGAGAAATGTACATTAACGCCGGAGTTATCTCCATGATTTACGCCACATACTACTAAATCGGGCGTACGGTCGAGCACCGTATGGAATGCGAGCTTAACGCAATCGACCGGAGTACCGGAACATTTATAAACCGACAAACCTACATCTTTACGAACCAACTGGTAATGGATAGGTTCCGTTACCGTCAATGCAGCCGAACTACCCGAACGCGGTGCATTCGGAGCCATTACCACAATCTCCCCCAACGGGCGGAGAAACTTTATCAACTCACTAATACCTTTCGCAACAATGCCATCATCATTGGAAATCAATATCAAAGGTCTCTGATTTTCCATTATCTGTTATCTATTCTTTTTTCAATGCAAAAGTAGCAAAAGAGAACTGGATAGCAAGCGTGGTTGCTGAATATATTACGTATTACTCATCGTGGTCGTGGTCATGATCTTCATCTCCTGTACTCAACACGATACTACGTACCACTTCAGAGTCGTTTTTGGCTTCGTCCGTGCAAAACACCATCAGGTGATAATCTCCCGGAGTGGCATTGGCCGGTATCTCAATATCATGTTCGATATGAGCTGTTCTGTCGGTTACATTGTACGACTGTTCAAAATGGAATGGAACGGTTTCCTCACCGGATCTTGTGTCGTGGTCATGGTCGTGGCCGTGGCCGTCGAAGTTACTGTGAACCTGTATCTTGTAAGACAGCAACATGATGTCGTCCGACAAATCCATCTCCAGGTGTATGCCGTGTTCGTCGCCTATCAATATAACCTCTTCGTCCGAAGGAGATTGCACATCAATAACGGGTGGGGTTGTATCGCGGTTCTTGTCATCGCAAGAGGTGAACAACCAAGAGAACATCACTAAGGAAATAATCGGGAAATAATACTTTGTTTTCATTTGAATCGTTTTTTAGAATTAAACTTCTTGTTAATTGGAGGACTCGGTTAGTAACTCAAGCTTTACATACTACTATAATCAACAATATAAAAAACATATAAAGCTTGAGTTATTTATTGAGTCCGTTTTAAAAAGGTACTTTAATTAATAGTTGGAAGTTTCGTCCCGGTTCGGGGATTTCTACTTTCCTGTAAAAGCTAAGATGATTGAAATAACGCGTATTGAACAAGTTCCGGACGGTCAAAGATACCTCAACATCAGTCTTCGCAATGGATACGTCGAGCGAACCGCCTATGTGGCACAGGTTTGCGCCCGGCGTACGGTCTTCGTTACGGTCTACACGGTTTTGGCGGGCTATGCTTTGCCACTCGGCATAAAGCATATACCGCTTCTTCTGCCAGGTCAGGGTGTTCTGCATCCGGGCGGGAGGCGAGAAACTCAAGGGGATATGCTCCTCACAATTGTAGGTATGCACATACTCAGCGGAGATGTGATAGCTGAGAGCGGGCAGAATCTGTAGTTCCACACTTGCTTCCACACCGGCGAAGAGCGCTTCGGTTTGAGAATAACGGTATATCTGTCCCGAATGCGGCAACACCGACCATTCGCCCGTAGGCCGCAGAAAGATGTAATTGCTGAACCAACTGGCGAAAGGCGATACGTACGCCGTCCATCTGCCGGACTTCAGCCGGTAAGAAGCATCCATCTGCCAGCCCTGTTCGGACGACAGGGTAGCGTCTCCCTGTTCGTGGCGGAAAGTTCCGTGGTGCACGCCGTTGGAAGCGAGTTCGTTGGCTCCCGGCAGACGAAAGCTCCGCCCGAGGTTCGCTTTCAACTGATGCTTGACGGAAGGAGTCCATACCATGCCCAAAGACAAGGAATAGTCTCCGAGGTTACGGTCTACGCGGTGGCTGTTCCAACGGTAAAGCTCCACTTCCCGGTCATCGTATCCCATCTGCTGCAAGTAGGTTGCCAGATACGGGTCGTCGTGCGCAGAGACATGTATGCGGCCGTAGTCATAACGCACGCCTCCGCTAACCATGAACAGGTTGCTGGGGCGATACGTCGTGAGCCAGGACATGCCGGTCGTGAAACGTTCGTAAGCCGGCAGCAGAAAGGAGTAACCGGAAATCGTATTCTTCTGGTACTGGGTGTCCCACCCCATTTGGTGTTCCCACGAGGCGGAGCCGACTAAGCGCCCCTTCGCCGAGAGGCTGAACGTGTGCAGATTGAATTCCAGTTCCTTGTCCGGGTCTGCTTCGGGTAGAGGCTGGGTGTTGTAGTGGGTATGGAACAGGCTCCGTTCTTCACGGTGGTTGTTCTGGTAGCCGACATCACCGGAGAGGATAAACGTCTGCCAAGCGTACTGTTGATGAGTGGTTACTTTCAGATGGTTCACCTTACTGTAAGGGAGTTCTATATTCCGGCTGTCTCCATCGTCCTGCAAGCGCGACAGGTCGGGGATGCCGTGCGCTCCCGGAAAGAAGCCCGTCTTCTGGTAGACGTTGGACACGGCATAATCCGACTTATACGCTTTCTTCTGATACCGGGCGAAGACGTTGACATTGCGCTCCACGCCTGCCGTATTCTTCAGCTTTCCGCCATAGACGGGTATCAGCCGGGTCATATAAACAATGGTATCCGCCGGAATGTGGTAATCGCCGAAACGTTGCTCCGAGTAGCGTAGTTTCGCATACCAGGCATTCTTCTTAATTCCCAGCATCAGCGAAGCGGCAAGGGTTTCGTTGACCGATTTCCCCAGAAGAGTGACGTCGCCAAACAGCACATCTTCCGCAGGGGGTTGCGCCGGAGCGATGTCAATCACTCCTCCCATTGCATCGCTTCCGTAAAGCAACGAGACTGGGCCTTTTATCACGTTGACGGCTTCCACGTTGAAAGCATCCAGCTCCAGACCATGGTCTGCGCCCCACTGCTGGCCTTCTTGTTTAATGCCATTCTCCAGTACGGCAATCCGGTTGAAGCCCATGCCTCGAATCATCGGTTTGGAGAATCCCGCACCGATATCCATAGCCTGTACTCCGGGGATATTCTCCATGGTTTGCATGAAGTTACCCGTGAAATGTTTACGCAGGAAATCCCGGTCAGCCACTTCAAGCGTCAGTGCGGTTTTCTTGTTCCGAAGTTGTTCGTAGGTTTCGGCTATTACAACTTCGGGCAAGTCCACACGGGCTGTATCGGAATCTTGCGCATGGACGGAAAGGGATATGAATAACAGTCCCAATACGCCCGGAATATATTCCATACGCATCAATTACAATCTTTGTTAGATAATGAAAAGGAAAATTAAGCTATGCAATCAAGCTATGGGAGGGGCGCGCAAATGATGCGAATAAGAGAGTGTACACAGTCTCTCATTCCGGTAAACGACTTGCTCAAAAGATATGGGCGTTAATTCGTGATGGAAGTCGAACGCTTGAGCTTCCGTGAAGAGAGGAAGGAAGAAGTGGCAGATAGCGCAATCGTCCGGCGAATGCAGCGGTGCGTTCCCGGTATGGGAGTGAGAACAGGAAACGGAATGTTCCGGCGCATGAGTATGATGATGAAAGGCCTTCACCACAAAATACGGCATGAGTATCATCAGTAATGCCCATGCTATAAACATCCGTTTGTTTTTGCTGTTATTCACTTTCTTCCTAAATAGAATTTGAATAGAGAGGCAAAGATAGGAATAGCGAAGAAGAATAGCAAGTATCGAGGTTTAAAAGTGGGGTGGCGTGCTAAAATTTCAGGCTACTCAATTAAATGAAGTACAAAGTATCTCTATTCTCCTCCTCCCAGGGAGGAGGAGTACCCGTAGGGGGAGGTGGTAGGTTAAACAATAAAATACCTATTAATCATAACTCTAAGGAACTCTTTCAGCCTACCACCTCCCCCCTTGCGGGGTACTCCTCCTCCCAGGAGGAGGAGAATAGAGATACTTTGTGCTTCATTTAATTGAATACTTCCATTTTAGGAATATAACTTTAACATGTTGGATTAGCAATGTGCAAGCTCAAAGCCATACATTTTTTGCAAAAAGGCAGAGAAAGCATCTTTTCGCTAACATCAACTTCTGAAAGAAAGAGAGAAATAGAAACTACATATACAAGATTCTGAATATATATACAGATATTACGTATGAATCACGATTGATATACAGGATTTATGCAATAAATGCCTCTGCGTGCGCAAACCACATACATGCCGTGCGTGAACGAGATATATGCCGTGCGCGAACCACATATATGCCGTGCGTGAACCACATATATCCCGTGCGTGAACCACATATATGCCGTGCGCGAACCATCTATATGCCGTGCGCAAACCATCTATATCCCGTTCAAAAGCCACACAAGTCCGGTAGAAATAAGCCATTAAGAATCCCTTCGGAAGAGGACTTCCGTGTTTTTTTAGAGATGTACGGATTTCGATATCGCACTATATATCAGCAAGATACGGATTTTTACTTCGATATTTCCAACCGCCCTCGTCTTCGGACGGAAATATCGCATTCTAAAGCATACAGAAAATACAAATTGACACAATGACAGTTGCGTCTTTTCTGCCATATACCGAAATATCCACTGCATTTCTTCTTATACAAAGCACACATATCGCACATCAACACCCCCAATCGCTGCGTTTACAAACCTTAATCTTCTGCAAACGAACAAAAAAGATATTCCGTTTCAGAAACTGTTTTGATTTTGCCCAGTAGCCTTTTGAGAATTGTTTTTGAGGATGTTTTTCTGCTTTTATGAGGAGCATAGCGGGCTATGCGACAAATAAAAAGAGGGAAAACAGACCGAAAACAAACTCAAAAGAATCTGATAAAAACCTTAAAAAGGAAAATCAAAACAGTTTCTAAATATAAATATGTATATTTGCAATCTAAAATAGAGAATGAAAAGCGCCAAAACAAGCCGGTATAGAACAAGAAAGCTCTAAATCAGCCCAAATGAAACAGAGAAGCCGTGAGTTATTAACAAAAACGGTGACTTATCAACAGATATTGCAATCTTTCTCTCTTTTAGTAGGCGCTATTTGGAATTATCGCTTATTTCGCTGCCAATAAACATTATAAATATGGGAAAAATTATTGCTATGGCAAACCAAAAAGGTGGTGTAGGCAAAACAACAACTACAATAAATCTTGCCGCCTCGCTTGCCACATTGGAAAAAAAAGTGCTCGTTGTGGATGCTGACCCGCAGGCAAACGCCTCCTCCGGTCTGGGAATCGACATCAAGCAAGCGAAATGTACTATTTACGAATGCATTATTGACCGCGTCAATGTTCGCGAAGCCATTCACGACACGGAGATTGATACACTGAAAGTGATATCCTCCCACATCAATCTGGTAGGCGCCGAGATAGAAATGCTCAACCTCAAGAACCGCGAAAAGATACTCAAAGAAGTACTCGCCCCGGTAAAAGAAGATTTCGATTACATCCTGATAGACTGTTCGCCCTCGCTGGGACTAATCACCATCAACGCACTCACGGCAGCCGACTCCGTAATTATCCCCGTACAAGCAGAATACTTCGCGCTGGAAGGCATCAGCAAACTGCTGAATACAATCAAAATCATCAAATCCAAACTCAACCCGGCACTCGAAATCGAAGGCTTCCTGCTCACAATGTACGACTCACGCCTGCGCCAGGCCAACCAGATTTACGACGAAGTAAAGCACCACTTCCGCGAATTAGTGTTCAACACCGTCATACAGCGCAACGTCAAACTCAGCGAAGCCCCCAGTTACGGCTTGCCCACCATTCTCTACGATGCAGAATCAGCAGGCGCCAAAAACCATATAACGCTCGCCCAAGAACTGATCAGCCGCAACAATTAACCAATAAAGAAGAACCATCATGGTACAAAAAAGAAAAGCATTAGGACGTGGACTGGACGCTCTGCTCTCAATGGACGAAGTGCAGACCGAAGGCTCTTCTTCCATCAACGAAATAGAACTCGCAAGGATTTCCGTCAACCCCAACCAGCCACGCCGGGAGTTTGACGCCACAGCCCTTCGGGAACTTGCCGACTCAATCTCCGAAATAGGCATCATCCAGCCCATCACCCTGCGCAAACTCTCGGACGATGAATACCAAATCATTGCCGGAGAACGTCGCTTCCGCGCTTCGCAGATGGCAGGACTAACCAGCATACCCGCTTACATCCGCACTGCCGACGATGAAAACGTGATGGAAATGGCGCTCATCGAAAACATCCAGCGCGAAGACCTGAACTCCGTGGAAATAGCCCTCGCCTACCAGCACCTGCTGGAGCAATACGGACTGACCCAGGAACGGCTCAGCGAACGCGTAGGCAAAAAACGCACCACCATCGCCAACTACCTGCGCCTGCTCAAGCTGCCCGCCCCCATACAGATGGCGCTCCAGAACAAACAAATAGACATGGGACACGCCCGCGCGCTCGTAACATTGGGCGACCCAAAGATACAGGTCAAGGTTTACGAAGAAATCATCGAACACGGATACTCCGTGCGCAAGGTAGAAGAAATCGCCAAATCACTGAGCGAAGGTGAAACCGTGAAAAGCGGCGGACACAAAATCGCCCCCAAACAAGCTAAACTGCCCGAAGAATTCAACATGCTCAAACAACAGCTATCGGGCTTCTTCAACACCAAAGTGCAGTTGACCTGTTCGGAGAAAGGAAAAGGAAAAATCAGTATCCCGTTCAATAATGAAGAAGACTTGGAACGCATTATCGGCATACTCGATACGCTAAAGAAATAAATGACGAAAAGAAGAAGAATATATCAATGGAACATCGCCCTGCTGCTTTGCCTTGTGCAGACGGCAGGGATTGCCATGTATGGGCAAGACCGCCCGCGCGCCGCCGCCAAACGGACACAGCGGACGCAACGGGAACAAACCGACAGTCTTAACCTACATTCCGCCACCCCCGCCTCGCAGCATCCCGCAACAGAGAGCGTCACCGCTCCGGACAGCATCGACGCAGCGAAAAGCATTGCCGTAGCGGACAGCATCGCCGCCGAAAACAGAAAACGTATGCAGGAAATGACAACTCCGCAAACACCGTCCGTTGCACCGGCGGACAGCCTGCACGAAGTCATTAATAAGAAAGTATTCATTCCCAACCCCGTCAAGGCAACATGGTTAGCCCTGATTATCCCCGGTGGAGGGCAAATATACAACAAGAAATTCTGGAAACTACCTATTGTATATGGTGGCTTTGCCGGTTGCGCCTATGCCCTTACATGGAACGGTAAGATGTACAAAGACTACTCGCAAGCATACAAGGACGCCGCCCAAAACAGGTGGGAATCCACCAGCATCACCGACTTGTTGCCACCCGGATACGTTCAACCCTCCCGCTACTCGCAAATAACGGACATCCTCCGGAGACGCAAAGATACATACCGCCGGTACCGGGACATGAGTATCTTCGCCTTTATAGGGGTCTACCTTATTTCAGTAGTCGACGCCTACGTAGATGCCGAACTATCCAATTTCGATATCACGCCCGACCTTAGCATGAGAGTAGAACCGGCTATAATCAACAGCCAATACTACAACCAGAGCAGCAGTATCTCCGGAAAGTCCGTCGGCTTGCAATGCAGCCTCCGGTTTTAATCAATATAGCTAATCAATATGGCTATACTTAATAATAACCACGCATAAAGAATAAACTCATTAATATGAAGAAGTTAATCGTTACTCCATTTCTGTTCTGCCTGCCGCTTTTCTCCACCTGGACGCAAGCGCAGGAAAGTGTAGACGTACTTATCCACGAGAACGGAACAGAGCGGCAAGAAAGCATCGAACTACCCCAAAGCATGACCTATCCGCTGGACAGCCTGTTCAGCGACTGGCAAGCAAAGAGTTATATCAACCCCAACAAAGACTGCTACACTTCTACAGAAAACCCGTTTTTCAGTGACTCGGTCTACATCGATCGCCTCAGCCGCATTCCCGCCATAATGGAAATGCCATACAATGATATTGTACGCAAATTCATCGACAGGTACACAGAACGTCAACGCAGCCAGGTATCATTCATGCTGGGCGCCTGCAACTTCTACATGCCTATCTTTGAAGAAGCTCTCGATGCCTACGGACTACCGCTCGAGCTTAAATATCTGCCTATCATAGAATCCGCCCTCAAGCCTTCTGCCAGATCGCGCGTGGGCGCCTCCGGCCTGTGGCAGTTTATGCTGAACACAGGAAAGATGTACGGATTGGAAAGTAACAGCCTCGTTGACGAACGCTATGACCCTATAAAAGCCACTTGGGCTGCCGCGCGCTACCTGAAAGACCTGTACGACAGGTATCAGGACTGGAATCTGGTAATCGCCGCATACAACTGCGGCCCGGGCACTGTCAACAAAGCCATACGCCGCGCCGACGGCAAGACCGATTACTGGGAAATCTATAACTACCTTCCCAAAGAAACCCGTGGATACGTACCCGCTTTCATCGCCGCCACCTATGTGATGACATACTATTGCAAGCACAACATCTGCCCAATGGAAACCAGTCTTCCCACTGCGACGGACACCGTACAGGTTTCCAGGAACCTGCACTTCAAACAGTTGGCCGACATCTGCGGCATCAGCCTTGAAGAAATAAAAAGCCTCAACCCCCAATTCAAAAAAGACATAATTCCCGGTGATACGAAGCCACAGACACTGCGCCTTCCGGTAAGCAGCATCGGCGCATTCATAGACAATCAGGATACTATTTATGTGCATCGCTTCGACGAGCTATTCAAAAATCGCAAGACAGTAGCCGTTACCGAAACCAAAACAACAAAGCGCGCCACAGCCGGCAGCGGAAACCTGACATACCACAGGATACGCAGCGGCGAAACACTGGGCGGTATCGCACAGCGCTACGGCGTCACAGTCAAGCAGCTTCAAAACTGGAATGGCATGCGAAACACTAAGATTTCGGCAGGAAAGCAACTGAAGATATACAAATAAAAACATAAACGTTTGTACAGTGTTGGAATTTGCTTACTTTTGTAACAAGTGATAAAACGAGTGAAAAAGGAGAATCAGCGCATGGAAGAGAATGTAGGTCAAAAAGACAAGGAAAAGGTTGAAGAGGAAATGATTGAACAGGCATTCCAAGAACTGTTGAACGAATATCTGGCAACCAAGCACCGTAAACGTACTGAAATTATCACAAAGGCATTTAACTTTGCCAATCAGGCGCATAAGGGTATCAGACGCCGTTCAGGCGAACCATACATTATGCACCCCATTGCTGTGGCTCGAATTGTATGCAAAGAAATAGGCTTAGGCTCTACTTCCATCTGTTCCGCCCTGCTGCACGATGTAGTAGAGGACACAGACTATACGATAGAAGATATCGAAAACATATTCGGCCCGAAAATCGCCCAGATTGTAGACGGACTGACCAAGATTTCCGGCGGTATATTCGGCGACCGCGCTTCGGCGCAAGCAGAAAACTTCAAGAAACTGCTGCTGACAATGTCCGACGATATCCGCGTGATTCTTATTAAGATAGCCGACCGCCTGCACAACATGCGTACGCTTGGCTCAATGTTACCCAACAAACAATTCAAAATTGCCGGCGAAACCCTTTATATATATGCACCCCTCGCCAATCGTCTGGGTCTGAATCAGATTAAGACAGAACTGGAGAACCTGAGCTTCAAATACGAACATCCTGAAGAATATCACGAAATTGAAGAAAAACTAATAGCTACGGCTACCGAACGTGACAAAGTATTCCAGGATTTCACCGACCCCATACGTGCGCAATTAAATAAAATGGGATTGAAGTGCAATATTATCGGCCGCATTAAATCCATCTACTCCATCTGGAACAAGATGCAAACCAAGCACGTGCCGTTCGAAGAAATCTACGACCTGCTTGCTGTACGTATCATCTTCGAGCCACGCAATCCCGACGAAGAGTTAGATGACTGCTTCAGCATCTATGTAGCCATCTCCAAAATATATAAACCGCACCCCGACCGCCTGCGCGACTGGGTAAACCACCCCAAAGCAAACGGATACCAAGCCCTGCACGTCACTCTTATGAGCAACAACGGACAGTGGATTGAAGTGCAAATCCGCAGTGAGCGCATGAACGACGTAGCCGAGCAAGGTTTTGCCGCGCACTGGAAGTACAAAGACGGCGGCGGCGAAGACGAAGGAGAACTCGAAAAATGGCTGAGTACCATCAAAGAAATACTCGACGACCCGCAACCGGATGCTATCGACTTCCTCGATACAATCAAGCTAAACCTCTTCGCATCTGAAATCTTTGTATTTACCCCAAAAGGTGAAATCAAAACGATGCCGCAGAACTCCACGGCATTGGATTTTGCTTTCTCCCTGCATACCGATATCGGTAGCCATTGCATCGGCGCCCAAGTAAACCACAAACTCGTACCTCTGAGCCATAAGCTACAGAGCGGCGACCAAGTGGAAATTCTCACCTCCAAGTCACAACGCGTACGGCCGGAATGGGAAACATTTGCCACCACCGCCCGCGCCCGTAGCAAAATAGCGGCAATTCTCCGTAAGGAACAAAGAGCCTACCAGAAAAAAGGTGAACTTCTGCTGAGCGATTTCTTAAAAAAAGAAGAACTGAGACCGGACGACGTGCTGGTAGAGAAACTCGTTAAAGCGCACAACATGAAGAACCGGGACGAACTACTCGCCGCAATCGGATGCAGTAAAATCGTTCTGGGCGACATGGACAAGAATGCGCTGAAAGAAAAACAAGGTACCAACTGGAAGAAACTCCTCACATTCTCGTTTGGTAACAATAAAGAGAATAAAGAAACAGTCGAAGAAAAAACACCGCAAGAGAAAGAGAAAATCAACACGAAGAAAATCCTGAAACTGACGGAAGAAAACATCCAGAAGAACTATATCATGGCAGAATGTTGCCATCCCATCCCGGGTGACGACGTACTGGGTTACATTGATGAAAACGACCGGATAATCATTCATAAACGCCAATGCCCCGTTGCCGCCCGTTTGAAGAGCAGTTACGGCAACCGTATTCTTGCTACGGAATGGGATACCCACAAGGAACTATCTTTCCTTGCAAACATTTATATAAAAGGTATAGATGCAGTGGGATTATTGAATGAAGTAACACAAGTCCTCTCCCGCCAGTTGAACGTAAACATCCGCAAACTGTCCATTGAAACAACAGACGGTATCTTCGAAGGAAACATCCAACTGTATGTACATGACGCAGATGATGTGAAAACTATTTGCAATAACCTGAAACAAATTCATAATATCAAGCAAGTGACCCGTGCGGAAGGATAAAGGTTTTAACAGGTATATTCATCTATATACAATATAAAATAACTACTTTTGCACCGAATATCAACGGGCTACTTTATTATCAATAAGCTACACTATGATTATTGGCAAATATATAAATTTGGAGACTCTCCAGAAGATATTGTTTAATAACGAAAAAATAATTATTTCAGATGAATGTATTCAAGAGGTAGATAAGAGTTTCAACTTCTTGAAAAGCTTTTCGAGTGATAAGGTTATTTACGGAATAAACACCGGATTCGGACCTATGGCGCAGTATAGAATCGAAGACGAATCATTAATAGAACTACAATATAACATCATCAGGAGCCACTCTACAGGAGCGGGCAAACCATTACCTCCACTCTACGCAAAGGCAGCAATGATTGCCCGGTTATACACATTTCTTCAAGCAAAATCAGGTGTACATATAGAATTGGTAAAGTTACTGGAAAACTTTATCAACCTAAATATATCTCCATATATACCGGAACATGGCAGCGTAGGCGCCAGTGGCGATTTAGTACAACTGGCCCATATAGCATTGACACTGATTGGAGAAGGAGAAGTTTTCTATCAGGAGCAACTGCAACCTGCTGCGCAGGTACTTCTGAAAAATCATCTCAAACCTTTCTCCATACATCTGCGCGAAGGGCTTTCCGTTACAAACGGCACTTCTGTTATGACTGGTATCGGCATTGTCAATCTGATTTACGCCCGCCAACTGCTCAATTGGTCGATATGCGCTTCAGTCATGATGAATGAGATTGCCGCATCCTACGATGATTTTACCTCCCAGCCACTAAACAATGCCAAACATCACAACGGACAAAAGAAAATAGCCGAGGCCATGAGAATTTGGATGGCAGACAGCAATTGTATGCGCCAAAGAGAAAACGAATTGTACGACCGGAAGCATGAAGAGAAGATTTTTGAGCATAAAGTACAGCCTTACTATTCATTGAGATGTACTCCACAAATATTAGGTCCTATTTATGACACCTTAATGAATACGGAAGAAGTACTCATCAATGAAATCAACTCGGTTTGCGACAATCCTATTGTAGACCCGGAAACACAAAACGTCTATCATGGCGGAAACTTCCACGGAGACTATGTTTCTTTTGAAATGGACAAACTGAAGATTGCCATTACCAAGCTCACCATGCTTAGCGAACGCCAACTGAACTATTTGTTCCATGACCGCATCAACGGAATTCTTCCTCCTTTTGTAAATCTGGGGGTATTGGGGTTAAATTACGGGTTGCAAGCCTCACAGTTTACGGCAACCTCTACCACAGCCGAATGCCAGACATTGTCCAACCCGATGTATGTACACAGTATCCCAAACAACAATGACAATCAGGATATTGTAAGCATGGGCACTAACTCCGCATTAATAGCGAAAACCGTCATCGAGAACTCTTACCAAGTTATGAGCATCTTGTTTATGAGTCTCGCGCAAGCGGTGGACTATTTAAAAATACAGAATAATTTAAGTACGGAATCGCATCGAGTATATAATGAGATACGGGACTTTTTTCCTGTATTTATCAAAGATACTCCCAAATACAAAGAAATAGAAACAATGATTAAGTACCTGAAAAATAAGAAGTTCAAATTATAAATGAAATACGCATTAATTACAGGCGGAAGCCGGGGCATAGGACGGACTGTCAGCATAAAACTCGCAGAAATGGGATACACAGTGCTGATAAACTACCAAAGTAATGATAAAGAAGCAGCAAAAACCCTGCAACTGGTTCGTGAAAAAAGTGGAGACGGAGAACTATTGAAATTTGACGTTGCCAACCCAATCGCAGTGACTGAAGCATTAAATACTTGGAGCGCCTTGCATCCGGACGCCTACATTGAGGTACTGATTAATAATGCCGGTATCCGTAAAGACAACCTTCTTCTCTGGATGACCAAAGAAGAATGGAGCGATGTATTAAACACCGGTCTGAACGGTTTCTTCCACGTAACCCAAGCGCTACTTAAGAATATGCTGGTGAAACGTTTCGGACGTATTGTTAATATCGTTTCTTTGTCGGGCATCAAAGGTATGCCCGGACAAACCAATTACTCTGCTGCCAAAGGCGGAATAATTGCTGCAACCAAGGCATTGGCACAGGAAGTTGCCAAGAAGCATGTCACAGTCAATGCCGTAGCACCCGGATTTATCCGTACGGAAATGACTGGTGACATCAACGAAGACGAATGGAAAAAGCATATTCCCGCAGGACGCTTCGGCGAACCCGAAGAAGTGGCTGACCTCGTAGGCTTCCTGGTATCTCCACAGGCTTCTTATATAACAGGCGAAGTAATTTCAATCAACGGAGGACTGTACACATGAGAAGAGTTGTCATTACAGGTATGGGAATCTACTCGTGCATCGGTAAGAATTTAGACGAAGTAACAAACTCATTATATAACGGGAAATCAGGAATCGGTATTGACCCCGTACGGAAGGAACTGGGATATTTATCCTCACTAACCGGTTTGTTGGAACGTCCTGAACTCAAAAAATTATTAGACAGACGGAAACGCCTTTGCTTGCCCGAGCAAGGAGAATACGCCTATATGGCAACCATAGAAGCATTCCGGAATGCAGGTATTGACGAGGCTTTCCTGGAAGAAAATGAAGTCGGAGTACTTTTTGGAAATGATAGTAGTACCGCACCGGTTATCAATGCCGTAGATATCATCCGCGAAAAAAAGAATACCGTTTTGGTTGGTTCAGGTTCCATTTTTCAGTCTATGAATTCTACCGTGTCCATGAACTTGTCAGTCATATTCAAGCTCAGAGGGGTGAACTTTACCATCTCCGGCGCCTGCGCAAGCGGTTCCCATGCCATAGGAATGGGATATTTGCTCATCAAATCAGGATTGCAGGATTGTATCCTGTGCGGAGGCGCACAAGAGGTGAACCCCTTCTCCGTAGGCAGTTTCGATGGTTTGAGCGCTTTCTCCACGCGGGAATCCGAACCTTGGAAAGCATCCAGGCCATTTGATAAAAATAGAGACGGACTCGTACCCAGCGGTGGAGGCGCCAGCTTGGTTCTGGAAAGCTACGAATTGGCTGTGAAACGAGGCGCTACCATATTGGCGGAAGTCATCGGTTATGGCTTCTCTTCAAACGGAGAACATATATCCGTCCCGAATATCGACGGCCCGAAACGTTCGTTGCAAATGGCCATCCGGGATGCAGGAATCGGATTGGATGAAATAAGATACATCAATGCACATGCCACCTCTACTCCGGTGGGAGACCTCAATGAAGCAAAAGCCATTGCAGAGGTATTCGAAGGGCATCATCCATACGTGACCTCCACCAAGTCAATGACCGGCCATGAAATGTGGATGGCGGGTGCCAGTGAAATTATCTATTCCACCCTGATGATGCGGAGTAATTTCATTGCTCCCAACTTGAATTTTGAAGAACCGGACGAAGCGTCTGCCTTGCTCAACATCCCTGCCCGCCGGATAGACACCGAATTTGACGCATTCCTGTCGAACTCTTTTGGGTTCGGTGGAACAAACTCCACATTAATTATAAAGAAAATAAAGTAATATAAAGTATGACCCACGAAGAAATCATTGAAAAGATAAGGGAGACCTTATCCGAGGAATTTGAAGTAGATATCGATCTTATTCAACCTGACGCTCCGCTCATGCAAACCCTTGAGTTAGACAGTCTGGACTTAGTAGATATGGTAGTATTGATTGAGAAGAACTTTGGTTTTAATGTTACCGGACAGGATTTTGTCGGCATTAAAACATTCCAGGACTTCTACAATCTTGTCATCACCCGTATGGCTGACAATAAAAACGAATAATAAGATGTGGAAAGGCAAAACCCGTGGTGGTGTATCCGGGTACCTGTTTTTCATTTATATGATCAGGTATCTGGGGATTAAGGCCGCCTATGGTTTCCTCACTCTAATCGTACTTTATTTTATACCGTTTGCTCCTAAAGCAACTAAAAGTATCTGGCAATATTCCCGCCGTATATTAAAACGGAATCATAGAGATTCGATACACCTTTTACTGATGAACTATTACCGCTTGGGACAGATACTCATTGACAAGGTAGCCATTGGGAATGGAATGATCAACAAGTATCATTTCCAATTTAATCACTATCAGGAATTTCTGGGAATATTAGATAGCGGCCAGGGAGTAGTCATGATTGGCGCACACATTGGAAATTGGGAAATAGGAACTCCCTTTTTCAATGATTACAGCAAGAGAATGAACGTGGTGATGTACGACGCCGAATTTCAAAAGATTAAAGACATTTTAAAAAAGAACGGGCAGAAGCAGCCATACAAAATAATAACAGTCAACGAGGATAATCTGGCGCATATATTCCAAATAACGGAAGCACTGAATAACAAAGAATATGTATGCTTCCAGGGAGACCGTTATCTGAATGCCGATAAGCTGTTAACCTGTACATTTATGGGTCAGGAAGCCTCTTTCCCTATTGGCCCTTTCTTGTTGGCAACCCGCATGAAAGTACCGGTTGTATTCTATTTTGCCATGAGAGAAGTCAAACAAACCTATCGTTTCCACTTTATACCGGCAGAAAAAGTAATCGGCTCAAAAGAAAAAAGAGCCGAACAATTATTGTTGGATCAGTACGTAAATGCCTTGGAAAAAACACTCAATCAATACCCCGAACAATGGTTCAATTACTATCCTTTCTGGAAGTTACCCGAACATAAAAACCAATAAAATGAAACTATTCCCTTCTCTACAAAAGAAATATACCAAAGAGCGGTTTACGGCTGTACAGGCACAGCGGTTAGCACAAGAAATAGCTTTTGGCCCCATCGTATTCCAAGTATCACGCCTAATGTTGAAATTCGGTATCTTCCGCTTGCTTTCTGATAACCGTGGAGGCATGTCGTTGGAACAACTTAGCCAAGCTACCGGACTATCACGGTATGCTACGCAAGTTTTATTGGAAGCCTCACTCACTATCGGCACCGTGTTGATAAAAGACAATCAGTACTTACTGGCAAAAACCGGATGGTTCTTGCTAAATGATGAAATGGTACAGGTGAATATGAGCTTCAACCAAGATGTTAACTATCAGGGAATGTTCCATTTAGAGGAAGCATTGATTCACGGACACCCGGAAGGTCTGAAGGAGCTGGGCAACTGGCCTACTATCTATGAGGGATTATCCTGCCTGCCTGAACAAGTACAGAAAAGCTGGTTTGGTTTCGACCATTTTTATTCGGACAACTCCTTCGACCAGGCACTCGAAATAGTATTCAATCACTCACCCCGAACGCTGCTCGACGTAGGAGGGAATACCGGCAGATGGGCTGCGAGATGCGTGCAATATAATAAGGAGGTAAACGTAACCATTATGGACTTGCCTCAGCAATTGGAAATGATGAAGCTAAAAACGGAAAATACTCCCGGATGTGAGCGAATTCACGGATATGGTGTGAATCTGCTCGATAAGCATGTTCCTTTTCCCGAAGGATTTGACGCTATCTGGATGAGCCAATTCTTGGATTGCTTCTCCGAAAAGGAAATCATCAGTATCTTGTCTCGTGCAGCACGGTCGATGTCCGCAAGCGGAAGACTTTATATCATGGAAACATTCTGGGATCGGCAAAAGTTTGAGACTGCCGCCTATTGCCTGACACAAATCAGTCTCTATTTCACCGCTTTGGCTAATGGTAACAGTAAAATGTACCACTCGGATGATATGGCACGATGTATCGACGAATCAGGGTTGGAAATAGAAGCAATATATGATAATCTCGGCTTGGGACATAGTATCGTAAAATGTAAGCTGAAATGAAAAAGGCTCCTATCATACAAGGCAAAGAAGTTCAGAACTTGATACCGCAACGTTCCCCAATTGTTATGGTAGATGCTTTCTATGGCATTGAAAACAATTGTTCCCATTCTGGGCTTACAATCACCGCCGATAATATATTCTGCCAGGAAGGTAAATTGCAGGAAGCCGGAATCATCGAACATATCGCCCAGTCGGCGGCGGCCCGAATAGGATATATCTACCGGCAAAAAAATGAACCGGTGCCATTAGGATTTATCGGTTCGGTAGACAAACTGACAATCCACCGTTTACCGAAAATCGGGCAGGAATTGTCAACTGAGATTACGGTCATTCAGGAAGTATTCGACATAACTCTGGTAGCAGCCTGCGTAAATACCAAGGAAGGAATGGTCGCAGAATGCCGGATGAAAATATTTTTAGAGAAACGATGAAACAGAAAACGAATTTACATACAGCCGCACTCACTGACAATACCACCATTAAGGTACGTTTCAGTGAAGTGGATTCCATGCAAATAGTATGGCATGGAGAGTATGTCCGTTACTTTGAGGACGGAAGAGAATCTTTCGGAAAACACTACGGATTAGGATACATGGATATCTACCGGGAAGGATATATGGTGCCTATCGTTGAATTAACTTGCCAATTCAAACAAGCATTGTCGTTCGATGAAGAAGTCATTATTGAGACACGGTATATCCCTTGCGATGCTGCTAAAATCAAATTCGAATATGTACTCTACCGGGCTACTGACAATAATATAGTTGCTACCGGAAGCACTACTCAAGTCTTCCTAAACAAAAACAGAGAGTTGGAACTGACAACCCCGTCTTTTTATCAGGAATGGAAAAAGAAATGGAAAATCCAATAACCGTATACATTACGGCAGACTCCCTAATCAGTTCCTTAGGATTGAATACCCAAGAGAATGTGGAAGCTATCCGGGAATACCGAAGCGGAATCTCTATGCATAAAGCCGGACTTATTTCTGATGAACCAATATTAGCTGCGACAATTACTCCCCGCCTTTCAGATCTTGTAAGAAATTTAGGCTCTTATACACGATTGGAACAATTATTCATACTTACAATCCAGAAGATACTCTCCTATTCCGGAATCAGTTTGGCAAACAAAGATTGCGGCCTTATCCTTTCCACCACTAAAGGTAATGTTGATATATTAAGCGACCATCCCACAGAACCGGACTCCAGGGTCTTTCTATGGGAAATGGGGAAAAGGATAGGTGAATACTTTTACGCAAGTAACCGGGTAGAGATAATCTCCAATGCCTGCATATCGGGAGTATCTGCTTTGATAATAGCTAAACGATGGATAGAATCCGGAAGATATAAAAAGGTGATAGTAGCAGGCGGGGATATCCTTTCTCATTTCATTACCAGTGGATTTCTCTCTTTCAAATCGGTCAGTTCCGGAATATGCCGGCCTTATGATGCACGCCGGGATGGTCTTAATTTAGGAGAAGCCTGCGGGGCTGTTTTATTAAGTTCGGAAGGAAGCGATACGGATATCATACTGTCAGGAGGAGCTATCAGTAATGACGCCAACCATATATCCGGGCCATCACGCACAGGAGACGGACTTTATTTTGCTATCCGCCAAGCCATGAAAGAAGCAACAGTTACTGCCCAAGATATCAGCTTCATCAATGCGCACGGAACAGCCACTGCTTACAATGACGAAATGGAATCTAAAGCAATTCATCTGGCCGACCTGGGAACTGTTCCCGTTAATAGCCTGAAATCCTACTTCGGCCATACGTTAGGAGCATCAGGAGTAATTGAAGCTATCATCTGTATCCACGAATTAAAGGAGAAAATACTATTCGGTACATTAGGTTACGAAGAACCGGGGGTTAGCATGCCTATTACGATACATGCCAAACATCAGGAAAAACAGATGAAACATTGCATAAAGACAGCATCCGGATTCGGCGGATGCAATGCGGCCATTATATTGACACTCCCCGAATATCAAAAACAATCTCCCCAAAAGCAACAATCAGCGAACATCCATACTGCGACAATCCATACTACAACAACCGTTTCCATTGAAAACGGCAATTTGCAAGTTAATGGCGAACTCCTTCTCTCATCATCTATCCCTGACTTCGCACCATTTATTCGAAAAGCCTACAAACATACAGGGAAAAGTGACATGAAATTCTATAAAATGGACGACCTTTGTAAACTGGGATATACAGCTACCGAATATCTGTTGGCAGGAAAGAGTTTTCAACCGGAAGAGATAGGAATATTACTGGCTAATTCGGCCTCTTCATTAGATACGGATATCCGGCACCAGACAATCATCAACGAAGAGGGAGACCATGCTGCCAGTCCGGCAATATTTGTCTACACCCTGCCTAACGTTGTAGCCGGTGAAATATGTATCCGCTACAAAATACAAGGAGAAAATACTTTTTTCATTGAAAAAGAATTCGATGCCAACCAACTGGAAGAATACGCACGGATTGTTATGAAGAAAGGGAAACTGAAAGCTTGCATTATAGGATGGTGCGAACTCCTAATGGGAGAATACAAAGCTGATTTCAGACTGATTGAACTTGCAAGTTTTAATCTGTAAATCCCCCACACATGATTTTGTTCGCCTGATATCCCATTAGCTCAGCAGGGCAAACGCATCAAAATGAATAATGAGAATTTAGCGCAAATGATAAACAAGAGTATCTCTATTCCTGTACATTCTATATGTTCATTTTGATGCAGTTCCCCTGTTATCTCACGGAGAGACTTGCGAAATTTGAATTCTTTTATTATATTACGCGCATGTACGTGTACGCGCGCATTCCCAGAGTTTCTCCACTTTACCCTCACGCCCTCACTCTTTTTCTTGTATCCTTTTATTCATCGGGGTTTCAGCAGGTGAGAGTAGGAGTGAGAGTAGGCGTGAGGGTAGAAGTTACTCTCACCCTGCGTATCGCCCTGATTTTGATGAAATGCAAGTGTTCCGTAAATGTAATGCAAGTGTTCTGCAACCGGAGGAAAGACACCTATCTTGCTGTGATTTTGTTCACTTTGCAATACGCAGTCACAGTGCCCGGACGGGATATATATGGTTCGCGGACGAGATATATGCGGTGCTCGGACGGGATATATCTCGTGTTCGGACCGCATATATCCCGTGTTCGGACCGCATATATCCCGTGCTCGAACAGCATATATGCGGTGCAAACGCCCCTCCCCCGTTACGTAAGCATTCGGCTTAGTGCATCTTTCTTTCTTCCGTCAGAAAAGACATTATAAGACAAAGCCCGGTTCCTTTGTATAGTACCGGGCCTTTTACTT
>QMCD01002110.1_pt1 | contig 23388 bp, 27 predicted proteins | sample 1821841 | NCBI WGS metagenome assembly QMCD01 (sample SAMN01991225, study PRJNA193472) | Termite gut metagenome, whole genome shotgun sequencing project. | isolation source: worker | host: Macrotermes natalensis
GCCGAAGCGTATCTCTTTGATGTATCCCGATATGCGGGCGTTTACGGGAGCTATGTATTGTTCGACGGTGGCGTCGTTCGTTATCTCGTACCGGTAATACTTGATAAAGAAATTCACCGCCCAGGCTATCACCCCCAACGCCACTATCAGCGAAGTCGACGAACTGTGTAGCCACTATCGCATTTCTGGAGTGCCAGTAGTGGATGAAAACAAACAGCTTCCGCGGAAATTCGTCCACCAAGGCCTTGGCGGTATCTTTGTTTAAGCCTGAGTACTGTATGCTGTCAATCACGATAATATCCGGGCTTTTGGGCCGCTGCAGGCGCAGGCGGAGTTCGTTAATAGGTTCCTTATCTAAGAGTATAAAACGTTTGGCCACAGCCACCATACCAGTACTCTTAACCGCCTTTTGAAGCGATAATGACAGCCCCTCTTCCAGTGAATTATAGCCCACACGGCCGAAGTTGGTAAGATACTTACAGAGCGCCAAAGCGAAGCGGGTTTTACCGTGCCCGGAACCGCCCCATACCAACCAGCTCCCGCCCAGTTCCGGCCGGCCGAAACTATCCAGCCACGGCCCGGAGAAGTTCATCACCCTGGGACTGTAGCGGATAATGTCCGTTACGCTTTTTGCCCTATTTTGTACCTTCTTTGCCACTAATCAGCTATTGCAAAAGGTTGTTCTAACAGTTTGGCCAGGCGGCGGTCGCGGGCGGCCTTGCTTGGAAAACGCTCAAGCGTGCACCAATCCTCCGCAACCTCTTTCTGTTTATATTTTATCCGCACAGTCGGATAATCATCGGTGCGCAGGATGGTAAATCCTGCGTTAATCACTTTTTCCTGACTTTTTGCATCCATATTTTAAGCATTTAATCGTTATTAATTTTCCGTTTAATGGCATGTACCTGGCGCTTAACCCGGCGCATATCCCCCTCGCTGTCCTTGACTACCTTGCTGATTAAATCGGGGTCATCCACTCCGTTAGCCTTACATACTGCAGCGATATCGGCGGCACCGATACCCTGCAGTTCGATGAACCGGCGGCCCATGCGGCTGTACAGCTCCTTATAGCCCTTTTTGTTGTTTCGCACACCCCGGTGGATGCGCTTAGCCAAGTGGTCGGTGGCCACCATCACAATACTGCAATGATCTTCCAGCTGATTGTACAGGGTAATGAAAAAGTACAGCACCTGGTCGCTGAGTTTATCCATTTCGTCGGCGATGATCATCGGACAGTCGGCAGATTTCAGTATGCGCACCACCTCGCGCATCATATCGCTGACCTTTTCGCCGGCGGCGGTGCGGCCCATGGTGGCCAATAACTCTTGCAGGAAGTCCTTGCGGTTCCAATACTCGTTGCACGACAGCAGGAATACGTCGCTGTTATTCTCTGCATAATTGCGCAGCATTACACTTTTACCGGTTCCGGCCTCACCGGTGATAGCCATCACTAGGGCGTTGTCCTGTGCATCGGCCAGGACTTTCATCATTAGCTTGTAGTCGCGGGTTTCGACGATTTTCCAGTCCTTTTTACTAAAGCCGATAGCAGCGGCCACACGGCGCCACATTTCCGGCTTAATCTGATCCCATTCGCCACCAATCATGTGTGACACCGTGGCAGGGCTTACACCAATAGCTGCCGCTCCTTTGTTCTGCGATCCTTTACGCTCGCAAAACTGTTCCAATACGTCAGCAATTTGTCTTTTCGTAGAATTTTCCATAACTTTGTTGTGATTTTGGTGGGCTTGCCGTATGGCGGCCCTTGTTTATTTTATTAAGGTTAGTATAAATCAAAGGGATTAATCTCACTTTCATCCTCCGGCTGTCCATTCGCCGAAATGAGTACCGGCTCCACATCTTCTACCGGTGGTAACTCACGGGCCGCGTTGCGCCTGTCCTTATGCTGCCCCCGGCTGTCCGGGATGCAAATACGTTCCAGGATTTCCAGTTCGGGCACCGGTATGACTGCCGGCAATTCCTTTTTTAGCCTGGTCACATGTCCACCGACCCGGTCGATCAGCGCGTGGTTAAATTCATCTACGCGCTTCTTAGCCTCCGCATCACTCTCGCAACGTTCTTTAAGCGCCATAGGCTGCACGTATTTGCGTTCCAGCAGAAAGCGCAGCGTGGCGTCATCATTAAAGGCTACAGCCTGCGAAAGGTCGTCAGGGTCATAGCGGATATTCCAACGGGTGCCGTAGTGGTTACGGAAATTCAAATCAAAGCACTCGTAAAAACGCTCTATGCCGCCGATGGTGGGCGTAACCCCGGCACCCTCCAGCATGGATTTGTGTTCCAGCTGCTCCCCGAAGTAGTACAGGAAGTCGGCCATAGCCATGCCCAAGCGGTCGGCTTCGGGGACATCAGTCCAACGTGCCAGGTAGCGCTCCCGCTTCTTAGCCCGTTCGACCTCCATCATCCACACGATCTGATTACGACAACCGGCCTCGTCCGGAAAATTCTTTTTATTGGCCATCAACTCTTCCGTATTTGGCTGTGATTCCTTGCGAGCAGTTACATTGAATCCGCTCCAGTTCGGCAGAAATTGGCAATATGTCTTATTCAGGTAATGGTTGTATGGCTCCACTACCTTAGCCTTGGCATTGTGTACGCGCGCGGGGGTTACCTTATCGGCAACAGTAGCGTATAAAGGCTTCAGGCTGCTTATATGGTAGTTATCGCTCTGCAACTGGTGGGCGCGGTACATTTTGCCGCCAAAGAGTTCGGCGGTATGCTTCATGGCATTGCGCAGTGCCTCTTTGATAAGGGCGTTGTTTTCCTGCCGGCCTATGGCGTAACCTATCGGGTATTTTTCGCAGGGGTCAAGGACGATCACCACGGTGAGGCGGTTATGGTAGGTCGTGGCCGTCTTTCCCCCGATCTCGCTGATAGTAATTTCGTCAGTTTTTTGCCGTTTTTTCACGATTTCAACGGTTTCGGTACGCTGGTACAGCAGTTCTACCGTCCAGCCGTCCATTGTCCAATACAACAGCGGAAGCTGCGGCGCCCGGCGCTTAATCTGCATGGTATGCCGGTTCGAGAACGCCACAGCGCCATGGGTGCCGTAGTCCACTTCTAACCGGTGTTTTTTACGCCATACACCCACCGCCGACGGTGTAATAGGCTTCCAGCCCATATTGGAAGCCGTTACGTTATATACGTCCGCTATTTGTTTGTTGTCCAAATGCCGACCGTCACACAGCAGGCGCAGCATGGCGGCGCTCTTACTATCGTCGTTGACCTTAGCGGCGTATTGGTTCATGAAACTTCTATGAATTAAGCCTGCATATCCCTCTGCCTTATACCGGGCCATCACATCGCGCAGGCGGCGCTCATTGGTGGGCAGGGAGTGTGGATACTCCGTCCTGGGCAGACGGTTTGCGGCATCGGCCAGGGTGGCCAGGATGCCGGTAGTACTTCCGCCCATAGCGCGCTTGGTGCCGCGGCGGTCGGCCATAGCCCTGGTAATGGCGTTTAATACCTGTGCATTCATTATGTATTCGGCAATACGCTCCTCCGACAGGTGTCGGCCATCGGGGAGGGTGTAGGAGTTGTAAAATTCCTGTGCGGCAGTGTCAATTGTGATCCATCCGGCCAGCTGGTTGGTGGCGCAGTTGTCCTCCGGCTTACCGTGTACGGATATGATGGCCCGCTTCCTGTCCTCTTTGGCTATGGACTGCCAGATGATTTCGACCCCGGTACCGTAGCAGCCTCGGTTGGCGGTTTGAAGGTAGCCGCGGCGCTTGTCCGCCTTATATGTAAAATACGACAGTCCGGCGGCTTGCCATTCATCCAGTGTAATCAGTATGTTGTTTCCGTCTTTTCGCATTGTTTTTTACCTTGTTGCTCCCGCCGGGGGCTTGAACCCCGGTGCCTGCCAATGTCGGGAAATTGCTTATCTTTGTGCTTGAATATGACCAGTAACCAAACTAAAAAAGACAAGCGTTATGAAAATTGTAAACATGAATGAGATTAAGTATTCTTTAGAAAGAATGCGTTGCCCTAAATGTAGTGAACACCCAACAATATCTGTTGTTGGCGATAGTTTAAAAATCAGTTGCTGTTGTGAAACATTTAAAGAATTGCTAAATAAAACTGCTGAAACGGAGATTTCAAAACAAACACGCCAAAATATAGAAAAGCAGTTGAAAAACATATTTAAGTAGTTTTTACGATTAGTACCACTCCCACAACACGGGCTATTGATATTATTTTCTCATTATTAAGAAGGGTGGATTTGATGCTATTTACATAGTCTTCAAACTCTTCTATTGAATCGACAGTTATCGTAGATCGTTCTTTAATTTCAATTTTCCAATCAAGTTTTACACCTGGTTGCTTATTTTGCTCTGTCTCTGCCGTGGTATCGTTTATAGCCTCGAAAAGCGCAGCACATACTTCATTTTCCACCTCTTTATTGGTCGCGCTTTTCGCCTCTATCTTCTCTGCCAAAGAATAAATGTGAATATTATTTATCATCTTTTTCATAATCGAATTATGGTCTTATACTCTTAAATCTTTTATCCATTGTCTTTAAGTCATATTTACCCATTGCGGCAGCGGTAAAAGCAATAACCGCCATTGCCCACTGATGTGTGGCCCCAAATAACACGGCTATGCAGGCAATAACACCCAGCGCCAGGAATAGATACATGAATATTTTACTTACTGTTTTCATGCTGCTAATATTTTCGTGATTTTACTACTTTGTTTTCCGCCCCAATAAAGGATATATCGTCTTTTTTCAATAAACCCTTTTTCAAAATAGGAAAGTGCCTTTTTTGCCTCTTTCAAAGTTGTGTAAACAGTCGGATGATAATATCCACGCCAATATTCCGCATCCGGCAGATCTAAGAACCCCCTTTTTATATTTTTAGGGCTGTCTTTTGACACGAACACTTGATAAGTCAACGTTGTTCCAATAATTTCAGGTTTCATAGCTATTTTTATTGATTATATTCTTTCATTTTTTCAGTGGCCATAGTGCGGATAGCTTTATACTTTCTTACGCTATCGTCTCCGCGTAATGCCTTATACACTGTTTGTCGTGTAACACCCATCGTCACAGCTATTTCAGTAGCCATTCCTCGTTTTACAACTATTTCATTTTTTTTCATATCTTTGACCTGTTTTAACTTTTGTATATTTTTGACAAAGGTAATAGAGATTTTTCAGTCATTAAAGATAATATTTTAAAATATCTTGATTATAAGGGTATTTCAAAGTATAAGTTTTACCAACAAACTGGCATTACGAATGGTATATTGTCTCAAAAAAATGGATTATCGGAAGAAAATACACTGAAATTTCTCTCTTGTTTTCCGGATATAAATCCCGAATGGCTACTAACCGGGGAGGGACAAATGATAAAAACAGAACAGGTATCACAAACCTCGCATAACACCAAAGGAATACCGTTAATCCCAGTTGAAGCAATGGCCGGTTATGCCAATGGTGATACACAGGTGATGGATTACGATATACATGATAATTACATTATTACTCCCGAATTTGAGAACCGTGGTATAAAGTATCTCATACGTGTATCCGGCTCATCAATGACCCCGAAGTACAATAATGGTGATCTGATAGCCTGCAGACCCATTGCTGATAATTCCTTTATTCAGTGGGGTAAGGTTTACGTATTAGACACTGATCAAGGGCCATTAGTTAAACGTTTATATCCATGCAACCCTAATAATGATGATTGTTTAGAGTGCCGTTCCGATAATTTCGAGAAATACCCTCCTTTTAAAATAGAAAAAACATCAATACGTCGTATGGCTATAGTTGTAGGGGTACTTAGGCTTGAATAAATTTGATCTAATTTGTACATCATCTTCCGGCCCTTTTATTCCGGCACACACATCTGAAAAAGCGGAAAAAATCATAAAATATTTATTTTTAAGTACTTATGATATATTACTATGAAAAAATAATGGTAATACACCCCCTGCAATCCGCTATTTTTAGCTGATTTTGTATTGTTTTTTTGTCGTACATACCTAAAAATCCACTGTTTTTTTACACTTTTTGACTCCCCAACTGGCACCCCAACATACTCCCCAAGTCTGTTTTTCGGCCTTTCAAACCGTTCGGCAAGGCACAAAAAAAGCCTGCAATCTGGGCAGGCGTAAAAATTATTATATTTGCAAAATAAATTTAAAATCAGCTATTTATGGATATTTTAGAGCGCAAGAAAAAGAAACCCGAATTTTACAAGCTGTATCTTAGCGGTAAATACACTCAAAAACAGATATCTACAATGATTGGAGTATCGGAGCAAACACTTGTTGAGTGGGCGAAGGAAATACCTATGAACCGATATATAAATGCGAGGGTAAATTTAGCGAAAGAACTTGAACGTTTGTCCTTGAATCCAAAAGACAATGAGCAACTTATATTTCAATATATAAAGCATCTGGATATACTTGAAAACATCATCAAAAAGACCTCTTTTGTACCAAAATAACCGGCAAAATTTAAGTTTCATCAAATAAACTTTAATCACCGGCAAAAATTATTTAAGTACGATTAAAGTATTTTTAAGATTTTGGGACATTTTGTTTTTTATCCTTTTTTCAAAATCGGCTAAAATATAGTTATTTACGTGTTTCTTGTTTAGGACGTTTTGTTTTAGCCCCCATACGCTCGTTTTCGTCTAAGATGATCTTGCGGAGGCGCATGAAATGCGGCGTTACCTCTACGTATTCATCTTCCTGAATATATTCCAGCGCTTCTTCGAGGCTAAAAATAACGGGCGGTGCAATGGCCATTTTTTCATCGGAACCGGAGGCCCGCATATTGGTCAGTTTCTTAGTTTTGCACACGTTCACGCCTAAGTCGTCTGCGCGCGTATGCTCGCCGATCACCTGTCCGGCATAAATTTCATCGCCGGGCGCAATGAAAAACTTACCGCGGTCCTGCAACTTATCTAATGCGTAGGCAATGGCCTGTCCGGTTTCAATAGACACTAAGGAACCGTTGATGCGTTGCTCTATCTCGCCTTTGTAAGGTTCAAAATCTTTGAAGCGGTGCGCCACAATAGCCTCGCCCTGCGTAGCGGTAAGCAGGTTGCTGCGGAGACCTATCAGTCCGCGGGCAGGAATGTCGAAGTCGAGATGCGTACGCTCGTCGCGGGTTTGCATGTGCAGGAGCATACCTTTACGGCGTGTGGTCATTTCAATGGCGCGGCCGGCAAATTCCTCCGGCACGTCAATAGTCAAGTGTTCCACCGGCTCGCAACGCACGCCGTCGATATTTTTATCGATCACCTTGGGCTGTCCCACTTGCACTTCATAGCCCTCGCGGCGCATGGTTTCAATGAGTACGCTCAGGTGCAGCACGCCGCGCCCATACACAAAAAAGGAATCGGCGGTAGGGCCTTCTTTCAGGCGCATGGCCAAATTTTTCTCCAACTCCCGCTCTAAGCGCTCTTTCAGGTGGCGCGAAGTCACAAATTTACCATCGCGGCCGTAGAAAGGGGAATCGTTGATCGTGAAAAGCATACTCATGGTAGGCTCATCCACGGCAATGGGAGGCAGGGGTTCGGGATTTTCGTAGTCGGCAATGGTGTCGCCTATCTCAAAACCTTCAATACCCACCAGAGCGCAAATATCGCCGCATTGCACTTCGTTGGCTTTGGTTTTGCCCATGCCTTCGAAGGTCATCAACTCTTTGATCTTTGATTTCTCAATGGTGCCGTCGCGTTTGCAAAGCGACACATTCATGCCCGTCCGCAAAGCGCCGCGGGTAATGCGGCCTATGGCTAAGCGGCCTACGTAAGGCGAATATTCCAACGAAGTGATCAGCATTTGCGGCGTTCCTTCCACCACAGGCGGCGCAGGAACCTCTTCTAAGATCAGGTCGAGTAAGGGGGTGATATCCTGCGTAGGCTTGCGCCAGTCGAGCGACATCCAGCCCTGCTTGGCGCTGCCGTATACGGTTTTGAAATCGAGTTGCGCTTCCGATGCGCCGAGACTGAACATCAAGTCGAATACCTGCTCGTTCACCTCGTCGGGACGGCAGTTGGACTTGTCGACCTTGTTGATCACCACCACCGGCTTTTTATTCAACGAAAGCGCCTTTTGCAGCACAAAACGGGTTTGCGGCATAGTACCTTCGAAGGCATCGACCAGCAGCAGCACACCGTCGGCCATATTGAGCACACGTTCCACCTCTCCGCCGAAATCGGCGTGGCCGGGAGTATCTATAATATTAATTTTATACCCTCGGTACATTACCGACACGTTTTTGGCCAGTATGGTAATGCCGCGCTCGCGTTCCAGGTCGTTATTGTCGAGCAGCAAGTCGCCGGGTTTCTCGGAATCGCGGAAAATTTTCCCCTGCATGATCATCCTGTCCACAAGGGTTGTTTTACCGTGGTCAACGTGGGCGATGATCGCTATGTTTCTGATCTTTTGCATGTAATTCTTTTAAATAGGGCGCAAAGATACATTAAAATTACGAATGAAGAATTAGGAATTACAAATTATTTTCCGGCAAACATAAAAAAAAGCGGTTGTTACCCATCAGACAACAACCGCTTCATATAGCTTAACTAAAAATTAGAAGCAATAACGTACCGTAAGAGCGGCGCTCCATCCAAAGCCGGCGCTATCCAGGAAATACCAGGCGGGACTGGCATCAATACCCAAGGTCAAAGGAATATTGAATTTGTATTCCAGGCCAACAATACCATTAAGCGCTACATTGAAATTAGAATTATAAGCGCCCAACGTTGCACCGGGACCTACAAACCAATAAAGGCCGTCGGTAAGGTTCCATTCCCATTCGTACAAACCGGTAACGGTAATGTAAGTAGGATCAGTAAGACCAAATGAACCGATAAATTCCAGCGCATTCCGGTCACTAATGAATTGTTTATAATCAACACCAACGCCTGAGCCTAAGCGCAAACCAATAGCCTTTTCAAAAGGAGATTGGGCACTAGCATTAATAGCAAATAATGCCATCACAACTACTATTAAAATTTTTTTCATAGCCTATCAATTTAATATTTATACAAATACAAAGGTAATTGTTTTTTTGAAAACAACAAATATGTTAAAAATAATAACGGGCTGTAAGAGCGGCACTCCAACCAACACCTATGGCATCCATGAAATACCATCCGGGAAGGACATCGGCAGCTAAGGCCAAAGGAACTTTGAACCTGTACTCCAAGCCGACAATGCCGTTGATCGCTACGTTAAAGTTGGAATTATAAACGCCGGCCGTCAGGCCCGGGCCGATAAACCAATAGAAGCGCTTCGTAATGTTCCATTCCCACACATACAATCCTGTAAAATTAACGTAAGAAGGTTTGGTAAGGCCGAATGAACCTATAAGCTGCATCGCAATTTCATCGCTAACAAAATGCTTATAATCAATACCCACACCTGAGCCCAAGCGTAAACCGACAGCCTTGTTGTAGGGTTCGGACGACCGGGCATTCACAACAATAGCACACAGCGCCAATAGCGCTACCATCAATAATTTTTTCATAAGATAAGAAATGTTAAAAAGGTTTATGTTAATATTCCGCACTATAAAATCAATTATTACCGATAGTGCAACAAAAAACATGCCAAAAGTCAGCTTTCCAATAAAAATATTTATCTTTGTTCTATAATTATAATATCATCATACTATGAAACGTCGCAATTTTATAAAAACCGCCGTGTTAGGTAGTATTGCAGCAGGCGTGTCGTTAAAGACAGGATTGTTGTCGGCCCAGTCCGGTAATGCCGGCGCCGCCGCCGAAGGTAATTACGACCTGATCGCCGTAATGGGTGGAGAGCCTGAAGCCATGTATGCCAAAGCCATTGAAGCAATGGGCGGCATTAAAAAATTCGTAAAGCCGGGTCAAAAAGTAGTGATCAAACCGAATATCGGATGGGACAAAACGCCGCAAATGGCCGCCAATACTAATCCTCAATTAGTAAGCGCCATTGTGAAGGATTGTTTGAATGCCGGCGCTCAGGAAGTAACGGTGTTCGACCACACCTGCGACAGTTGGATGCCCTGCTACAAAAACAGCGGTATTGAGGACGCCGCAAAAGCCGCCGGCGGAAAAATAGGCTATGCCCACGAAGAAAAATATTATCGCACCGTCAACCTTCCGAAGGGCCAACGGATGACCGAATGCAAAGTGCACGAAGCAATCCTTGATGCCGACGTGTGGATCAATGTGCCCGTATTAAAAAACCACGACGGCGCCAGAATGTCCGTAGCCATGAAAAACCTCATGGGCATTGTATGGAACCGCCGTTATCTGCACTCCAATGACTTGCAGCAATGTATAGCCGACCTTTCCACCTTGGATAAAAAACCCGCGCTGAACATAGTAGACGCCTACCGCATTATGACAAAGAACGGTCCCCGCGGCCGCAGCGAAGCCGACGTTCAAACACCCAAAGCGCTGTTCATGTCCACCGACATTGTAGCAGTGGACACCGCCGCAGTATCGTTCTTCAACCAGTTCGTCAACATGCCGCTGGCCGACGTGAAGCATATCAACATTGCCAACACGATGAAAACCGGCACTTCCAACCTTGACGGACTAAAAATACAACGAATAAAATTATAATGTACACTTTCCTCCGCCGCTTCCGCATAGTTATTTCCCTGCTCATTCTATTGGCAATAACTATCTGCTTTGTCGATATATACAACTTTACCAACTATCAATTCAGCGGAGTGTTGCGCTGGCAGTTTGTACCCGCCTTGCTGGGCATAGGCGCCGGCAGTTTGGGCATTTTGATCTTCCTGTTATTGCTGACTGTGGTATTCGGGCGCGTGTACTGCTCCACCCTTTGCCCGCTGGGCACCTACCAGGATATTGTACGGCGTGTCGCTAATCTTTTCAAAAGCAAAAAAGCGCGACGGATGCATTATCATCCTCCGTTACGCATTTTGCGTTACGCACTTTGCGTAATGGCTTTTGCATTTTTTATATTCGGCAGTTCGGCCTTGCTGTTATGGCTCGACCCGTACAGTAATTTCGGGCGCATGGCCGCCAACCTGCTGGGTTTAGGCGTTACCGCCGGCGGCAACCTGTTGTCGGATTTTATTTACAGCATCCCTGCGCATAATTACAAAGCCTTCACCTGGGGCGCCATCCTATCGGCTACAATTATTTTTTTAGTGGTCACCGTTATGAGTGCTTGGCGCGGACGTTTGTTCTGCAACACTATCTGTCCCGTAGGTTCCTTGCTGGGTGCAGTGTCCCGCTATTCGCTGTTCAGGTTGCATATCGACGCCGGAAAATGCACCCGCAAATGCACCCGCTGCACGCTTTGCAGCACGGTGTGTAAGGCGGAATGTATAAATATCCCGGAACAAAAAGTAGACAACAACCGTTGCGTGAAATGCTATGACTGTATGCCGGTATGTAAATTCAATGCGATAGGGTACAAATACGTCATTGCGAGGAGGCCGCAGGCCGACGAAGCAACCCAAATCTCAACATCTCAAGGTCTCAAAGAAAACCGCCGGTTGTTCCTGACTGCCCTACTCGGTGTGACGGCGGCCGGTATCTTTGCCAAACGGTATAAGCCGGCAGAAAATGCTAAGGCCATTGCGCCTCCGGGTTCCCGCGGACCGGAACATCTCAAACACCATTGCACGGCCTGCCACGCCTGCATTGCCAATTGTCCGTCGCGCGTGCTGCGCCCCGCTTCCACAGAATACGGTCTCGACGGTTTTGCCATGCCGGTACTTGATTACAACCGCTCATTCTGCAATTACAACTGCACCGTATGTTCCGAAGTATGTCCCAATGGCGCTATTTTTCCGCTCACAAAAGAAGAAAAGGCAGTAACGCAAATCGGCAAGGCGCAATTTTTCCGCGGCCGCTGCATCGTGGCGCGCGACGAGACCGATTGCGGCGCCTGCCACGAGCACTGTCCTGCCACAGCTATTACGATGGTGCCCTACGGCGACGGACTGCTCATTCCTCGGGTCGATACCTCTATTTGCATCGGTTGCGGCGGCTGCGAATATATTTGTCCCGCACGGCCAAACAAAGCCATCATAGTGAAAGCGAATCCTGTTCACCAAACGGCCAATTCATACCGGGAAAAAGAAAAGGAAGAAAAGAAAGTGGACAATTTCGGCTTTTAGTTTCGCCAAAACTCGTAGCTCAATGTCACAGCGCCGCGAAGATGGTGCATGGTATAATCAAAGTAATCCACTCCCGCGGAAAAAATATCGAACGGACTGAAATTAACGCGTACCCCCGCATTGAGGCGTGAAAGGATCGCAAATTCATAGCCCGCCAAAAAACCTATATCCCATTGGTGCAGATCGCCGGAGAAATCACTGCGCACGGGATCCGTTACCGGCGCTTCCACCGTGCCGGGATGAACTCCTACAAAGCCTTTCACCGCCGTGGTTTCAAACTCACTGAAGGTTTGATAAGCGCCATAAACCCCCAACACCAATTTGCTGCGCGATGAAATATCATAGCGGGCATATATCGGCACCTCGAAAAAACTAAATGATTGCTCGATCCGCGAAACGCCGGTGAAATATTTTTCCTGAATAACGCCGTCACTACCGGTTTCCTTGATCCGTTGATTCGTCACACGCGCGTCGGCCACAAAACCGGAAGCGGCGTAAGACAGTTCTCCGAACAACCGCCAGTGCGGCGAGAGTTTATAGCTGCCTTTCAGCGCCAGCAAGGAATGGATAGACATGTACACATGCACGGCGCTTTCCTTATCCGAAAGGGCATCGAGAGGGATAGGAATAGCTCCGCCGGTTTGCACCCCTATTTGTCCGCCGAGACTCCAGGTATAATCTTCCTCAAATTTCGACTGCTGCGCCTGCATCGGCACCACCGCCGACAGCAGCAAAGCGGTCAGTATATATTTTACATTTTTCATATTCTCAAAGTCTCAAAATCTTAAAATTTCCCACATATCTCACAGATTTACACAGATAAAACATCTCTTAGTCTCTCGTCTCTTGGTTTCAATACGTCATCTCCACATTATCCACCACCAGCACGCTGCCGAGGGCCACCCGGAAAACATCCCCGTAATTACTCGACGAAAATGTCATTACAATATGGGTCACCGGCAAATCGGACTTAGTTTCATCATAATTTACGGAGCAGAACAAACGCCGCCACGAGTTATTCGTATCCTCAATCAACAGATCACCCGTTCCCAACACCGTTTTTCGTATGGAGGCAAACTCCTTACCATTAACTGCCGAATAGTTATAGAGCACCTTGCCGGCGGCATCCGTCCAATGTTCCAGCCGGATATGCGCTCCGCCACGGTCTACCGTATTAGGCTCCACCGTTACATTGGGCGGACTTCCATTGGTAAACTCAGGTCCCGGTGTATATTTCGCCGAGAAATAAAAACCCGAAGGCCGCAGCAGGAAAGGGCGTCCCATACGGGCCATTTTTTCGGGGTCGGACAAGAGCGCCAGGTCCAACTCGAAGAAGCCCGTGAACAAGCCCGAAGCGCCATAACGCTCAATACCTAACGCGCCTTTTATCTCTGTAGCCATCCGGGCGGCATAATCGCCGGAAGGGCCGCTTTCACCTGTGGTTTTAGTAGTGCCGAAACCGGCCAGCGCGTCATTGGTCGTACACCAGAATAGCCGGCTGCTGCTCGTGCCGGGCTGTTCTTTATCGGCATTAGGAGCCGGCCAGGGATTGAACCATTGGTCAAAACCGCTGTTCGGCAATTGCGGACTCAAGCTAAGCCCCAGCGACAACACTTCTTCCTCATCATCAGCATAACGTAACCTGATGCTGTAGGTAGTCGCCGCATCGTTAAACACATACGTTCCGGAATGATCAAGCACTTCCACACCGGAGCCGAAATCAAAGGCCGGTACAACAGAGATGGGAAAATCACCCACGGCGGCATGTATCCTCATCGTGCGTTCATCCCAATCAATCACGCCTGCCTGCGCAATGCCGGCAGAGGCGGGAAGCGCAGCCGTCAACGCAAAAGAATTGATAAAATCAAGCCTGATCTTATACGTTACCGGCACGCCGGATTGGGTAATTAATGAAATTTGCCGCACGGTTAATAAATCCGTAAATTGCAGGTTGTGGACATCATCGCCTAATATATCGGCCACATAACCGTCGGTGCTTATGCCGGCATTAACCGTTACCGGAAATTCCCTCGAAGCCCCCAGCAGCGGAATACGCACCGTTAAGGCGCCCTGGTCAATTTCGGGCGTTCCTAAAATAACCGACGACGGTTGTGATGAAATAACGGTAAACGATTTCAAGCCGGCATAGGTGCTCAAGGCATCAACGTCGGCACAGGAGAACAGCCAGCCGGCAAGCGGCAATAACCATAAACAACGGAGTATTTTTTTCTGCATATTTGTTAGTTTCTTCCAAAGCGCCATATTCTTCTTCCGGAATCGTATACCATGTAGCCCTCCCCGCCTTCTATCAACAACCCGCGGGCCCTTTCGTCCTTAAAGTTTTCTTTATTATCTACATTTACCCCGATCAGCCGGCCGTTGAAAAAGCTTTGTATATCCTTAAAGATCGTATGCCCCACATAGATCCGGTTCACGCCGTATTGTTGCAGCGCCCGGTCAAACTCTTCTTTTGCCACCGGATTATATTTCAGATCGCTACGCACCATGCCCCTAAACCACAGCGGCCCGCCGGTACCGAACAAAAATGCGGCAACAGGCGACTGCTCCCTTTCTTCTTTCGACTTCAACAAATACTTACCGATGGTATCATTCACGGCGGGTATCGTTAATTGCATCGCTAAAAAATCAGGGCTCAGGCCGGCATGCACGAACAAATTATCACCAATGATCTGCATCGTATTCCTGGATTGCAACCAACGTCCCAACACACTATTCGCATCCCACAGGGCAGAGTGCGGCACCTGTAATTTTTCAGCCGTTTCACGGTATTTTTCATTAACATACCGCACATTATTCCGCAGCACCATTTCCTCGTGGTTGCCCAACAGAAAAGTCACCTTGCCCCCGGCAGCTTCCGCTTCCTGTTCCAGCTTATATACCAGCCAGAACAAGGGCAACACGTCGTCACCCCGGTCAAATATATCGCCGATAACAACCAGGTGGTTATCCCCGAATGTCCAACGATAGGTACTGTCGATCACCTGTCCGGCCTTTAATATGGAGGTAAAATATTGTAAATTACCGTGAGGGTCGGATATGACGAATAACTTCTCCGGTTGCGGGGCCTTCCATTCGGGACGGCGAAACTCGTGCAGGCGCACATCAAAAAGATACTCGCCGGCCGACGACCACACGGGCAACACCACATCCTGCTGCGATGAATATACGGTATCCGACGGCGTTCCGTTCTGATCCACACGCAGGCAACGGATGCCTTCCGGCACATTCAAAAAAACATAAGGACCGTCTACCCTGTGCTTACTTTTCTCTTCCGCCGTCACTATCAAACCCGACAATAACCATAGAGCAATAAGAAATACTCTTTTCATAATCATATTTTCGTGAAATAACAATCCGGGAAGGGTCTAATTTTATAGTGCCCGGAACAGGACTCGAACCTGCACATCCTTGCGAACGCTAGTCCCTGAAACTAGTGCGTCTACCAATTCCGCCATCCGGGCAAAGTCAAAATGGAAGGCAAAGGTACGACTTTTTTTGAAACCACAAAAAAAAGTCGTATCTTGCACGTGATTTATTTTTATCAAAATAAAATAATGAGTACATACAGAATCTTATTAGTTGACGATGAAAACGATATCCTCGAATTTCTTTCCTACGCCCTGACGAAGGAAGGATACGAGGTCTACACGGCCAACAACGGACTAAGCGGGGTTCAGGTGGCGCTGGAAAAAAAGCCCCACCTGATCCTTTTGGATGTAATGATGCCTAAAATGGACGGCATAGCCACCTGTGAAGAGATCCGCCGTCACGAGGAACTCAATTCCACCATCATTGCTTTTCTCACGGCCCGGGGCGAAGATTATTCGCAAATTGCCGGTTTCGACGCCGGCGGCGATGACTACATCACCAAGCCCATACGCCCCAAAGTGCTGACAAGCAGGATCAAAGCCTTGCTTAAACGGTTTGAACAACATACACCGGCAACCGCGAACCATGCCGTTTCCGGTTTAGTCATAGACCGTGAACGGTTCTCGGTGATCATCGACGGCAATGACCTTACGTTGCCGAAAAAAGAATTTGAACTCTTAGCCCTCCTCTACTCCAAGCCTCAAAAAGTATTTACCCGTGAAGAAATTTTCAGTGTGGTATGGGGCAGCGATATTGTGGTGGGCGAACGCACCATCGACGTGCATATCCGCAAACTACGTGAAAAAATAGGTGATAAATATATTAAAACCATCAAAGGAGTGGGGTATAAATTTGTAGATTAATATGATTGATTTTGCTCATATCCGTACGCTCATCGGGAATACGCCAATGGTAGCCATACGTTATCGCTTCAAAGGCGAAGAGCGTGTAATATATTCAAAATGCGAATTTTATAATTTCACCGGCAGTATTAAAGACCGTATGGTGTACGAAGTATTGGAGCAAGCCTACAAAAAAGGAGCGCTACACCCCGGCGACACCATTGTGGAGGCTACCAGCGGCAACGCCGGCATTTCCATGGCGGCTTTCGGACGGGCGCTGGGGCACCGCGTGATCATCGTCATGCCCGAATGGGCGACCAAGGAACGCATCGATCTCCTGCATTCTTTCGGCGCCGAAATTATTTTAGTAAGTCGCGCAGAAGGCGGCTTTCTGGCTTGCATGCAACGCTGTCTCGAATTGAAAGCGCAATTACCTAACATATTTCTTCCGCAGCAATTTGAAAATACCGACAATACGCAGGGGCACTTCAAATCATCGGGGCCGGAAATCGAGCGGCAAATGCAAAGCGTAGGCAAACAGCCGGATGCTTTTACGGCCGGTGTGGGCACCGGCGGCACTATTATGGGCAACGGCACCTACCTGCGCAGCAAATTCCCCCACCTGCACATCTGTCCCATTGAGTCGCTGCAATCCCGTGTCATCAGTACCGGCGTAAGCCAGGGCATCCACCGTGTGCCGGGCTTGTCGGACGACTGGAACCCACCCATCTTTAAACAGGAAATCATGAACGACGTGTTCACCATTTCCGACGGCGACGGCATTATCATGACCCAACGTTTCGGCAAAGAACTGGGCTTAGGCGTCGGCATTTCGTCGGGCTTCAACTTCTTAGGCGCTGTGGCTTATCAGAATAAATTCGGCGCAGACAAAAACGTAGTCACCGTTTTCTCCGACTGCAACAAAAAATACCTTAGCGGCACATTACTGAAGGAAGAACCCGCCCTCCCCGACTACCTGACCGGTCATATCGAACTAATCGACTACTCCGTCATCCCCTTAGTCTCTTAGTCACTTAGTCTCTCGTCTCTTAGTCTCTTAGCCTCTCGTCTTTGGTCTCTCGTCTCTTAGTCTCTTAGTCACTTAGTCACTTGTCTCTTTTTATGTTAAATTTTCTTATACATTTCGATGTATGACGACTTTTGCTTATTTTTGTAGATTATGGCAAAAATTAGGGTCACAGCCGTATCGTACTTAAACACCGTACCTCTGCTTTTCGGAATAAAAAATTCGGAAATCATGGAGGCTATTGACCTGCGCATAGCTCCCCCCGCGCAGTGCGCACACGAATTGGAAACCGGCGACACCGACCTGGCATTGATTCCCGTAGCCGCCCTGATCAACATCCCACGCTACCATATAGTGAGCAATTACTGCATCGGCGCTACCGGAAAGGTGCGCACCGTGGTATTGATGTCGAACGATAAAGTGGAAAATATCCGCACCATCTATCTCGACCCCGACTCCCGTACTTCGGTGGTATTAGTGCGCATTCTGGCGCAACACTATTGGAAAATTACCCCGGCATTCAAACCTTACGCCGGACAAATAGACGTGCAACAAGGCGAAGCCTGCGTGTTGATCGGCGATAAGGTATTCGCACATGAAAGCCGCTTTAGCTATCGCTACGACCTGGCAGAACAATGGATCCGTTTCACCGGACTGCCTTTCGTATTCGCCGCCTGGGCAACCACCGGCACCCTTCCCGCCGGCTTTGTTCCTTTATTCGATAAAGCATTGGCGTTCGGCGCCGGCCACATTGCCGAGTCGCTCACCGGAACGCTACCCTGCTCCCGCGAAACAGCTATCGACTACCTGAACAACAACATCAGCTATTCGTTGGATGCTGCAAAGCAAAACGGATTACATAAATTTTATGAATTGTTAAACGAAAAAAAATTATCCTGATTATATGAAAAAGTTTCTATTTGTTTTGTTATTGCTTACCGGCAGCTTGCTGCAAATCGATACTCTGTTTGCGCAACAAACGATCAAAGGACATATCAAGGCCGAAGACACCGGTGAGGACATGGAATTTGTCAGCGTAACCATCAAAGGCACCACCAGAGGTACCGCATCTAATTTCGACGGGCAGTATGAAATCCGCACGAACCAGCCCAATGATATTGTCCAGTTCAATTACATGGGCTACTACATGCTCGAAGTGCCTGCCGATCAACTCATTAAATCACCCAACGTGGTACTTAAAGCATTAGCCATCAGCATGCAGGAGTTAGTTGTAAAAGCCTTCCAGGAAGAAGACGTGATCAGGAGCTGCCTGGCGCGCGTGGATAAGATCTATCCTTCACGGCCGGTGATGTGCAAAGCGCAGGTTAAAGACATTACCATCGAAAACAAAAAAATTCAAAGCTACTACGACTTTTCGTCGGATATCTGGGTGAAATCATTCAACCGCAAAGATGAAGATAGAGACCCAATCACCATGCGGGTATTGAACGTAACGGCAGCCACCGACCGTTACACCGACTCTATTCCCGTGCGCCCCTACGTGATCTACGACAAAACCGTACGCAACATCATCACTGAAAATTATGCGCTCCGCACCATATTAAATCTGATCGACAACAACCTGCTCAAATGGCGCTCCACCAAAGAGATCCTGGCCGGAGAAGACGTGTGGGTGATGAGTTTCGAATCAAAAGAGCCGCAAAACGACTCCTATTCCCAAGCCACCATCGACAAGGTATCGGGAATAGTGGTGGCCGCAGCGGCCGACAGCGCTATCCTGCGGGTGGAACTGACGGAAGATTTTTCCAACTACACCAACATTTCCCACTTCGTCAACCAATTTAAACAGAGAGTACAATGTGTTGTTAACTTCCATCAGCAACAACAAATTTCCAACTTCCGGCGCGTAGGCAATAAAGTGTATCCCGAATATACCAAAACAACCATTCAAAGCGATCTGAAATACAACGGAAAACAAATTGACCGGCAACAGTTGAGCCTCATCTACATAGGCGAAATTGAAACGCAGAACGTGAGAAGAATACCTAAGAAAGAAGCTTACAACCCGGAGATGCCGCTCTACCGTCAGATCACCGTAGGTAACGAATCGTGGAGAACGCTGAACTCATTGCCGCTGACTAAGGAAGAAAGATCCTTTATCAATGAGCATAGGTAGTTATCTTTATACAAAGCTCAAAAATTATCTGCCCCACGCTCCCACGGCCAACCAGGACGAATTAATGCGCGGCCTGGCCGATTTTATTGCAGACCCCTGCAACGATACGGTATTCCTGCTCACCGGTTACGCAGGTACCGGAAAGACCACCGTGGTGGCCGCCCTGGTGAAATTACTCACCGAAATAGGGATCGAATCATTGCTGATGGCGCCCACAGGCCGCGCGGCAAAAGTGCTGTCGAATTATGCGGAACAAAGCGCCTATACCATTCACAAGAAAATATACCGGCAAAAAACACCCAACGATGTGATCAGTCCTTTTGTGCTGGCGCCCAACGAATATCCCGACACTATTTTTATCGTGGACGAAGCGTCGATGATCTCCAATGAAAATCAAGGCTCGGTGTTCGGCTCGGGACAACTGCTCAACGACCTGCTGCAATTTGTGCGCAGGCTGCAAGCTCATCATGGTGGGCGACCCGGCACAATTGCCGCCGGTGCACTCACCGCTAAGTCCGGCGCTGGATCCGGAGGTGATGGCGCGACGGGGACAAATACAACACAGCAACCTCACCGCCGTGGTGCGGCAGGCAGCCCAAAGCGGCATACTGCACAACGCCACCCTGCTGCGCAACAATATTGAAAATAACCTGTGTGCCATACCGAAGGTGGAAACAGAAGGGTTTCCCGACATTGAAAAGATTAGCGGCGGCGAACTGCTCGAAAAGATCACCGAAGCTTATGAACGCTACGGCGACCGCGATACTATGGTGGTGTGCCGGAGCAACAAACGCGCCAACGTATACAACAACGGCATACGCACACGCCTGCTTTTCCGCGAAGAAGAACTGCTGCGCGGCGACCGTATTATGATCGTGAAAAACTGCTACCAGTTTGTGGAAAATACCGACAAGCTCGACTTTATTGCCAACGGCGACATTGCCGAAATCGTTAGCATACGCCGGCACGAAGAGCGCTACGGGTTCCGTTTTGCCCGTGCCGAACTGCGCTTCCCCGATTATGACGATGTGGAGATCACGGCAAAAATCATGCTCGACACCCTTCATCTCGAAACCGCCGCCCTCGACACCGAACGGCAAAAACAACTCTATGAAGGCGTGCTGGCCGACCATGCCGGGATCAAAACAAAACTTTCACGCAACAAAGCCGTACGCGAAGATCCGTACTACAATGCGCTGCAAATACGCTACGCCAACGCCGTCACCTGTCACAAAGCACAGGGCGGACAATGGAAAGCCATATTTCTCGATTATCCTTTCCGCCGCGACATCACACCCACCCTTGAAGACCTGCGCTGGCTCTACACCGCCTTTACCCGTGCCACGGAAAAGTTATACTTAGTCAACTGGACATAAAATCTCAAGATCTCAAACTCAAGGTCTTTTCCTCAGCACCACTTTTCGTAAATTGACGGCATACACAAACTTGAAAGCCTTGGGTGAAAGCACATCCAACAACAGTTTACGGCGCAGATTATAGGTCTTCTGATGCACCATAAGTCCCAAATAAGAATTAACCTGGGCGCGAAATTCTTCCAATTTTTCTTTCGGCGGCACCTCGTCTTCCGCCAACAGGTCAAAATATCGGTTCCAGTTGCGCAAAGCGTGATAAGCCTTTACTTTCGTGCGATTGCGGACATACGTGCGATAAGGCTTGATATACGCATTCAGAAACTGTACGCCTTTTGTATAATGTTGCAAATATATTTTATGCGGATGCAATTCCAGTCTCATCTCATTTCTCAAGTACTGTTGCAGTACTCCCACAATATCCATCAACAATTGTTTATCCTCGTGAATGATCAAAAAATCGTCTACATAACGCACATAATACTTCAACCCGAGCTTGTACCTGATGAAACAATCGAGTTCATGCATATAAATATTGCTAAACACCTGCGAAGTAAGATTCCCGATAGGAAAACCGCAATCATCGGGCGAATGAAAAAGGCTTTTAGTGGGCGGCAACCCATCCCAGTCGCCACGCGACCCTTTAATGATACAATTAGTACGCGGATCGTTAAAAATGATCAACTCCAACAAATACTTTACCAATCCCGGGTCAAAATTAATGGTTTGGCCTTTGGCCGCGGCTTTGCGCTCACCCTTCTCCATGATCGCCAACACCTTTTCATAGAGGCGTTGACGATTCATCGTCATGAAATAACCTTTAATATCCAATTTCAAAATATAACAATCGCGCGTATAATTATCCGAACAGGCGCGTAAATAACGTTTGGTCAAGTCAACACCGTAGAGCGTACCCTTCCCCTTCCGGCAACTGCAACTATTAGGTGTAAGCACCGGTTCATAGAGCGGATCCAAATAATTCACCACCAAATGGTGGATCACGCGGTCGCGGAAATCGGCGGCAAATATTTCACGTTGCACCGGACTAAACACAATAAAAGCTATACTCGGCTTAATCTTATAAGTCCGGGAAGAAATTTCGCGATGAAGAGCGAATAAATTCTCTTCCAGTTTCAACTCGAATTTCAACTGGTTTATCGTGTTGCGTTTATTTTTCCGGGCATCATAATAAGCCTGGAAAAGATCCGTCATCAACTGGTCCATAGCTACGCCATTTCCATCATAGGCGACAAAGCAGGCTCTACGGCCACACTTTGGGCATGCTTACGCCAACCGTTCAATTGTTTGGATATCTCTTCCAACTTATCGTTAAGGCGAATAAACACCTCCATATTATACAGGCGCAGGTCGTAACAAATACGGAGCAAGAGGCGCAAGGTTTCCGTCTTTGCACACAAATTTTTGAGATAATGAAGTTTCGACTGTGCATCCTCGCTGGTATTGGCATGATAAACCATTTCCGTAAGTTCGGTCAGCAAATTTTTAATCCGCTCGCCCAGCGTATATTGAAAATCGCGGGGAAAATGGCGTACCTGTTCGAAAATGACGAAAAGTAAATCGTAGATCAGCTTGTAAACAGGCAGATTATCGCCCAAGCGGGGATCCTTCTTTTCTTTCACCGCCCAGCTTTCGCGCCAGAACTCAAACCCGGGCGTTTCGGGCATTCCCACCAGCGAGCATCGTTTCTCGCTTTTTTCGGCCACACTTGCGCCCAGCACTTTGGCTTTTTCGAGCAAGTCACTAAGCCTGTCCTTCGGAAAGCCGCCGTACACAATATCGCGTCCGGCCAGCTTAACATACTTCTTAATGATCTTTAACTCTTTAAGGTGCCGGCAGGTTAAAAAAGCGCTACGCTCATTTACGTGCCAAAAATTACCTTCTAATACGAAGTGAATGCTCGTGGCGTTCAGGGCTTCTAATTGTAAAATCGCTTCAGTTGTCATCTTAAGGTGTATTTAATGATACAAAGATATACATAAAAAAATAACTATCAAAATTTTACACAAAAAATTATTAACCGGTAATTCACAACCGGCCAAAAAGGCAAAAGGGCAAATGGCGAAAAGACGAATGATAAAATAGTGAAAATTAGATAGTTAACACATTAATTTATCATTGGTTATTTATGATTTATTATTGACTATTTATTATCAATTGCTGAGGAGGCCGCAGGCGAAGCAACCTGGGGAGCACGGTCGTTGAGCTTGTCGAAACGACCGTGTCAAAACTCTCAACTTTTAAAAGAAAACTGTTTCCCGTGTCCTGATTTCCTACGGCTGAACGCAACGAACAGAATAGCTATTCGTCCTATTGCTGTTGTCATTCGGATTGCTGTTGCCACTGTTGAAGTTCAAATTGTAGCCGTTGGTACTGTTCGGCGTAGACGACCAATAGCGGCCTTGAGAACCACTATTCGTACCACCATTATAGCCAAGAGCCGGCAAAAAGCAAACGAGTAAAAAGTAAACGATTCTA
>QMCD01000681.1_pt1 | contig 23360 bp, 17 predicted proteins | sample 1821841 | NCBI WGS metagenome assembly QMCD01 (sample SAMN01991225, study PRJNA193472) | Termite gut metagenome, whole genome shotgun sequencing project. | isolation source: worker | host: Macrotermes natalensis
TGGTTACTGCTTAAATATAAGGCTTTTCGCCGGAACAACAAGTTTTTTTATTGCGGAATTAAAAGTTTAAATCAGTTCTTCATTTAACTTGCGTAAATTCTCCTATTCAAATAGATAAACCCCAAACTCACGTTAGTTTAAAACACATTATTGAATAGCATGTAATTCAATTAAAACTTGAAAATAGTGGTTGAGTATACATTCAATCACTATTTTTATTTTATGAAAATCCCATTTTCAATGTAATATTTGAGAAACTTTCTGCGTCTATATAACAGACAGTCTAAAAATAAATAATGGCTCAAGAGACATTTTCTAATATACTATTAATACATTTGGATCAATTATTGTCCCGTTTTTGTTAAACAAAATGCTAAAACATACAATGATTAAACTAAAAGGAATACACAAAACCTATTACGGAGCAGCTCCCCTGCATGTGTTGAAAGGAATTGACCTGAGCATAGAGCAAGGAGAAATGATTGCCATTATGGGTGCGTCCGGTTCGGGGAAATCGACACTTTTAAACATTATTGGTATTTTGGATTCTTATGATAAAGGAGAATATTATCTGAATAATATCCTAATCAAAAATCCTTCGGAAACCTTGGCGGCAACATATCGAAATGAAATGATCGGTTTTGTTTTCCAGTCGTTTAATCTTATTCCTTATAAAACAGCATTGGAAAATGTAGCTTTGCCGCTTTATTATCAGAATGTCTCCCGAAAAAAAAGAAACATATTGGCTTTGGAATATCTGGACAGAATGGGTTTGAAAGACTGGGCAAACTATCTTCCCAATCAGATGAGCGGTGGGCAAAAACAGCGTGTTGCAATTGCAAGGGCTTTGATTACCCGACCAAAAGTTATTCTTGCTGATGAGCCTACAGGGGCTTTGGACAGCAAAACATCAATCGAAGTGATTGACCTTTTCAAAGATGTTAACAAAGAAGGCTTGACCGTTGTCATTGTGACCCATGAACAGATGGTTGCCGATGCAACTGAACGAATAATACATATCAGTGACGGAATAATTGAAGATAAAGTATGAAAATAGAACTCTTCAACGAAATTTTCGAATCATTAAGACGGAATAAACTACGTACCTTTTTGACAGGATTTTCTATTGCCTGGGGAATTTTTATTTTAATGATATTATTGGCTTCCGGCAATGGGTTGAAGAACGGGGTAATGTCTAATTTTGAAAACTCCTCAACGAATATTGTTACATTGTATGCCGGCTATACTTCACTTCCTTATAACGGACATCCCAAAGACAGGAGAATTAAAATGGACGAAAGCGACCTTATATTGCTTAAAAACGGCTTTTATGAAACAAAGAATATTATGCCTGTTTATCAATTGGGGTATAAAAAATATTATAATAAAAAGAAAGAATCCGATGGTAATTTATTAGCTGTAACGCCACATTATTTTGATATGGAAAAAATAAAGATCAAATACGGAAGAGCTATCAACCAACTGGATATACAGCAGGAACGTAAGGTAATTGTATTGAGCAGCAATTCGGCACAATTGCTTTTTGAAACGGAAAATGCAGTCGGAAAAACAATTACAATTGATGATATTATTTATACGGTTGTAGGAGTTTATTCCAATTCTCAAACAAGTTGGAGAGCATTTTATTATTTGCCTTTATCTACCGGATTATCTATCTATATTACGCAAGACCGACTACGGCGAATTCAATTTACAACTGATAATCTGGTAACAAGAGGTGAAAATGAAGGATTTAATAAAAAATTGAGGATGCGTCTAAGCAAAAAACACGATTTTGATCCTAACGATTATTCGGCTATTTATATTCGGAATAATTTGCTGGATTATCTGCAAACAATGACTATTTTCTCTGTATTGAATACATTTCTTTGGATTATAGGCATAGGAACTTTGATTTCAGGCGTTGTAGGAGTTAGCAATATTACTTTGATAACCGTCAAAGAACGGACTAAAGAATTTGGAATTCGCAAAGCCTTAGGAGCAAAACCTTCTTCGGTTATACGTTTGGTTCTCACTGAATCGCTTATTATCACCGGATTTTTCGGATATGTCGGATTGTTGTTTGGTGTGATTATTACCGAGATTTTCAGTAAAGTGATGGATTCGATGCCATCAGGTTCAGGCGATATAGATATGACTGTTTTTCAAGATGCAACCATTGATTTTGGTATTGCCATTTCTGCAACCATTGTTATGATAATAGCAGGATTATTAGCAGGTTATTTCCCAGCACGAAAAGCTGTTGCCATCAAACCGATAGAATCCTTGCGATATGAGTAATTACAGTGATTTGTGGGAAATGGTTAATGACATAAAAATAAACAAAAGCAGAATCTCCTTTGGATGATTTAGGGGTAAAAATAAATTAATAGTGTATTAATAAAACATCAATAAATAGTAAGCATTAAATTCTATACATTTAACATGTTCGACATTGATAAATACAAAGAAATTTGGCAGACTATCTCTCGCAACAAATTACGAAGTTTCCTCACCGGATTCGGCGTAGCGTGGGGGATATTGCTCTTTGTTGTTATCTTCGGGGTGGGAAATGGTATACAAAAGGGATTTCAAGATGCTTTTGCCGGAATAAGTCCCAATTCTTTGTTTATTTACCCTAATTTAACATCTCAGGAATATAAAGGATTTAATACCGGAAGATATTGGACTTTGAATAATGAGGATTTACTTTTACTGAAAAATAATATTACCGAAATAAAACATATTTCTGCAACAATTTTTGGAGGGGAAAGCGGAACAAGCAGTTACAAAGATAAGTCGGGAAACTATTATTACAAAGGGGTAGATGTCAATCATTCCAAAATAGAAGTCATTCATATTTTGCAAGGCAGGGATTTTAATCTATTAGACATACAGGAAAAACGAAAGATTTGTATTATAGGCAAACGGGTTTATGAAGAATTATTTGAAAAAGGAGAAGACCCTATTGGTAAACAAATTTCCGTTAATGGAATTTATTACAATGTAGTTGGAGTAGCGGACGCATCCGAAAACATTAATATTTTTGGCGCTGTATCCGAAAATATATTAATTCCGCTTACAACTATGCAACAAATTACAAATTATGGAAAAACAATAGATATGATATCATTAGCTGCTTACGAAAACGTTAGCATCAAAGATGTTGAATCCAAAGTAAAATCATTGCTTAAATCCAAACACACCATTGCTCCAACCGATGATGCCGCTATTGTGTCTTTCAATCTGGAAGAAGCGTTTACCATGTTCAATAATCTATTTATAGGAATAAAAATATTGGTTTGGATAGTAGGAATGGGAACTTTGTTTGCCGGTGCTGTCGGAATAAGCAATATTATGTTGGTTTCCATTCGCGAACGGACGAAAGAAATCGGTATCCGACGTGCATTGGGAGCAAAGCCCAATGTGATTTTACGTCAGATAATCGGCGAAAGCCTGTTTCTGACATTTTTTGCCGGATATATAGGATTTTTTATAGGCATTCTAATATTAGGAGTAGTAAATAATATTATGAATTCAACAGGAGATATAATTGTTTTCAACATGCAACTTTCATTCGGAATGGCAGTTTTGGCACTTTCTATTTTAGTAATTGCCGGAATGGCAGCAGGAATTATTCCTGCAAAATATGCACTGAAAATAAAAGCAATAGACGCACTTAGAGACGAATAAATAATCAAAAATAGTATACAATGAAAAAAATATTAAAAATCTTGTTGTTTATCCTTATCGGGATTATTTTTATTGGAACCTTTGTATTCCTTTGGAATAAATCAAAGCCTACAACAATTGAATACGAACAGGTATTGCCTGAAACACGAACCATCGAAAAGAAAATAACCATTACCGGAACGATGAATCCGCGTAATGAGATATTGCTCAAGCCGCAAATATCAGGAATTGTTACCGAAATTTATAAGGAAGCCGGACAACAGGTAAAAGCGGGTGATGTAATTGCCAAAATTAGTGTTGTGCCGGATATTTCTCAGTTAAGCAATGCGGAATCCCGTTTGAATTTGGCAATTATCTCATTTGAACAGATTAAAATGGATTTTGATAGAACATCCCGCCTGTATAAATCGGGAGTAGCATCTACGGAGGAATATGAAAACATACAAACGTCTTATAAAAAAGCAGAAGAAGAAGTAAAAAATGCAACAGAAGGTCTTGAAATTGTAAAGTCAGGGATATCGTCTTCTACGGCAAAATACAGCAATACACAAATTCGTTCAACTGTTACAGGGATGATATTGGATATTCCTGTCAAGATTGGAAATTCTGTTATCCAGGCAAATAATTTTAATGATGGAACTACTATTGCCTCTATCGCCGATATGAATGATTTGATTTTTATCGGGAAGATTGATGAGACGGAAATCGGGAGAGTGAAAGAAGGCAATGATGTCAAGCTGACTATTGGAGCAATGCAGGATACGAAAATTGATGCCGTGTTGGAATATATTTCTCCCAAAGGCGAACTCAACAACGGGGCTACGACTTTTGAAATAAAAGCAGCTGTGAAAAACAATCCCGACATTTTTATTCGGGCGGGATACAGTGCCAATGGAGAAATCGTTGTTGAAAAGAAAGACAGTGTATTATCAATCCCTGAAAGTGTACTGGAATTTGAAGGGGATTCAATATATGTCTATGTTTCTGATAATGGAAAGTCTTCGTCCAATCCATACAGTAAAAAATCTGTAAAAGTAGGATTATCCGATGGAATTTTTATTGAAGTCTTGCAAGGAATTACACCGCAAGATAAATTACGTGGAAAAATAAAAGTAATTGAGCCAATTAATAATGAAATATAAATATCATTCCCAACGAAGCTAAAGCAGAGTGGCAAAAGCATTAACAGGGCAATTGACGTGTGGATTTCCCCTGTCGTCGAAATGACGGCAATTTGTACATTTTCCTTTGAATCAATTAAACAATAAAAACACAATTATAATGAATTATAAAATATATATCACACTAATTTTTACGCTTGCTTTATCGGTTTGCGTATCTGCTCAATCGGCATGGACATTAGATAGTTGTATTGCTTATGCATTGGAAAATAATTATGCCATTAAACAGAAATTGTTGGAAATGGAGCAAAATAAAATTGAACTTCAATCCTCAAAAATGAATGTCTTCCCAAGCATAAACGCATCTATCGGACAGAGCTTTGACTTTGGAAGAGCTGCAGGAGCTAACGCTATAATTGAAGACAATACCCAATCAACTACTTCCTTAGGGGTAGGATTAAATGTTCCCCTTTTTCAAGGATTGCAAACCCATTATCAAGTGGCATCCAACAAATTGAATCTACAAGCTTCACTACATGATCTGGATCAAGTACGTGAGAATATCACATTGAATATTACAGCTTATTTTTTACAGGTATTATTATATAAAGAAATACACGAAATAGCACAAGAGCAGGTAAAATTATCAAAAAATCAGGTTATTCGTATTGAAGAATTAGTAAAAAACGGCAAAAGTCCCAATTCGGAATTATATAATATGCAAGCAACTTTGGCTGCCGATGAACTCAATATTGTAGAAACTCAGAATGATTATCAGTTAGCTAAATTAGATTTAGCACAATTGATGAATGTTCAAAATATTCATGATTTTGACATAGTTATGTCACATGAACTGGATATGAATGTATTGTTAAATAAAACTTTTGACTTGGAAACCATTATCATGCATTCCTTGGGAAATCGACCAGGGATAAAAGCTGCATCTTTACGTTTGGAAAAAGGCGAAAAAGACATCAAACTGATGCAATCCGGATGGTATCCGAGCCTGCATTTAAGTGCAAGTTACGGAACGGGATACTATTATATTTTTCAAGATAATATGACTAATTTTCCATTCAATACGCAACTAAGGAACAATTCCCGTGAGGTCATTTCACTCTCATTGAATATCCCGATTTTCGATAAGTTATCCACATTCAACAATGTAAAGCGTTCACGTGTGAATTTACAAATGCAGCAAATCAACCTTGAAGAAACAAAACGTAATCTGGAAAAAGAAATATATCAAGCTTACGGAAATGCTTTGGCTTCAAAGAATAAATATCTGGCAGCAGAAAAATCGGCTTCCGCAGCTGAATTAGCTTTTCAATATGAAGAATTGAAATATGAGGAAGGCAAATCAACCAGTCATGATTACAGTGAAGCAAAATTAAAACATCAACGAGCCTTATCGGAAGTAATCCAATCCAAATACCAGTATGCTTTACGACTGAGAGTTTTGGAGTTTTACGGGAAGTAGATTATCGTTTTTGGTAGTACAAGAAGGTGGAATAATAAACTTAATAAATCCGTTTACATGTACATTCTCAAACGACAACTTTCCGAAGAGGTCTACTGCCAATTTATTTTTTTAGAATTTAACCAAGTTGCTATATTTTGTCACTTCTCTATCAATCCCATCAAATATTGCCCGTACCCGCTTTTGAGCAACGGTTCTGCGATTTTTTGTAATTGTTTTGCATCAATAAAACCCTGTTCAAAAGCACATTCTTCAATGCAGCCTATTTTTTTGCCTTGGCGGTCTTCTATTACCTGAACAAATTGTCCGGCTTCTATCAATGATTTAAAAGTACCGGTATCCAGCCAGGCTGTCCCTCTTTCTAAAATACGAACTTTCAGCTTGCTTCTTTCCAAGTAATATTTATTTACATCCGTAATTTCATATTCACCTCTTGCGCTGGGCTGAATGTTTTTTGCGACTTCCACCACCGAATTATCATAAAAATACAGTCCTGGAACAGCATAATTTGATTTTGGTTTCTGCGGTTTTTCTTCTATGGATAAAGCCGTAAAATCTTTGTCAAATTCTACTACACCATAGCGTTCAGGATCGTTTACATGATAAGCAAAAACAATTCCACCTTCAGGGTTGTTGCAATCATGCAATGTGGTATTAAAACCACTGCCATAAAAAATATTATCCCCCAGAATAAGACACACTTTGTCGTTTCCAATAAACTCCTCTCCCAGAACAAAAGCCTGAGCCAATCCGTTAGGAATATGTTGTACTTTATAACTGAATTTACATCCTATATTTTCTCCGCTCCCCAGCATGCGTTCAAAATTTGGAAGGTCGTGCGGCGTGGAAATAATTAATATTTCTCGTATTCCTGCAGAGATTAATACACTCAACGGATAATATATCATCGGTTTATCGTAAATTGGCATCAATTGTTTACTCACTGCCAACGTAATGGGATGTAAACGTGTGCCTGATCCTCCGGCTAAAATGATTCCTTTCATCTTTATTATTAATCTATTTAGTATTTACAAAAATACAATATTTAATGAAATAAGTGTAATTATTTATTAATTCCATCTATATGCAGTTCCTAATACTGATTCTATTTCTTTTCTTTTGTCTTTCAATGTCGTTATCTCGTGCAATAGAATTGATTCATCTTCTTCTGTAAGGCCATTTTTCAGTTGTTCTTGTTTTGAATCAATTAATAATTTAATTTTTAATAATTTCAACATTTGCAATGTCCTGATCACGTCTTCAAGGAGTTTACTTTCATCATTATGAATACAATTAATGTAACTTTTTATCCGTTCACTTTCCCACAAAGGACTCACTTGTATAGGAATATGAATTAATTCCAAACAAAGGTTACGAATGTCTTCCTTTTGATGTTGCCGTAAAGAACCGATGATATTTTCTCTTTTGCTTTCAGCAATACGAGCATATTCATGGAAAAATTCCCGGTAAAGCGAATTTTCAAAAAGGATACCGTCATCACACAAATCATCAAAAATAAACTGGTCTATACGAATATTCATAGCCTCTTCCTTGTCCGAAATACGCAGGCTGATAATATTTTCTCCATGATTTATCAAAAGTTGAATAACTTTCCTTTCGATATCCTCTATGGACATTCCACGTAAACGGATTTCTTGTACTGAAATAACATTAGGAGTAACCGCATCCACAAATGCTTGTTTCTCTTCATGCTTGCTTTCTTCCTTTTTTTCTTTTGACTGTTCGTCATAATAAGCTTTAACGCGAAGCTTTCCAACAGTTTGTGCCAAAACTTCCTCCGAGACATCCAACAGCGAACTGCATTCTTTGGTAAAAAGCGTCCGTGTCATCAAATCTTTGATTAACGCAATATCCTGCGCTATCTCATTAATTAATTTTGCTTTGCGAATCGGGTCATTGCCAACATCTTTGAGTAGCAAATTAGTTTTGAATTGAATAAAACTTTCCTCGTGCTCTTTAATATAATTCAGACAATCTTCTTTGGTATTGTTTCTGGCAAAAGAATCCGGATCTTCTCCCTCGGGCAACAAGACCACGCGAACATTCATTCCTTCCTGCAAAATCAGAGATATTCCACGCAGAGCAGCTTTAATTCCTGCATTATCGCCATCATAAACAATAGTTATATTGTCTGTTAGCTTGCGAATCAATTTAATCTGCCCGACCGTCAGCGAAGTGCCTGAAGAAGAAACTACATTTTCTATCCCTGTCTGGAAAAGAGAAATTACGTCAGTATACCCTTCTACCAGAAAACAGCAATCTTCTTTCTTGATAGCTGTTTTAGCAGTATATAAACCATAAAGCACATCGCTTTTGTGATAAATGGCTGTTTCGGGCGAATTGATATATTTAGCAGTATTTGATTGCTGAACTGAAGATAAAATCCGTCCACCAAAACCAACTATTTTCCCTGAAAAATTCTGAATCGGAAATATTACCCTTCCCCTGAACCGGTCTATATAATAGTTATTTTCTTTTACAATAGTCAATCCCGATTTTTCAAGACTGTTGATTGTGTATCCGTTCTTTAAAGCGTTTTGTGTAAAAGCATCTCTTTCTTGAAGGACATATCCCAACTGGAATTTTTCTATTGTCTTGGCAGAAAAACCACGCTCTTTAAAATAAGAAAGACCTAAGCTTTTTCCTTCTTCGGTTTCGTTCAACGTTTTTGTAAAATAGTTCTTTGCAAAAGAAGATACGGCATACAGAGTTTCCCGTTCGTTGAGTTCCTTTATTTGCGTAGGAGTTTGCTCTTGCTCTTCAATTTCTATGTTATATTTATTTGCCAGATATCGAAGAGCTTCTACATAAGAATAATTCTCATGTTTCATGATAAATCCAACCGAGTCGCCCCCTGCACCGCAACCAAAACATTTGAAAATACCTTTCGCGGAACTTACTGTAAAAGAAGGCGTCTTTTCATTATGGAAAGGACATAAGCCAATATGATTCACACCCCGCTTAGTCAGACGGACAAAATCTCCGACTACCTCTTCTATTCTGGCTGAATCTAATATATTTTCTATTACTTCCTGTTTTATCATGTCCAATTAAAAATTGAAAAACTTTTCCTTGAATAAGGTTTACAAAGATACATTTTTGAACGGAATAAATACGAAATATAATGATGAATTGTTGACAAGTTATTCATCTTTACAGATAGAATCTGCTTTTATATTTTGGTAGTGTAACGTGAGTTCGGGGTTTATCTATTTGAATAGGAGAATTTATGCAAGTTAAATGAAGTTATAATAGTAAATGAGGAAATAAGTAAATAAGACATTGAAAGGATGCACAGACGAAACTTTAAAGCGTCCTGGCGAGGAACGGAGCCATCCAGCGTTGTACGCCCTTCCGCTGACTGTTACCGATGTTGTTTGTTGCTTTCATTACTTCTGTATTTACTGTTTTTTATTTGTTAGTGTATTGCTTTTAATTCCGGATGGCTGCGCAAGTGTCTTGCCCTGTTTGAATGGTCTCCGGACTCCATTTTATATTCTTATTCCTTTTAGTGTTGATGCAACACAGGTAGCTGTGTTACATCAACACAAGGGAATGTGCCATACCCACACAAGTAGCTGTGTGGATATGGCACAGATTTTCTACACTACAATTAGTGGTTTGTCATAGTTAATTGTAATAGGAGTCTTCAATAATAGACCTCTTCGGAAAATTAGTTATAAATTAGATTTAGATTATAAATAGCAGCAATCAAGTTGAATCTCATTGCAAAACGTCTTCTTCTATTTCTCCCGTTCGGCTGAGGTTGTAAAAAGGCATGACGTTCGGACGATGGCTCTTTGCTTCGTCCGTTCTATCCAAACAGGCTGTGCCTGTCACAATAAAACGACAAAGCTGATACCTTCGTCTTACTTTGTGCAATCCTTTGTGAAGCCATTCGTCTTACTTCTCCACCATTTTACCCTTGTACCTTTGTTCCATTTCACCCTTAATCCCTTGTTTGCCTGAACTTGTAAAGTAAACATATTTATAATTTACTTCTCCCCCTGTTTCTTAACCAAACCGTAACAATACCGTTAAAGGTATGTAATATGTTACGCCTACTTTTGCCATACGAAAATAAATAACCTTGAAATAATATCATAAATGAAAAAACCGGAAAGACATACAAGCTTTTCCCATTCCAAATTCTCGTTCAGGAAGTTCTTCGAGCGTCTTATACAGGGAATACTTACGCTTAGCGGAGGTATAACGAGCTTTGTCATCTTGCTGATTATTATCTTCCTGTTCAAAGAAGGAATCGGACTGTTTAAAAGTCCCGTTGTGGAGAAAGGATATGTACTTTGCGTTCATCTTTCCAATCCTGTACAACGACTTACTCCACAGCAGATTAAACAAATATACGATGGTGAAATTACCGAATGGAGAGTTGAGAATGGAAAATTGAGAACCGAAAATAAAGAAAACAATTCTCAATTAGAAATTATCCCTTTTCGTTTTGAAGAGATTTTTTCCCGCTATTCCGACGAAGAGTTAGGGGAAGATTACTCCCTGCTTGCGGAAAAACTGGGCGAAGTTATTGCAGGTGAGCCCAACATTATCGCTTTTATTCCCGAACAGTATGCTCCATCCAATCAACCGGACGTAAAGATATTGCCGATGGAGAACATCGCTATTGCCGATTTTTTCGGCGGAAAAGAGTGGATGCCGACCTCTGTGCCGGCTCCGCAGTTTGGCGTGCTCCCTCTGATTTTGGGAACGCTATGGGTGAGTTTCTTTGCCATATTGATTGCCCTTCCGCTTGGATTGGGTGTAGCTGTTTTCCTTTCCGAACTGGCAAGCGAACCGGTGCGGAAAATACTGAAACCGGCAATAGAGTTGTTGGCAGGCATTCCGTCGGTTGTTTACGGCTTCTTTGGATTGGTTGTCATTGTTCCGCTTATTCAACGCCTATTTGACTTGCCGGTAGGAGAAACTGCTTTTGCCGGAAGCCTGATTCTTGCCGTAATGGCATTGCCGACCATTATCACTATTGCCGAAGATGCTATGCGCAATACGCCGAAAACCATGCGGGAAGCCAGTCTTGGAGTAGGAGCTACTCATTGGCAAACGATTTACCGGGTGGTTATTCCTTATGCTTCGTCAGGAATCAGTGCTGCGGTTGTGCTGGGCATCGGACGAGCCATCGGCGAAACCATGGCGGTATTGATGGTAACAGGAAACGCCGCCGTGATGCCCCATTCCCTGTTTGAACCCGTGCGTACCATTCCTGCCACCATTGCAGCCGAATTGGGAGAAGCACCTGCCGGAGGAGCACACTACCAGTCTTTGTTCATGCTTGGTTGTATCCTATTTCTTATTACAATGATTATCAGCATATCAGCAGAAGCATTCAGCAGAAAACAACAAAACAAAGGAGTTTGATTATGAATAAAAGAACATCACAAAAAATAGCATTTATAGTTTGCTGGCTTTTGGGCTGTATGGTGGTAGGAATCTTACTATGGATATTGGGATTCATCATCTACAACGGAGTCGGTGTGATAAATTGGGAATTTCTTACTTCTGCACCGGAAGACGGCATGACTTCGGGAGGGATATTCCCTGCCATTGTCGGGACTTTTTGCCTGATTGGCGGAAGCATCGTATTTGCTTTTCCGCTGGGTGTGATGTCGGGAATTTACAGCAGCGAATACGGCGGAAACGGATATGTCATAAAATTCATACGTGTCATGACCAACAATTTGAGCGGAATCCCTTCGATAGTTTTCGGACTGTTCGGAATGGCTCTGTTCGTCAATACATTCGGCTTTGGCGATTCCATTCTGGCGGGTTCCTTGACACTGGGACTTTTAATCCTGCCGTTGATTATACGAACTACGGAAGAGGCACTGAAAGCAATTCCCAATACTTATAGAACAGGAAGCATGGCGCTGGGTGCAAGCAAATTGCAAACCATTTGGAAAGTGGTTCTGCCGATGGCTTTCCCCAATATTATCACAGGCTTGATCCTCTCTGTAGGAAGAGTTTCCGGCGAAACGGCACCTATACTTTTTACCGTGGCGGCTTACTTTCTTCCCAAACTGCCGTCTTCTATTTTTGATCAGGTAATGGCTTTGCCTTATCACCTGTACGTCATTGCCACTAGCGGCACCGATATTGAAGCCTCTCGTCCCATTGCTTACGGAACAGCGTTAGTCCTAATCGCTATTGTGCTTATAGTGAATTTGCTGGCGACTCTTTTACGAAAACACTTTGCTAAAAAGGTGAAAACGAATTGAAATAAGGGTAGTGTATTAAAAAGTATATCTTTTATATAAATCCATAATTGATATTATTGGTGTCCGGTAAATATATAATTGTCTAATATACAAATGACAAGCCCCTTGTTTTAAATTCACGTTTATTTATTTAATTATTAATGCGTTGCGACATATTCTGATTTTTTTTACCGGACACCAATAAATTGATATAGAAAAGTACCAAATCAAAAGTTTTAAAATGATTAACGAGTTTCTTTGAAAAGTAACATGTTTTTCTGTAAACCCGCCTAATCCGATGTTTCAAACGGCAGTTATTCCTTCTATCCCTTTGGTGTTTTTTTTGATAATATTGTTATCTTGGTGAAAAACAGATATAAGACTATCCCATTTATCCGTATAGACAACATCATAGCTAATACCCATAGACCTCAATTTATCCCGCAAGTTTTGCATAAATAATTTTGCTTTTTAGAAGGATTTTTGCCATTTTTCTGTATCTTTGTACTTTGACAATCGGGACAATGAGAGATTATTTTGATCGTCATAATCCAAAAATAACATTTTATTTCTTGATTGCCACTTTTTTATAACAGCATACTTTTTAATACACTACCTGATTAAACATAGTGCTTTAGAAAGAATGATAAAAAAAGCAATGTAACTGTCGGACACTATTTAAAAATGCTGAAAGAAAAAGGATTGATTGAATATATCGGATAGAATAAAACCGGCGGTTATCGGATAAAACAATAAATAGAATCACATGAAACTAAATAATTTTCACAAGCAAATATCGCATAAAATCTATCAAAGAGGCGAAGAATATTACGAATATGATACGATTGATAATGTAGAACATAGCTATCCTGATACTTGGACGGCAGAAGTGGAAGGTAGCGATGTATATTCTGTTGAAATAAAACTGAATAGCGATGAAATTGTATCATGGAATTGTGATTGCCCTTATGATTACGATGATATGTGCAAACATGTAGTTGCTGTTCTTTTGTATATCAGGGATAACAGAGACAAACATCCTGTAACTATCGAAGCTTCCGTGTCTGATTCGCAAGAGCAGCTGACTGAAATTCTGAAACAAACCAATAATAAGGAGCTTGCATCGTTTTTATCAGCGTATGCAGACAAACATCCTGATTTTTATCAAGAATTAGTATCCAATCTCCATCCTAAAACGAAAACAACTCATAGAGTCGATTATATAAAAGAAATACAAAAATGTTTCAAATACTCAAATGATGAGTATGGTTTCCCTCAAGGCGGATGGGCTATTGCCGGCAAGTTGGATAAATATATCAAAAAAGCTAAGTCGTTAATAAAATTGAATTGTCAGGAAGAAGCCATGACTATTTTGCTTCATATTGTCAGAGAAATAGGAAAAGACTATGAAGATTACGACTATGATGAAGATTTAGGATATGTATGTCAGGAAGCTACAGAGTTACTAGGCGAAATGGTTGAAACAGGTTTGCCGGATGACTTGCTGAAAAATTTGATAACTGAAATAGGGCAATTGATTAAAAATGACAATTACGACAACTATGATTTAGCAGATTTGGACGAATTGCTTTTGTCGATAAGCGCAAAAACATCCAACTTCGACAATGGCATTCGTATCATCGACGAGGTATTAAAAAATGAGCCGGATAGCTTTCGTACACCTTCATTAGTGATGTCTAAAATTAAACTTTTAGAAAGTGCCGACAGGAAAGAAGAAGTGGAAAAAGTAATCTCATCTTATTTGTATCTTCCCGAAATCCGCAAAATCAGGTTGAATGAATTGATTTCCGAAAAACAATATGAAAAAGCTCTTACTTTAATTGATGAAGGAATTGATTTTGCCAAAAAGAAAGGACATTCCGGAACAGTAACAGACTGGAAAGATGAAAAATTATCAGTGTATCTGTTGGTGAGAAACAAAGAAAAAGTAATTGAATTGGCAGAAGATTTATTCACTACAGGCAGGGATAGCATGAAATATTACCATATTTTGAAAACTGTTATCCCAACTGAAAAATGGGCAGATTATTTGGATGATTTTCTCGGTAAATCAACAAAACAAAAAACATGGGGGTTTGGATGTGTGTTAGCTCAGATTTATATTGAAGAAAAATATTGGGATAAACTGATGGCTTATGTCGAAAACAACATTCAGTTGGGAAAATATAACTCATTAGGAGAATATGAACCTTATCTGAAAACGCAATACCCGGAACGGATGTTAGCATTTTATCGGACACAGCTTATAACTTATGCTGAAAATAATATGGGAAGAGACCATTATAAATATGCAGCTGCTGTGCTGAAAAAGATGAAAACATATCCCAATGGAACTGAAATAGCCGATACGCTTTTAGCATATTTCAAATCAATTTATTCCAAACGCCGTGCCATGATGGAAGAATTGGGGAAATAATTGAATGAGCAAACAAAATTAAAAAAATGAAGATAAAATTAATAATTTTAGGGATATTGTTGTCTGGTGGACTTTCGCTTTACTCGCAATACATGAATCAGTACATTACTGCAGGGATTGGAGTAGGAATGTCCTCTTTCAATTACAGCATCGAAGGCGGAAAAAGTAAACCCAAATTAGGTTTTGGTGCCAAAGCCAGCTATAGTTATTTTTTCTCTCCAAGTTGGGGTGTGGGTGCCGGTGTTGAAGTTTCCAGATATTCTACCAATGGATATTTGGATGGCGCCAGAGTATCGTTCGATAACCGGATTGATGACCAGGGTGATCTTTACCGTAAAGATGTTTATTTTAGAGATTGGAGTGAAATACAAACAGTAATCTACTTTGAAATTCCTATTATGATGTATTATCAATACGATTTTGGTTTACGGAAACGAATGGTGATGTTGATTCGTTTTGGAGCTAAGGTGGGATTTCCTTTGATGGGAAACTATAATGTAACTCGTGGCAGTTTAGAAGTTCAAGGATATTATCCTAAATGGAATGTAACTCTTTTCAATATGCCCAATCATGGTTTTGGTACAGTTAGCAGTAGTAAAACCAGTGGAAAATTAAATCTTCCTTTCAATGTTGCGGCTACTGCGGGTTTTGATTTTTCGTTTGAAACAACCAAAAAAATAGATATCTTTGTAGGCGCATCGTTTGATTACGGGTTTTTGAATTCCAAATCAGCCAACAATGGCGATTTGCTTTACGAAAATCAGTATTATGACTTACAGTACCGAGGAATAATGATGTCTTCGGCTATCGACAAAGTAAATACTATAGCCGTTCAGGGAGAAGTTGGAATACGTTATGTTATCGCCAGCAAACAAAGAATAGGAATATATAGTCGTAGAAATAGATAAAGATAAAATTAAAATAATAATATAAATAATAGAGATAATGAATACTTTGACAAAATTAATGATAATAGGTTTCCTGTTTTCTATATGTTCAATATCTGTTTATGCACAAAAAGGGAAAAAATCTCCTGTGGATGAATCTATTGTTACGGAAGACAGAGTTCCGGCAGAAGTACTAAAATCATACAAAAAACAATTTGCCTCAGCGAGCGACCCCGTTTGGAGTTTCAATAAATTCGAATCTTCTTATACGGTAAAAATGACAAGCAGAGGGATTCCGATGGAAGCTATTTTCGATTCGGAAGGCGATTGGATGGGTACTATTGAGCAATGGGATCTTTCTAAATTATCTTCCTCATTCAAAAAAACGATTGATCAGTTTTATCAGGATTACAAAGTGCATTCCATGTCCAAGCATGTAATGAAAGATAAAGATGATATAGTTATTGTCCAAATATATGAAAAGCAAAATATGAAAAGCAAATTACCAACAACGATATATTTGGATAAAAACGGAAAATTTATTACCGTTGATGAACCTAATGTAGGTGATGATTCCGGCAGTAGCGAAAAAATGTCCAAAAAACAACTCAAGGAAGAAGAACAAATGAGAAAGGAATTTGACAAAGACCGGCAATTAGATATTTATCCGACCAAAATTGAAGAATCCGAATTACCGGAGGGTATCCAAAGATGGGTCAGGAAAAATTACCCGGAATATATATATAAAAATATTGATTACAAGGAATTCAAAGGATTTGAAAAATATGGTTCCATTTATCAGATTGTCATACAGCGAAGCGGAATAAATCAGCCTTATGCAACTGCCTGGTTTACTCGTAACGGTGATTTCTTAAAGATGGAAGATACATTTAACGATAGATATGAAGATGTTAGTGTTTCTGCTGAGAAAGAAACAACTCCTATAATTAAGCGCGAAATTCCTGAAAATGTAGTTGATTCTTTCAACATAAAATTTCCATCTGCCAAAAGCGTAAAATGGGAAGAAAATGAAGATGGAGACTGGGATTTTTCATTTACCGACCGATATGGAGAAAATGTTGCCACTTATACTGATGTTTCAGGACAATGGATACAAACAAAAACATCTATTCCCGAACCAACCAAAATACCTTCGGCTATTCGTAATGCTATTGCACGCGATTACCCCAAAGCAGAAGTTGTCCAGGGATGGTTAATAAAATCTTTTGGGCAGAAAAATTATTATATAGTAGAAATCTATTTCAAAAAAGCCAAAGAAACCGAACTTATGGAGTACTGGCAAACAGGAAAACCAAGAGAATAGGATAAACTACGGGAAAGTATATTTTACGCGGATGATTTGTTTTGGCAATCGTATTAATTATTTTTTCCACACTATCATACTGCATATTTCCGGCAACAAGTGAAACTGTTTGTTTCAGCATATAAAACTGTTTATTTCAACGTATGAAATTATTTGTTTCAACGTGTGAAAATATCTATTTCAACGCATGAAACTATCTATTCCATGCGGAGACACTTCGGAGATAATCTTTAGGAAGAAAGCAGATCTCCATAAAAATTTGTTATGAGCTACTAAAATTTGGGCAAACTATAAATTACAATAAATTTCTTCTAAAACCTTTTCCTCATTTTCCCAAGTTAATTCTTGGGCTGCAATTTTACAGTTTTCTTTATAAATTTGATATTGTTCTTTGTCATTTATCATCTCATTTATTGCCTTTGCAATGGTCTCAGGTTGGAAATCTCCAATTATTTTTCCGATTTTATATTTATCAATTATTTTTTTTCTTTCGGGTAAATCAGAAGTAATTACAGGTGTATAAGCCCTGATATATTCAAAAATCTTGTTTGGCAAACTATATTGGAGATTCAAACTCAAGCCTTTATCCAGTGAAATTCCAATATCAGACAAATAGGTATAATTATATAGTTTCGCAAAATCCACTCTATCCACAAATTGAACTTTATCAGATAAAGACAAATCTTTTACCATTTGTTTTAATTTCGGTAACATTGTCCCGGAACCAATTATCAACAACAACACATTTTCAATATATAGCATTGCCTGAATCAGTTCTTCTCCTCCACGCCCTTCGTTAATACCATTTCCCTGTAAAACAATAATGGGTTTATCTTCCGGCAAATTCAACGATTTTCGTGTTTCTGTAATAGAAGGTGTTTCTTTAGGAGGAATATTACGAACAACACGGATATTTATTCCGTATTTCTCCTCGTATTTCTCAGCAATAGATTGAGAAACAGTGATGACATGTTTTAATTTCGGAAAACAGAAATGTTCTATCCTTGTCCAAATTTTCTTGATAAATGGACGATCGGCAATAGAAAGCATTTCCGTATAGTATTCATGGCTGTCATAAACGATTTCTGTTTTCTTTAGCTTACTGATGAAGACATTAGGTAAAAGCGTATCCAAATCATTAGCAACCAGAATATCGCATTTTCTGAAAAGCAGGAAAAAGAAAAGCCGGAAATTATACTCCGCATAGAATAAGCTTCCTTTTCGAAACAATAACCGCATACGCTTTGTCTGATATTTTCTTGGTTCTAATTTCGGAGAATCTTTATAACAACGTCCGACCAACAAAACATCGAAATTATTGTTCGTAAGAAAATTACATACTTTATCTACGCGTGGATCAGTGTAAAGATCGTTGGTTACAGATACAATTACTTTTTTCTTCAAAGCGAATTAAGCTAGAATTTTAAAATCTCAAATAACAAATAAAATCCAAATTATAATTCCAAAAACAGCAGAGTGTGACTATAATAATTATCTAAATTTGTTCTTTATTACTCTACATTCCTCTCCCATGGCAATTTTTATACTTTTTCCCGCTTCCGCAAGGACAAGGCTCATTACGACCGGTTTTCTTTTCCACTTTTACCGGTTGTGTTGTCTGTGGAGTGGAAGTCCGTTGTGATGCCACTTCTTCTCTTCCTGCTTTCAGCTTGCGGGAATCGGATTGCGGCAAATGTGCTTCTTTTACATTTTGCGCCTCACGGATAGGAATCTGTCCATTGTTCAAAAATGCAACAACTTCTTTATAAATATCATTTAACATTTTGGAAAATAACTCAAAAGACTCAAACTTATAAATCAACAGCGGATCTTTTTGTTCATAAGAAGCATTCTGAACCGATTGTTTCAAGTCGTCCATTTCTCGCAAATGTTCCTTCCATGCATTGTCGATAACGGCAAGCGTAAGATTTTTTTCAATGGTAAGAGCCACTTCACGAGCTCCGTTTTCCACACAACGTTGCAAATTAGCAATGATTTGTAATGTCTTTTTCCCGTCGGTAATCGGAATAGCAATATTTTCATAACGGCTGCCTTCATTTTCATAAACCGAATGAATAATAGGCATCGCTTTTTCTGCCATTGATAAAATACGTTGTCTATAACCGGAATAAGTATTCACATACAACTCATCAACTACTTTATCTGCTTTTTCGGTATAAAAGTCTTTTTCATCTATCGTTGGATCATAAGCAAGTGTTGTTATAGAATCGGCTTTAAAACTGTCAAAATCACGGCTTGCCTGATTGGATTCAACAACATCATAACAAACACTTTCAAACATTTCCGAAATATCTATTTCCAATTTATCACCATACAAAGCATTGCGGCGTTTACTGTAAATGCTTTCACGCTGTTTGTTCATTACGTCATCATATTCCAAAAGGCGTTTACGCGTTCCGAAATTATTCTCTTCCACTTTCTTTTGAGCACGCTCAATAGACTTGGAAATCATGCTGTGCTGGATAACTTCACCTTCCTGAAAACCTAATCTATCCATTACTTTAGCAATACGCTCCGAGCCAAACAGACGCATCAGGTCATCTTCCAAAGAAACAAAAAATTGTGAAGAACCAGGATCTCCCTGCCGTCCTGCACGACCACGCAACTGACGGTCAACACGACGGGAATCATGACGTTCGGTACCAATAATTGCTAATCCACCCGCTTCTTTTACACCGGGTCCCAATTTAATATCCGTCCCACGACCCGCCATATTGGTAGCAATGGTTACTGCTCCCGGCTGTCCGGCTTCGGCAACAATATCTGCTTCTTTTTTGTGCAATTTTGCATTTAATACATTATGTCTTATCTTTCGTGCTGTTAATATTTTGCTAATCAATTCGGAAGTTTCTACCGATGTTGTACCTACCAAAACAGGACGACCCTCTTCATGCAGATGCAAAATTTCATCGACAATAGCCCCGTATTTTTCTCGCTTTGTTCTGTAAACCAAATCTTCTTTATCATCACGAATAACAGGACGATTAGTTGGAATAGTAACAACATCCAACTTATAAATATTCCAAAATTCACCTGCTTCGGTTTCTGCCGTACCTGTCATACCCGCCAATTTCCGATACATACGGAAATAATTCTGCAAAGTAATAGTAGCATAAGTCTGTGTTGCCGCTTCTACTTTTACATTTTCCTTTGCTTCAATTGCCTGATGCAAGCCGTCGCTATAACGACGCCCTTCCATGATACGTCCGGTTTGCTCATCGACAATCTTAATTTTATTGTCCAATACAACATATTCCACATCTTTTTCAAACATGGTATATGCTTTAAGCAATTGGTTTAATGTATGAATACGTTCAGAAGCGATAGAAAAATTACGATATATTTCGTTTTTCTTTTCCGCTTTTTCTTTTTCAGGTAAATCTTGTTTTTCCAATTCAGCAATTTCCGCACCAATATCGGGCATCACATACATTTTTGCTTCTTCCGCATTGCCGGAAATCAACTCTATTCCGCGATCTTTAATATCAACAGAATTTTGTTTTTCTTCAATCACAAAGTACAATCCGTTTTTACCGAAATTCTTTTCTTTGGTTTTTAGTTCATGGCGTTGCAAAGTCAGCATCCTTGCTTTATCATATAATTTCAGTGCTTCAGGATTTGCTTGTATTTTTGAAACAAGATCCAATTGAGATTGAACTTGTTCTATTCCCTTTTGCTCTCCTAAAATTTGTTCTATTTTCCTATTAAGTTCAGCATCCTTGACCTCTTGTTCCCGGAGAATCTGCTCAATTCTCCGGTTGATTTCATTAATTTCATCTTTTAGACGCTTCCGTTCCTTGTCAATACGTTCATTTTCTTTAATATCTTCGGGAGTAAGATCATTATCTGCTTCGGGCATCCGCTTATTTTGTTCCGCCATGTATGCACTTTCGGTGTCGTGCAACAATTGCTTCATACCCGGTTCGCTTAAAAATTTCACCAAAGCCTTATTTTTTGGCAATCCTCTATGGGCTTGAAGAAGCAATTTTCCTCCCTCAGCTTTATTTCCTTCGGCGATTTTTGCTCGCGCTTCCGACAAAACAGTTGTAATCAGATTTCGTTGAGCATTATATAATCTATCAACAACAGGCTTGTATCTGTCAAATTCCTGCTGATCACCTTTAGGCGTAGGACCGGAAATAATAAGCGGCGTACGGGCATCATCAATCAATACCGAATCAACCTCATCAACAATGGCATAATTGTGTTTGCGTTGAACCAGTTCCGATTCATTGCGAGCCATGTTATCACGCAAATAATCAAATCCAAATTCATTATTTGTTCCAAAAGTAATATCCGCCAAATAAGCCTGGAGACGTTCTTCCGAATTAGGCTCATGCCTGTCAATACAATCTACACTCAAATTGTGAAATTGATACAACATTCCCATCCATTCGCTGTCACGCTTTGCCAAATAATCATTAACAGTTACAACATGTACTCCTTTTCCTGTCAATGCGTTTAGATAGACCGGCAAAGTAGCTACCAAGGTTTTTCCTTCCCCTGTTGCCATTTCGGCAATTTTCCCTTGATGCAAAACCGTACCTCCAATTAACTGTACATCGTAGTGACACATATCCCATGTAATCATAGTTCCGCCTGCCATCCACGAATTTTGATATTTCGCTTTATCTCCATGAATATTAATGCAATCATATTTTGCTGCTAAATCACGGTCAAAATCTGTAGCAGTAACTTCTACTTCTTTATTTTCTTTAAACCGACGGGCTGTCTCTTTCATTACCGAAAATGCTTCAGGCAATATTTCTTTCAACACCGATTCGGAAGTTTCGTAAATATCATCTTCCAAATCTTCAATTTCTTTATATAAAGCTTCCTTTTCGGCAATATCCATATCGTATTCAACTGCCATTTTAGCTTTTATTTCAGCAATACGATCTTCTTCTTCCTTGGTCGCTTCTTTTATTTTTGTTTTAAATTCAAATGTTTTTTCCCGCAATTGGTCATTTGTCAATTGCTCTATGGCAGGATATGCATCTTGTATTTTATGTAATATAGGATTCAACTCCTTTAAATCCCTATCTGACTTTGTTCCAAAAAGTTTCTTTAAAAAATTTGCCATTCTTTTATAATATATTTATATAGCTTAAAAATAAACCTACAAAGGTACGAAATATTGTAATAAGGGATATTCTATTTTTTATATTGGTGTCCGGTAAAACTTTTTTGAGAGAAAAAAAAGAGGGCTGACGTCGTTGTGAAGTCAGCCCTTTTGACTTACTTTGCAGTTATCACACCAAAAACATTTCGGTCATGGGCAAAAGTAATCATTTTATCGGACAGTCGCTCTATGGTCAGGTGATTAATTTACTTGACAAGGGTAAAATTCTTAAATTAAGTCGCACACACGGCGGAGAACGGTATGTGAAAAGTTTCAATGGTTGGAGTCATCTTGTGGTCATGCTTTATGCCGTGATAATGCGTTTCGATTCATTACGAGAGATCACTGCTTCCATGTTGGTTTGAGGCACGTAAGCTATCCCATCTTGGCATCAAGAAGCTTCCTCGCCGCAGTACCTTGTCAGATGCGAACAAACGTCGTCCGGAATCTTTCTTCGAATCCGTTTACCGTGATTTATATAGTACCTATCGGTCTTATCTTTTATCGGACAGCCGTTCGGAAGTGAATCCCAAATGGATAAACCGGCTTCAGATAATTGACTCGACCACCATTTCGTTATTCTCCAACCTGCTCTTTAAGGGTGTTGGTCGGCATCCGAAGAGCGGGAAAAAGAAAGGAGGCATAAAAGTACACGCTGTTATCCATGCCAACGAGGGAGTCCCTTCAGACGTCAGATTTACCTCTGCGGCAACTAACGACAGTTTCATGCTCAAACCGGGCAAGCTCAACAAGGGAGACATACTGGCTATAGACAGAGCCTATATTGACTATGGCAAATTTGAAGAACTTAGTCTGCGCGGAGTGGTTTATGTCACCAAAATGAAGAATAAACTCCAGTATGAGATTCTAAGCGACACAATGTATCAAAGTCACGACGGTCTTATGGCTCTACGAGTACAGCATATAGAGTTCACTAAAAGCATCAAAGATGGTAAGAGATTAAAACATCAGGCACGCATCATCACTTATCCCGATGTAAAAAAACGGAAAATGATCTCCCTGCTGACTAACG
>QMCD01001683.1_pt2 | contig 23351 bp, 23 predicted proteins | sample 1821841 | NCBI WGS metagenome assembly QMCD01 (sample SAMN01991225, study PRJNA193472) | Termite gut metagenome, whole genome shotgun sequencing project. | isolation source: worker | host: Macrotermes natalensis
TTCGCCACCCGGATAGCCCGGATTATCTTCTACAATCGTGAAAATCTCTGTTTCTTCTGCAAGGTCTTCCTCCTGAACTACAGGGGCAACATACTCTTCAATCTGCGTATTTTCATCGGCTTCGGCGTTGATCTCTACCTCGTTTTCGATTTCTTTATCATCGTCCACGATTTCCAATTCAGTAGTAACTTCCGGTGGAGGCGGAGGTGGAGGCGGGGTGTTTTGTTCAGTTTGAATGACAATTTCTTCTTCGATGACTTCCGCCGCTCTATCAAGACCGGACATATCAACGGCATCGTAAGTTTTCCATTCAAAAGCGACCAACACACCGGCCAGTGTCAGCACTAATCCGATTTGCAAAAAGAGACCTTTCTTATTTTCGAGGTCGGCTTTTTCTGTTTTTTTCTTTTCCATGACGACTATTATTTTTTTACGAAGTTAGTAATTTTTTTTGAATTGACCAAATTTTTATGAAAAATATTTTATGGTATTTTTGTAAAATAATGAATTACATTGTTTTAATATGTAATTTTTGAACAGTACCCCATTCCAAATAACTGTCATATTGCAACCAATCGCCTGTATTGAAATACGTCGATGTTTCGGAAAGTTTGATTTCCAAAGGAAAATGGCGATGTCCGAAGATAAAATATTGGATGTTTGGATTTTGTTTCAGATAATTTTTAGAAAACGTGTATAGCGCTTCTTTTTCGTTAGATTCAAAAATGGCATCTTTTTCACCGGTTCTGGCACGATTTTTTCCGGAAAAGAAAGTTGCCAATCCCACGCCAATTCGAGGGTGTAGAAACGAAAACAGTCGTTGATTAATTGTATTTGTGAATATCTTTTTGATACATTTGTAAGCGTGATCGCCCGGGCCTAAACCGTCGCCGTGCCCTATCAAACAAAGGGTTTCATCAATCTTGAATACCTGCGGATGATGGTAAATTTTCATACCGATTTCACGTTCCAAATAGCCGAATGTCCATAAATCATGATTGCCGGTAAACCAGCGCAAATCAATACCGGCATCGGCCATTTCGGCTAATTTCCCCAATAATCTCACATAACCTTTCGGAACAACATATTTGTATTCAAACCAAAAATCGAAAATATCCCCAAGAAAAAAAACGGCTTGCGCATCTTTTGAAATCTCATCTAACCATTGAACAATGCGCTTTTCGCGATGCTTACTTTTTTCAGAATTAGGAATACCAAGGTGAAAATCCGAAATAAAATAGATTTTTTTTTCGGGATTACGACTGATGGTTTCGATGTTCGTCATAGGTATAACGTTAGCGAATTTTTGGTTTTCGATTAAGAATCGGTAAAACGATAAACGATGCCAAGCCGAACAAAATGATTACAACATTTTGTGATAACCAAATCAGCCAACCAAGCGCCAATCCTGTGGGTTTGGCAACTTGATAAAGAAGCAATGTTTCTTGAATAATGATGGGATAAAGGCCTAAACCGCCCGGCGTTACAATCATTCCGACCGTTCCAAACACCAAACAGGCCAACCCTGAACTCAACGGTAATCCTGATGTTTCTTTCAATGCAAAAAACACGATGTAAGCCATTGAATAATAGCAAAGCCACAACACAACGGTGTATATCACGAACAAGCCCGGTTTCCTCACGTTTTTCAGTGAAATCAAGCCTTCCCACAAATGCAAAACCAATTCTTTCATTTTTTTGTACGTTCGTGTATGGGCGATTCTTTTGCGTAGAAAAAAGAGGAAAAACACAAGTGCTAAAATTCCGGAAATCGCAAGAATGACGAGGTTTCTAACAAACTCGGGATTGGTAAATTTTTCATACAAACCGTTGAAATTTTGCATAGCATAATCCGACAAAAGCGAGAATTGCAGCACCAAAGCCAGCACCAACAAAAGAACAAAACACATCATATCCAAAATCCGCTCTGTAATTGTACTTCCAAGGGTTTTAGCCGTTGGTATTTTTTCATAATTATCTAATAAGCCGCAACGCACAACGTCGCCCAATCTTGGAAATGCCAAATTTGCGAAATAGCCCGCCATAACGACCATGAACACATTTCTTGTTCTCGGACGATAGTTCATCGATTCGATTTGCATTTGCCAGCGTTTGGTGCGAACCCAAAAACTAAGCAGACCGGGAATCAAGGCTATTCCTATAATGCCGTAATTTGCATTACGAAACGAAATGAGAAATTGTTCTCGTGCTTCGCCATCCAAATCTTTGATAAACCACCATGCGATAAAAAGTCCAAATCCAAGAAATATCGCAAATTTCAGAATGTTTTTCTTCATGATTAAAGTTTATTATTGGCAGGAAAAATAATCGTTGGCGAAAAGCGTTTGGCTTCTTCAAAATCCATCGTGCAATACGACACGATGATCACCAAATCGCCGACATTGGCTTTATGCGCCGCAGCACCGTTGATACCAATGGTTCCGCAGCCACGTTCGCCTTTGATGACGTAAGTTTCAAAACGCTCGCCATTGGTGATGTTATAGATGTGCACACGTTCGTTTTCGATGAGATTTGCGGCATCCATGAGATTTTCATCAATGGTAATACTGCCGATATAGTGCAGGTTGGCGTGTGTAACCACCGCACGATGTATTTTCGATTTGAGGAGTTCAATTTGCATAGCGGGTACAAAGGTACAAAAAAAAATTGAGAATTGAAAATGGAGAATTGAAAATTAGGTTGCGCCCATAACTAAAGGCGTAAGCAACATTCTCAATTCTCAATTTTCCATTTTCCATTATTTTTGTCGTTTTCGTTCCCGTTTGGCCTTCTTCACTGCTTCAGAAATGATCCATTCCAATTGCCCATTAGTGCTCCGGAACTCATCGGAAGCCCATTTTTCAACTGCTTTCAAGAGTTCAGGATCAATTCTCAAGACGAATGGTTTTTTTTCGGCCATGGCGAGATTTTTAGTATAAACTACCTGTGTTAACAACCGGTTTTGCGGCCTCGTCGGCGCAAAGCACGACCATTAGATTGCTGACCATCGTGGCTTTTTTCTCGTTGTCCAAATCCACTACGCCGTTCTTCTCAAGTCGGTTCAATGCGAGTTCCACCATAGATACTGCGCCTTCCACAATTTTTTCACGTGCGGAGATAATGGCATCGGCTTGTTGACGGCGCAACATCACGCTTGCAATCTCTGCGGCGTAGGCCAAATAGTTGATTCGAGCCTCGACAATCTCAATTCCGGCGATGGTCAAGCGTTCCCGAAGTTCGTGTTCCAAACGTTCGTTGATTTCCTCGCCACCCGAACGCAGCGTAATTTCTTCACTTTTGTTGTCGATATGGTCATACGCATACAATCCGGCCACTTTGCGCAAAGCGGCGTCGCTCTGAACGCTGACGAATTTGTCGTAAGACTTCAAATTTTGATTGTTAGGTACTTGAGGTGTTGTGCTTTCTTCCGAATCGATGTCGAAACAAGCCTTGTAGGTGTCTGCGATTTTCCAAACCAGAACCAAGCCAATCATAATCGGATTACCGTTTTTGTCGTTCACTTTGATTGGCTCAACGTTCATATTTCTTGCACGCAGTGAGAGTCTTCGTTTGCTGAAGAACGGATTTAGCCAGAAAAATCCGTTTTGTTTGATCGTTCCCGAATATTTTCCGAAAAAAACCAGTACGCGCGATTCGTTCGGACGAATCAAACAAAGTCCGATGAGATGAATGAGCCAAACAAAAAAGCCCAAGCAACAGATTACGATAGTCAGTCCGACCCAATTCCGCATACCACAGTAAATGGTTGCTACGATTATACCTGCAAGCGCAGGTTTAGAAACAAGTGAAGAAAACCGTTATTGGTTTTCATGGTTTTGATAAATTCGAGTGTTTTCATACGTAAATAATTTTTATTAAAGAGGTCGTATGGAGCCCGCAAATCCATGTTCGTCTCTTTGTGTGAATATTTTTTGCGCGGGGTTCATTTTGATATTATTTTGATATTATTTTGCAAAGTTATGAAAAATTTTTGTAATTTCCAAATTTTGGCGTTTAATTTTTTTGTACCTTTATATGACATGTTGATATTTTTTTGTATCTTTGCAAACAAAAAATTTACAAAATCAAAAAGTCATTACCTTTTTTGCAGTAAATATGCAGAGTAAATAGAAAAAGTAATTGTCTTTCAATCTGAAATACGCAACTCTTGGAAAATGGGAAAACTAAATCTATACAATACCTTATCTCGAAAAAAGGAAATTTTCGAGCCTTTGCATGCGCCTAACGTGGGCTTGTATGTCTGCGGGCCAACGGTGTACGGCGATCCGCACTTGGGACACGCACGTCCGGCGATTACGTTTGACGTGGTTTTTCGCTATTTGAAGTTTTTGAATTATAAAGTCCGTTATGTCCGAAACATCACGGATGTTGGGCATTTGGAAAACGATGCCGACGAAGGCGAAGATAAAATCGCAAAAAAAGCACGCTTGGAACAACTTGAACCGATGGAAGTGGCGCAATACTACATCGACCGTTATCACAAGTTTATGGATATGCTGAACGTGTCTCGACCGAGCATCGAACCTCGCGCATCAGGGCATATCATCGAACAAATCGAAACCGTTCAAAAAATTTTGGACGCCGGATATGCCTACGTATCCAACGGTTCTGTGTATTTCGACGTTCCCAAATACAATGCGGAATATCACTACGGGAAACTTTCCGGACGTGTGCTTGATGAACTTTTGGCAACTACACGCGACAACCTCGACGGACAAGACGAGAAGCGCAATCCCGCTGATTTTGCCTTGTGGAAAAAAGCATCGCCCGAGCATATTATGCGCTGGCCTTCGCCATGGAGCGTAGGATTTCCGGGCTGGCATGTGGAATGTACCGCTATGGGTTGCAAATATCTGGGCGAAACGTTCGACATTCACGGTGGTGGAATGGACTTGCAGTTTCCGCATCACGAAAGTGAAATCGCACAGGCACGCATAGCCAACCACGCCGAGCCTTCAAAATATTGGATGCACAACAATATGATTACGATTAACGGCCAAAAAATGGGCAAATCGTTGGGTAATTTTATCACGTTGGAACAATTTTTTACCGGTGCGCACGAAAGTTTAGAAAAGGCATATTCGCCAATGACCATACGGTTTTTCATTCTTCAAGCGCATTACCGCAGTACGGTGGATTTTTCAAATGAAGCGTTGCAATCGGCGGAAAAAGGTTTGAAACGCTTGCAAGAGGCAAAAAAAACATTGCAATCATTGTCATGTAGGGGCGAGGCATGCCTCGCCCCTACGACGGAAATCGCTGAATTACCCGACAAATGCCAATCCGCAATGAACGACGATTTCAATTCGCCGATCGTTATTGCCCATTTGTTCGATGCTGTGAAATGGATTAATTCTGCAAAAGACGGCAAGGTTCAATTATCAAACAGTGATATCGAAACGCTGAAATCCTTGTTTGACGTATATTACACGCAAATTTTAGGTTTAGTTGATGAAACGGACGATCACTCATCGGAATTGATTGACGGTTTAATGCAAATGATTCTGGATATTCGTCAGCAAGCGAAAACCAACAAGGATTACGCCACGTCCGACCATATTCGTGATGCCTTGTCGGCCTTGAATATCACGGTAAAAGACGGAAAAGACGGCGCTACGTGGACCTATTGATAAGCAGAACCTGTTTCGTGCGTGCCGATACTTTATAGCGGTTATCTATTCGATATCCGACAATCCAAACAATGTCTTCGCCCGAGCATAATAGCCAAATTCGTTCTTTTTCAAAACGAGAAAGTTTTTGATTGACGAAAAAATCGCTCAATTTTTGTTTTCCGTATTGGCCAAAAGGAACGAAAAAATCACCCGGTTTCCAACGGCGTAAAGTCAACGGAAATTGGACTTTATCGAAATCTAATTGGGCAATATTTGGATCTTTATTTAATATAAAATCTTTGATATTGATAAGAGTGGCGGAAAGTTTACTCATCTCGCATTTCGTACCTTCCTCAATAATCAATTCGCCATTATGCGTTGCAGCACGGTGGGTTTTCGACACAAATAATTTACCGGATTGGCCGTCGATAGATTTTTTTATGTTGCGAATTTGTGTTGCTGAAAATCCGCAATTTTGTAAGGTTTCAAGATTTTGTAATGATTGATTTTCGAGGTCTTGTAAATTTTCTATAGTTTGTAAAATGCTTTTTTTTGCTGATTTATCAAGCGTTTCCAAACAGGGAATTAAATGATGACGGATATTGTTTCGTAAATAATAATCTTCCGAATTGCTTGCATCTTCACGGTGTTGCAAGTTATTTTCAAGCGCATAATTTTTCAAATCTTGTCTTGTAAATCTTAACAACGGCCGAATAATCTGCTCACGTTTTGGCAACATACCTCGCAAACCCTTGACACCACTGCCTCTCAAAAGATTGATAAAAAATGTTTCTATTTGATCATCGGCGTGATGAGCGACAGCTACATAATCAAAGTTTTCTTTTTTCAACAATTCGGAAAAATAAGCATAGCGCAGGTTTCGTGCGGCCATTTGAGTAGATTGCTTGGACGTTTTCTGCTCGGATTTCGTATCAAACCGTTTGCAAAAAATCGGTAATCCGTAAAATTTTGCTAATTGTTTTACAAATTTTTCATCGTCATCAGAATCTTTTCCACGCAACTGAAAATTGCAATGAACAATGGCCAAATCATTCATATTGTACTTATTAAAAAGATCCAATAACACGACCGAATCCAAACCACCGCTAACGGCGATTAAAATACGCTCGGAAGGCTTGACCATAGCGGAAAACTGCGTAGAAAATAATTTGAAAAGTTGCATAATTTTATCGAAAGTCTTGCAAAGTTACAATTTTTTCATATCTTTGCAAAATAAAATCTCTAAAAAAATACGATTATGAAAAAGCAATCCCCTAAATTTTTCAGATGCAATCACTGCGGTAATATTGCTGAAAAGATTGTTGATTCCGGCGTTTCAATGGTTTGTTGCGGCGAAAATATGCAAGAATTAATACCAAACACTGTTGAGGCCAGCGCTGAAAAACACTTACCGGTTGTTACAAACGTTGACGATTGTACAATCAAAATTCAAATTGGCAGCGTTCCACATCCAATGTTGGACGAACATCACATCGTATTTATCTTTGTTGAAACGGAAGAAGGCGGCGAATACATTATGCTTGACCCTACCGGCAAACCCGAAACCGAATTTTGCACGTGCAAGCACAAACCTGTTGCAGTTTATGAATACTGCAATCTACACGGCCTGTGGAAAACCTCTCTAAACTAAGAACTAAAAACTAAAAGTTAAGAGTGGCTTCGCCTGATTGTAAAGCACGTACTTTGCAATCAGGCGAAACCACTTTTTAGTTCTTAGCTCTTAGTTCTTAACTTATTTACAGGGTTCGTTTAGTTTCAATTACATCGTAACCTTCAATAATATCGCCAACTTTGATATCGTTGAAGTTTTCGATGTTCAAACCACAATCTTGTCCCGACACCACTTCTTTCGCATCGTCTTTGAAACGTTTGAGAGAACCGAGTTTGCCGGTATAAACAACAATTCCGTCACGAATAATTCGCACTTTCGTGTTGCGTGTGATTTTGCCATCCAAAACCATACAACCCGCCACAGATCCCACTTTCGTGATTTTGAACACTTCTCTGATTTCGAGATTACAAGTGATTTTTTCTTGAATATCCGGCGCCAACATACCTTCGAGCGAGTCTTTGACTTCTTCGATAGCCTTGTAAATCACGGAATACAGACGAATATCGATTTGTTCGCTTTCGGCCATTTTTCGTGCTGCCACAGACGGGCGCACTTGGAAACCGATGATCAACGCATCTGATGCAGACGCCAAAACCACGTCGCCTTCGGAAATTTGTCCAACGGCTTTGTGAATCACATTCACCTGAACTTCCGGTGTCGAAAGTTTGAGCAATGAATCTGCTAACGCCTCAACCGAGCCGTCCACATCACCTTTAACAATGATATTAAGTTCTTTGAAATCACCAATAGCAATCCGGCGGCCGATTTCATCAAGCGTGATATGTTTTTGCGTGCGTAATCCTTGTTCGCGTTGCAGCTGCAAACGGCGCGTGGCCACATCTTTGGCTTCTTTGTCGGACGGCGTCACATTAAAGCTGTCGCCCGCTTGTGGTGCGCCATTCAAGCCCAACAACAAAATCGGCGTGGACGGACCGGCGTTCTGAATAGATTGATTACGCTCATTAAACATAGCTTTCACACGGCCATACGTGCTTCCGGCCAAAATATTATCACCAACGGAAATACTTCCGTCTTGAATTAAAACATTCGCAATAAATCCTCGTCCTTTATCAAGCGAAGCCTCGATAATTGTGCCTTTCGCACGTTTTTTAGGATTGGCTTTCAAATCCAAAAGGTCGGCTTCCAAAAGTACTTTTTCGAGCAATTCAGGAACATTCGTACCGTGTTTCGCCGCAATATCTTGACTTTGGTATTTTCCGCCCCATTCTTCCACCAAAAGATTCATCTCTGCCAATTCTTGCTTAATCCGTGAAGGATCGGCAGCAGGTTTGTCAATTTTATTGATTGCAAAAATAATCGGCACATTACCCGCTTGGGCGTGATTGATAGCCTCAATGGTTTGAGGCATTATTTTATCATCGGCAGCAACTACGATAATCGCAATATCCGTAATTTTCGCACCACGTGCACGCATAGCGGTAAAAGCCTCGTGACCGGGCGTATCCAAAAATGTAATTTGACGGCCGCTGTCCAGCGTTACTTCGTAAGCACCGATGTGCTGCGTGATTCCGCCGGCCTCACCGGCAATCACGTTAGCCTTGCGAATATAATCCAAAAGCGATGTTTTTCCGTGGTCAACGTGTCCCATCACCGTAACAATCGGAGCACGCGGAACCAAATCTTCAGGATTATCGGTTTCTTCGGTTTCGCTCAATGTTTCCATCACTTCCGCACCAACAAATTCCAACTTAAAGCCGTATTCATCTGCCAAAAGCGAAATGATTTCGGCGTTCAAACGTTGGTTGATTGACACAAATTGTCCGACAGACATACACGTTGCAATAATTGACGTAACCGGAATGTTCATCATCGTAGCCAATTCGTTGGCCGTAACAAATTCCGTTACCTTCAAAACACCGGCTTCGGCTTGTGCACGTGCCGCTTCCTCTTGCATTTCAGCAGCCACATTCTGACGTTTTTCACGACGGTGTTTCGAGAATTTGGATTTTCCGGTTGAGCCTAAACGTGCTAACGTTTCCTTGATTTGCTTTTCGATTTCATCATTGTCGATTTCAACGATCGGTCTTGCTTTGCCGCCCTGTTTTTGTTTGGGTTCTTTTTTCCAACCGGCTTTTTCAGCATTTTTTACCGCCTCTTTAATATCAACACTTTTTTCTTTGCGAATACGTTCACGCTTCTTTTTGGAATCTCGGTGCGAAGGCGCCGATGTTGAAGGTTTTTTATCAAATTTGGTTAAATCAATCGTTTGTCCTGTAATTCGAGGGCCTTCAACTTTTTGATATTCGGTTTTGATGTGCTCAATCACACGTTCTTCCACCACAGGCGGCTGAGGTTTTTCTTCTTTAACAGGAGGTTGTTTTTCAACAACCACCGGTTTTTCTTCTTTTGGAGCCTGTTTTTTGGTTTCTTTCTTTTGGTTTTTTCCTGTGGCCGACTTGGCCTCACGAGCCTCTTTCAGTTCTTTTTTAGATTTTTTATCGGGACGAGTTTTAGTATTTATCCCGCTCAAATCAATCTTTCCCAAAACTTTCGGACCGGTGGAAACTTCTTCCTCTTCAATCGGTTCTTCAATTTCTTTTTGAGGTTCGATAACGGTCGTTACAGGTTCTTGTTGTTCAGATTCTACAGGGGTTTCAACAATCGGTTCTTCTTTTTTAACTTCTTTTTCTTTGGCTTTTGTTTTGGTTGTTTTAGCCTTTTTTTCAAGCGTAATTTCCTTGATGATATATTCCTCTTCCTCTTCTTTTTTCACTGCTTTCGGAACCTCTTCAATGGTAACTGTTTCTTTCTTTTGGTACTCCAAAGCAATTTTTTCTGCAGCTTCTTTGGCTTTTTTGTCGGATTGAAAGGCTTTTTCCAACGCACCATACATTTCGGACGAGAGTTTGGAATTAGGATTCGAATCGACTTCAAATCCTTTACCTTCCAAAAACTCAATAACCGTATGCACAGCAATATTAAATTCTTTTGCTGCTTTTGAAAGCCGTGTGCCTTTTGCTTCTTCTGACATATTACCTCCCTTTTATCGGTTGTTTTTTATTTTTTTTGGTCGGGGTAACCCTTGCGGTTACCCTTATTTACGCTTGTCACAAATTTTGGCATGGGCGTACACGTAGGTACGCCTTTACCAAAGAGTTATTCAAATTCTGCTTGCAGGATACGCAAGACATCTTGAATTGTTTCTTCTTCCAAATCCGTACGTTTTTCGAGTTCTTTTGCAGGAATTGCCAACACATCTTTCGCCGTATCGCAGCCGATAGCAGTGAGTGCGTCGATAACCCATTGTTCGATTTCATCGTTAAATTCTTGCAAATCGACATCTTCATAATCCACATCTACCGCATCACGATACACGTTGATTTCGTAGCCCGCCAAACGTCCGGCAAGTTTGATGTTGTGTCCGCCTTTTCCGATTGCCAACGACACTTGGTCGGGTTTCATCGTTACATCAGCGGTTTTGGTTTCGTCATTCAACTTAATGCTGATGATTTTCGCAGGACTCAACGCACGAGTAATCAATAATTCCGGATTGCTCGTCCAATTGATAACATCAATATTTTCATTGCGTAATTCTCTCACAATACCGTGAATCCGTGATCCTTTCATACCCACGCAAGCGCCTACGGGGTCAATACGATCATCGTATGATTCAACGGCAATTTTTGCACGTTCGCCCGGTTCACGTTCAATACGTTTAATCGTAATCAATCCATCGAAAATTTCCGGAATCTCTTGTTCCATCAGGCGTTCGAGGAATACAGGTGATGTTCTCGAAAGAATGATTTGAGGCGAACTGTTTTTCATTTCCACTTTCAAAACAATGGCACGAACCGTATCTCCTTTGCGATAAAAATCAGCCGGAATCTGCTCGTTGCGCGGCAAAACCAACTCGATACCTTCATCATCAAGTACCAAAATTTCACGTTTCCAAACTTGATATACTTCGCCGGTCATCACTTCTCCGATGCGTTCTTTGTATTTTTTGTAAACGTTGTTTTTTTCGTATTCTTGGATTTTTCCAACTAAATTCTGACGAATGGCCAAAATCTCACGGCGTCCAAAATCTTTCATAAAGATTTGTTCCGAAACATCTTCGCCCACTTCAAAATCCGGTTCGATTTTGATGGCTTTGGAATATTCAATCTCCGTGTTTTCATCGTCCAAATGGCCGTCTTCAACGATAGTCAAGTTACGATAAATTTCCAAATCGCCCTTATCAATATTTACAATGATGTCAATGTTATCATCAGAGCCGTATTTTTTCACCAACATAGCTCTGAATACGTCTTCCAGAATGCGCATCATCGTTTCGCGATCAATGTTTTTAAACTCTTTAAACTCTGAGAAACTTTCAACCAAATTAATGTTGTCCATGATGAGTTATTGTTAAAAGGTTAATATTATTTTTGTTTCTTTTTGATTTGTATAATTGATGGAAACAGGCTGTACAGGCTCTATTTCCGCTGTTTTTTTCTTTTTCTTTTGTTCCGGTAAAACGCTGAAATATTCGTCTGTGGCTTCCAACATTTCGCCGTTAATTTCTGTTCCGTCGTTCAAAATCACATGCACCTTTCTACCTGTGTTTTTCTTGAATTGACGAGGCATTCGGAGCGGCAAATCCAATCCTGCCGATGATACGTCCAACGCAAAATCCTCTTGTTCTCTGTCCAAATTTCCTTCAATATGACGGCTCAAAGCGATGCAATCCTCAATCGTTACCCCACGTTCGCTATCAATAAACACACGAATTTTATTGTCGGTTTTCACACGGCAATCCACCAAAAACACATCTTCGTTACTTGCGAGATGTTCGGCGATTAGGGTTCGTATGGCTTGTTCTGATATCATTTTAATTGAGAATTGAGAATTGACAATTGAGAATTGAGAATTATTTTTTTTGCAATTTTTTTTATTTAGTTCATTATGTATTTATTTTTTTCATCCGGCAAGTCTCTTTCTCAATTTTCAATTTTCAATTCTCAATTGTCAATTAAGAAAAAAGAGGCTCTCGCCCCTCCAAAATCTTCCGTACAAAATTCGCATGCCTGCAATTCTCTTCTCTACTTCACTGTTCTGTTTTGTACCTCGGGCGGGACTTGAACCCGCACTTCCTCAACGGAAACAGGATTTTAAGTCCTGCGTGTCTACCAATTCCACCACCAAGGCAACAAATTTGCGGTGCAAAGGTACGAAAAATATTTGAAATATGCAAATTTATATCATCTTCCCCTAAAATTTCCCAATAATCTTTGCTGTTTTCAATTTTAATTCGTATCTTTGCAGAAAATTAACTTTATGGATATTACCGGACAACTCATTAAAATTCTTCCCGAACAAACCGGACAAGGCGCTAAAGGCCCATGGATTAAGCAAGAATTTGTTATTGAAACTAAAGAACAATTCCCCAAGAAAGCTTGTTTTAGCACATGGGGCGATAAAGTAGATATGTTGCGTAAATTCAGCATGAGCGATATGGTCAAAGTGTCGTTTAATATTGAATCTCGTGAACATAATGCACGTTGGTACACCGAATTGCGTGCTTGGCGTATTGAGCGTACGTCCGATGATGGCATTTCTGCTCCAACACCGGCATACTCAAATTCAGCACCGGCGCCGGCAAGTCCAATACCCACAGAAAATTTAGATGGAGTAACCTTTTCCAACGAACCTGCTAACGATTTACCGTTCTAAATTGGTCAAATTTCGATGGATAACAGGACTTCTTTTGCTGGGATTGGCGGCGTGCCAAGCGCCACAGCGAAAAGGACAGATTATCGTTGTTGAATATATTGAACGTCCGAAAAACTCAAAAACCGTCGATCAAACTAAATTTGATTATGGTTTGCTTGTTTCGGAAATTGAGAATTATTTTGATTATTTCGTTTCCGATAATGTGTTACGGCAGCCCGAATTGGTGCGTGGTTACTATGTTTCGCACGACTATCAACCTCATTGGATTTTAACTCCGGACATCTCGCAAAATGTGGAATATTTAAATGTTTTAGCCGCTGCGGAAACACATGGATTAAATCGAAATACCTATCATTACGACCAATTGGCAACCAATTTGGAAAACTTGTCATTTCTCTATTTTCAAACAGGAGAAATCAATTACCAACTCTGGGCGGAAAGCGAAATGTTGCTTGCCGATGGTTTGATGCTATTGAGCAAACATCTCAAACAAGGTTGTTTTGATCCGTTGAGCTGTGTCGATTATTATTATTTCATTCCTCCGAATGATACGGTTTTAGAGCCTTTTGACGTATTTGACGCCGATGATTTAGAGGCGTTTTTTGAAGATTTAATTCCTTCGAATACGCCTTATAGAGCGCTTCAATACGAATATGTCAAACGTTTGGAAAAACCCGAAAAATCAAGGACAAATAAAGATATTGACACCTTAAATATCTTACGAGTTAATTTGGAGCGTTGGCGCTGGAATCCTTTATTTACGGACACAACCCGAATGGTTTACGTGAATATTCCGGCTTTTCGGTTGGTCGTATTACAATCAAATTCTGTCTTGATGTCGTCAAAAGTTTGTGTAGGTATTCGCCGTACAAAAACATACTCCGGACTTTATCAAAACTATTTGAAAAATCCGGAAACAACCCCCAAACCACGACATAACGAAACACCCATACTCAAAGATGCCATCACCTATTTGACCTTAAATCCGCAATGGCGTGTTCCGAGCACGATTGCAAAAAATGAAATTTTGCGCAATATCCAAAAAGATCCGAGTTATTTGGATAAAATGGGGTATCACGTGTATCGTGGCAATGTGTTGATCGACCCGTATAGCGTGGATTGGACAGATGTTTCTCCCACGAATTTTCCTTATCGAATTGAACAATCTGCGGGCGAAAAAAATGCAATGGGAAAAATGAAATTTATGTTTCCGAATAAGTTCAGCGTTTATTTACACGATACGCCGTCAAAAAGGGATTATGCTCGTCAGGATCGTGCCGTAAGCCATGGGTGTGTAAGGGTTGAAAATTACTTGGAATTGGCGCATATTTTGCTTTCGGACGTTCCCAAATATGATATGGCTTATCTTAGAGAAACCATAGGTTTGAATAACAGTGAAGCATTGCCATTGAAAACCGTAAATTTATTTTTCAAAACAAAAATTCCAATCATTATCGACTATAAAACCGCATCGATTAATGAAAGCGGAGAATTGCAAATATTTCCCGATGTGTATAATCGAGACCATTTAGTTTTAGACGCCTTGAAAAACCAACATTTACAAAACTCCTCAAATTAAAGGATAGCAATGGTTTTGACCACTTCTTGTGAAAACTGTGCATTGATTTTCTGACGCACTTGTTCCTCTTCAAAACGTAAATTATTTTTTAATGCCGGCGAATCCACTTTAACAAATAAAATACCGTTTTGCATTTCCACTTTCAATGTATGTGAAAGGGTTTCAGGCGACATCAAAGACTTCCAAATATTCACAGCCTGCGCTTCATCAAACAAATGTTGCTTGTTGTGAATTTTTGCAAATGCTTTAATCAAAGTTGCTATCGGCGTGGGATTCGACATGGTTTACAATATTATTTTCGGCAATATCAAATAATTTAAATGCGATATTCTGTTCTTTCAAAATTCGTTCCAAACGGTGTGCATCGGTGTCGGTAATAAACACTTGTCCAAAGTCGTTGTGCCCTACCAATTCAAGCAATTGATGAACACGCGAATTATCCAATTTATCAAAAACATCATCTAAAAGCAGAATGGGGAAATAGCCGTTTTGTTGCTTGGTAAATTCCAGCTGCGCCAGTCGCATAGCAAGCGTGAACGATTTTTGCTGACCTTGCGAACCGAATTTTTTCACAGGAAAATGATCAATCAATAATGCTAAATCATCTTTATGAACACCCACAGATGTATATTGTAAAATTCGATCTTTTTGTTGCTGATTTTGGAGTTGATCCAAAAACGGCAACTCCTCCTGTAACTGTGAATTATAAAGGATCTCAACATGTTCCGAACCGTTAGAAAGAATATCAAAATAATGTTGAAACAACGGAGAAAATTGATTAAGAAAATTCGTTCGAGATTCAAAAATTTTCGAGCCGTATTGAACTAATTGTTGATCGAAAACTTCACAAAGCATCGGGTCGAAATGATCGGATTTCAAAAATTTGTTTCGTTGCTCAAGCGCTTGGTTGTAAGCAATCAGATTATCCAAATAAGATTTGTCGAATTGCGAAATGACCACGTCCATAAATTTGCGCCGCACATCACTGCCATCATTAATCAAATCGCTATCATACGGCGAAATCATCACCACCGGAAACAAGCCGATATGCTCCGAAAACCGTTCATAATCTTTTTTATTCAAGCGCATAATTTTTCGTGCACCACGTTTTTGAATACACGATACGGCGTCTGTTTGCCCTGATTTTTCAAAGGTTCCGTGAATAGCAAAAAAATCTTCGTTATGTTTGATATTTTGCATATCGCTGCTCTGCACATAACTCTTGCAAAACGACAAATAATGAATCGCATCTAACAAATTCGTTTTCCCAACACCATTGTTTCCCGCAAAACAATTAATATTCGGCGAAAAATCCAATGCAATTTCTGCGTAGTTCTTGAAGTTGGTTATATTAAGCGATTTTAGATACATGTTAAAATCTGTTTTGCCACATGTTCCATCAACCACATGGGAGTTGACGTTGCTCCGCAAATGCCTATGGAAGCAGTGGATTTGAACCATTCGGGTTGCAGTTCGGAAGCGTCTGAAATGAAATGCGTATTTGTATTGGCGCGTTTGCAAAGGTCGAATAAATATTTGCCGTTTGAACTGTTTTTTCCACTTACAAATAAAATCAATTCGTGTTTTTTGCAAAACTCACTGAGTTCTTTGGCACGATTAGCCACTTGTCCACAAATCGTATCAAAAGCAATAAAATCGGCATTTTCGGGAAGTCGTTCTACAATATTTTGTTGTAATTTTTCGTAACCTTCTTTGCTTTTTGTAGTTTGCGAATAGAGACGGATTGGTTTTGAAAAATCCATATATTGCAAGTCGGATTCATCGTTCACAACAATGGCGTGATGTTCGGTTTGCCCCTCCAATCCTACTACTTCAGCGTGGCCGGGTTTGCCGTAAATCAATACTTGTCCGCCGGCATTTTGCATCGTTTCATAACCTTCACGAATGCGTTGTTGCAATTTCAGCACAATCGGACATGTTGCATCAATCAGCGTGATGTTTTGTTTCTTTGCAATGGCGTAGGTTTCCGGAGGTTCGCCATGTGCACGAATTAATACTTTGCAATTGGATAATTTTCCAAATTCATCATGCGAGATCACGTGAAGTCCGCAATTAGCAAGACGTTCCACTTCCGCACTATTATGAACAATATCGCCCAAGCAATACAATGTTTTACCGTTCTGCAACTCTTTTTCCGCACGTTGAATCGCCGAAACCACACCAAAACAAAACCCCGAATGCCGCTCTATCTCTACAATCATAAGATGTTTCCGGCTAATTCCGCCAACGGACTACGTTCGCCTTTCACGAGATTGACATGCGCAAATAAATCATGTCAATCTCGTGAAAGGCGAACGTAGTCCGTTGGCGGAATTAGCCGGAAACATCTTATGATTGTAGAGAGGAAAATATCGCCCGTCAAAATAATTTTGGTATTTTCACCGGCTCTGGTGATGATGGTTTTGATTTCGTGTGGCGTGAGATTTTGCGCTTCATCAATAATGAAAAACGTATTGCTCAAACTACGTCCACGAATATAAGCCAATGGCGAGATATTCATTTTTTCGGTACGCAACAGTTCATCAATTTTCAAAACCTCTTTTGTGTTAGATTTGAAGCGACTTTTGATGAACGCAATATTATCGAAAAGCGGCAACATATAAGGCCCGATTTTTTCTTTTATATCTCCCGGCAAAAATCCGATTTCCTGATTTTGCAAGGGAATCACAGGACGTGCCAATAAAATTTGATCAAAATTAGCCTCTTGTTGAAGCGCTGCAGCCACCGCCAACAGGGTTTTTCCGGTTCCTGCCATACCGGTAAGCGAAGCTAATTGCACATTGGGATTAAGAAGCGCATCCATTGCAAAAGTTTGTTCGGAATTTCGTGGTTCTATACCATAGCAACGCTGTTTTTCAATACGAACAAAATGTTCTGACGTTTTGTCGTATCTCGCCATAGCACTGCTATTGCCGTATTTCAACACAAAAAATTGGTTGGCAACAGGCTTAACATTTTTCAATGCTTTCGCATCAATTTTTCCGTCAGAATAAAATTGATTAAGTATGCCATCATCAGAAACATCAACGGTTACAGCGCCCGCTTTCAATTCCAGACTTTCCATATCCTGCACCTTATCGGTCAGATAATCTTCCGCTGCAATACCTAATGATTTCGCTTTGACACGGAGGTTCACATCCTTACTTACAAGCGCAACATAGCGATTCGGATTGGTTTTCGCCTCATGATATGCAATCGCCAAAATGCGATGATCAGGCACATCATCATAAAATGATTTCAGAATTTCGTCCGGAAACGGCTGTCCAAGCGCAATACGGAGAGTTCCAAGACCTTTTCCCAACGAAATTCCACCGTTGAACAATTTGTCGCCCGACATTTCGTCAATAATGCGAATGAAAGCTCGCGCATTATAATTAATTTGTTCGTTGCCTTTTTTGAATTTATCCAATTCTTCAAGCACCACAACCGGAAGCACAATATCGTTATCTTGAAAGTTACTAATGCAGTTGTAATCGTGCAAAATCACATTGGTGTCGAGCACGAAGATTTTCGGGAGTTTAGTTGTTTTAGCCATAGTTCAAATATTTTAATGGTTTCTATTTGCAATAAAATTCATGAGATTTTGTAAGGTTGTTTTTCCAACTCCATTTGGAAACGCTTTAAGCAAAACACCTGCTTTTTCAAGATGTTCGGCTATTTTTGATTCGGTATAAATCAAACTTTTACTATTCAAAATTTGCTGAACCAACGATTGAATTTTTTCCGGATTTTCATAATGGTTTTGGACGATATCCAACGTTGTTTTTTTCTCGGTTTCGGACGCTGTTTTCAAATAATGAATAAACGGTAAAGTGAGTTTTTGTTCACGAATATCATTCCCTTTGGATTTCCCGCTTTCCGCATTTGGCAAGATGTCCAGAAGATCGTCCTTGATCTGAAACGCCATGCCGAGATGCCAACCGATTTGATGAAAGTTTAAAACATTATTCTCGTTTGTGTATGCCGAAAGAGCACCGCAGGCACAGGCTGCAGCAAAGAGCGATGCCGTTTTTTTACTGATAATATCGTAGTAAATATCTTCGGAAATATCTGTATTTGCAGCGTTTTGCAACTGTATAAGTTCGCCTTCACTAACTTGCCGAATGGCCTCAGTCATGAGTTCCAACAAATCGTAATCGTTGTGTTTAACAGCAACTTTCAGCGTTTCCGCAAAGAGATAATCACCGGCCAAAACGGCTATTTTATTATTCCATTTGGCATTAACCGATGGTTGATTTCGCCGAAATTCCGCTTGGTCAACAACATCATCATGAAGTAATGTCGCCACATGCAACATTTCTGTTAATACAGCACTACGGTAGGTTTTCGGCGTCAGTTTCCCACAAATTTCTGCGGATAATAGAATTAAAACCGGCCGAATTTGTTTACCTTGCGACGACCGGATATGGTTGAAAACATCATTAAGCAAAGGCATTGCAGCATGCAAGGTGTTTGAAAATTCTTGCCTGAATAAATGCAACGATGGTTCAATAGGTTGTATGATTTCTGAAAATTTCATCTTTCAAAGTTACAAAAAATAATTGAAATTTGAAAATTAAATGTTAAAAATGTTTGAAAATTTGTATCTTTGTAAAAAATTTTACATTCAACTGCAACCTTTTCAAAATTTCGCATCATTAAAATAGAAGTATATGCAAAAAATCCATTGGACGCGCGTTTATGAGCAAGAAGCCGGAACCTTGCTCGGAGTGGCTTATCGGTATGTTAAAGACCGTCGGCAGGCAGAGGATATTGTCCAAAATGCCTTTGTAACAGCTATTCAAAAAGCCGAAACCTTTAAGGGAACAGGCGTTTTTGAAGCATGGTTGAGACGCATTGTAGTGAACGAATCACTGATGTGTCTGCGTGTTAAAAATCCGATTTACACGGGATTAGACGAACGCATTGAAGCCTTGCCCGACGAAATTGAGCAAACAGACGATGCAACGGCCTTTCAAATCATTCAAAAAGCCGAATTTTCGCAAGATGATTTGTTGGAAACCGCCAATTTGTTGCCCGATCATCACCGTGTAGTGTTTTATCTTTATGTTGTGGACGGTTATTCACATAAAGATATTGCTAACCAACTAAATATCTCGGAAGGCACATCGAAATCACATTTGAATCGCGCCCGGAAAAAATTGCAGGACCTTCTTTATCAAAAAGCGTTAGATATGAAAAAACATCGGAAAAAATCAATCTTTGTTTTCGCATGGTTTTCGGCGTTGTTTGCCAAGGCAAACCCCATTGATGCGATGTATCACAACGCATTTGCGAATTTTACATTGCCTGTTCCGCCGATACCTCCGGGACTTGAAACAATGGCAAGCACATCTGTTTCCATTGGACTTTCGACGGGCGTAATAACGGGTATTGCTGCCGCTGTCGGCGGAGGTGCAATAGTCGTTGGACCCATTGCCTATCAAGCCACAACAGAATCCTCTTCCGACCATTCTACGGACGAGCAAACCACCATAGAATACGAACAACCCATTGAACCGGTTTGGATTGATGATACGGTTGAAACACCGGTCATCAAACCGATTGCGCCAACCTACGACACTGTTGAGGAACAAGGCGAATCGGAATCTGCACCTGTCGAAGAAGATTTGCCGCCGGTCGTCATCAAAAAAACAACTATTATTGATACCATTTATGAAGACTAAATTTTGCCTAACATTTCTTTGTTCTTGGCTCTGTGCAAGCGTTTTTGCACAGGCTAAACGTGATACCATTTTTATTTATGATACGATTCGTGTAACCGTAAAACGTCCTGCCCCTGCTCCCCCCTCTGAAAATTTTTTTGAAGAAAAAAATGCAACCTTTTCAAAAGATAGCATCATATTAGATGAAGAACAAATTAAACATTCATCTATTATGAACAATTTCAAAAAATCGGCCAATAAGCTTATCCGCAATTTTGCGGTGGGGACTGCTGCCGCAATTTCAAGCGTTACAACCCTTGTGGCGCAAGACAATGTTTCTAAATCTCAAATTCCGAACGAGCCGGTTGTTACAACCGACACCGTTATTAAGGATGTTGTACTCACGGACACAAATTCACAAAATCCACCGTTGAAGTTCGCACCGTTAAACATCGGTTTTGCCTATCCGATCTCGATTTACGGCAAACAGTCGAATGAGTATTCATTCAACTTTTCCGCCGGATTTCTGACCGATGTTGCAGGCGAGATAAATGGCCTTCAATGGTCGATGCTTTACAATCAGGTCAACGGATCCATGAACGGTATTCAATGGGCAGGACTGCTCAACATTACCGGAGAAGTGGCGGGTATCCAATGGGCAGGAATTTGCAATTTCAGCAAGAATGTGACAGGCATTCAATGGGCAGGAATTTTGAACCAGTCGCAAGATGTCAAAGGCATTCAATGGGCAGGTATCGCAAATCTTGCAGACAATGTCAAGGGTGTGCAAGCAGCCGGAATTTACAATGCGGCCGATTCGGTTGCCGGCATGCAAGCAAGTGGTATTGCGAACGAGGCTCAATATGTGCAAGGCGGACAATGGGCAGGTATTTTCAATCGCGCGAAACATGTAAACGGCGTGCAAATCGGACTTATCAACAGCACGAAAACCCTTTCTGGCGTGCAAATCGGACTGTTTAACAAAGTTGATACCATTCATAAAGGAATTTCTATCGGAGTGTTTAATTTCTTGAAAAAAGACCGTTTTCAAGAGTTAGAATTAAGTGCAAATTTGCGTGGTTCAACCTATCTGACCTATCGCATTGGAGGCTCTATATTCCATGGTATCATCGGCATTGGAACAAGTTGGAAAGACGGCAACCTTGACACACGATTTGGCTTTGGAAACAGCACTCGTCTCAAAGGCTCGCTCTATCTGCAAAGCGCAATCTATGGCAATAGCTCCGGATACTACCAAAGCGATTGGGATGATAATTATCACGATAATTGGATGACCGTAAGTTGCGGCTTAGCCTATTACTGGGGCGACAAAATCGGCTTGAAAATCACACCGAGCTACAACTTGTGGATAGAACACACCGGACACAAATGGAACGAAAACCTGTCGGCTTCTTATGAATTTGGCTTGGATTTTGGTCTATCCATCCGTCTATAAAAGGTAAAAAGGGTAAAGGGTTAAAAGGTTAAAAGTAGAAAAACCCTTAACCTTTTAACCGCTCGCAAAGCGAGCATTAACCCTTTAACCCACCAAACAATTAAACGATTAAACAACTAAACAATAAAAACAACAATGAAAACCATATTCTCCATCAGCCTAATTTCCCTCCTTTTTTTCTGTTCATGCGAAAAGCATCACCGCGTTCGCCCATCCGGACAAATCGTTTCAGAAACTTATACATTCAACAATGCCATTACCGGTATTGATGCGTCCCACGGCACCAAAGTCATCATCAATCAAGGCGATACAGACAAATGTATCGTGTATATTGACGATAATGTGCGTCCTTACCTTACTCTCCGGCAATCGAATGGCGTTATCCATGCGCATTTTGAAAACGTTTCGTTCGTAGGGCATCATCCGGAAGTTACCATTCACCTAACTGTTCGAGATTTGAGAAAAGTGTCTCTTTCGGGAGGTTCGGAATGTAGTATATTCAACACAGAAGATAACACATATAATAATTTAGAAATTCAATTAAGTGGCGCATCAACGTGCATCGGAGAAATAACAGCACAGAGGATTGATGCAGAACTCAATGGAGCATCAGAACTCCGTTTGACGGGGGTATGCGAAAGTCTTGAAATCGACTTGTCCGGCGCAAGCGAAGCCTACGGCTACGACATGGTTTGCGATCATTTAGAAGCCGATCTGTCCGGCGCAAGCGAAGCTTATTACACCGTACTTAAAACCCTTTCGGTTGACCTGTCCGGTGCAAGTCTGCTACGCTACGATGGAGATCCAAGAATTGTCGAAAGAGATGTATCAGGAGGCTCGGAATTGAAACCACGATAGGATATTTGTAAAAATACTTATCCTTCTTTTCCGTACTCTGCGTGATATTCACACGGCACATGCGATGCATCGCAAAACGGTTTATTCCGAGATGCTCCACAGCGGCACAAAGCCATGCGGTTTCGAACTTCATACTTTGTGCCGTCTGCGCCAATCAACGTAATATCGCCTTGTACGAATAATCCGGCACTCACACCTTTGCGCGGATCTTCGGCCACAATAATCTGAGGTTCGTATTTATTTTCATACATGCCTTTTTCGTCCATAGCTGTAAGACGTCCTGTCGGACAAAGCGAAGCACCTTCGATGATATCCTGCTTATAAGTTACGTCATCTTTTTCCAATAATTCCCAAACGCTTCCGTGCCGACGATGGCAAAAACGCGCAAAAGCACATCGATCATCGTCTAAAAGTTGCATCGTTTCGCCTTCAAACACATCAGCACGATTAACGTAAGGCGATTTGTCCGCAGTTTCTGTGCCATCAAATTGAGCTTTCACGTGCGCTCCATCACAAAAAGGCGCATTCCGGCTTTGACCGCAACGGCACAACGCATAATGTCCATCGTGAACAAAAGGCGTAATGTCGTAGTCTTTTAGATGAACCGGTTCAAACGGATTGATGTTCATTTTTTTCAAAGGAATGTCTGCACTTACCAAGTAAGGCCCGTTTTTAAGGATTTGGATAGTTTTCATGACGTTTGATTTTATGGGTTAATAAGTTATTTCCTTTTTTCGACATAAATCCAAATAGTCGCAATATCGGCAATTTGCAAGCGTTTCCGTCGCACAAAATTCAGTATTCGGATTAAATATTTCGTTTAATGTATGGATAAAATATTCTTCAAATTCTT
>QMCD01001524.1_pt1 | contig 23339 bp, 18 predicted proteins | sample 1821841 | NCBI WGS metagenome assembly QMCD01 (sample SAMN01991225, study PRJNA193472) | Termite gut metagenome, whole genome shotgun sequencing project. | isolation source: worker | host: Macrotermes natalensis
TAGGCGATGCAGAGGCGTTGGATTTTGCGGACGGGACGTTCGATGTTGTCACGGCGGCGTTCGGGGTGCGCAATTTCGGCGACGTGGAGGCGGGACTGCGCGAGATGTGTCGAGTGACCCGCGGCGGCAAACCCGACGAGGGCGGCAAACCCGACGAGGGCGGCAAACCCGGCAAGGGCAGCAAAAACGCCTACCCCGGCCGCTGCATAATACTCGAATTCTCGGAGCCGCGGGGCGCACTTTTCGGGCGGGTTTACCGTTGGTATTTCCACCGTGTATTACCGTGGCTGGGGCGTGTGGTGTCGCGCGACAGGGCGGCGTACGACTATCTGCCGCGCTCGGTGGGCGAGTTTCCGGCACCGGACCAGTTCGCGGAGATGATGCGGCGGGCAGGGTTCGAGCAGGTGAGGGTGAAGAGGTTGACTTTTGGAGTGGCTTACATTTATACAGGAACGAAACTATGAAAAGATTGATTTGCGCCCTTACTCTGGCGCTGACGATGGCGCTGACGGGTTGCAACCCGATGGCCAGGCTCGATGTGAAAGAAGCCGACGCGCCTAAGCTGCGGGGAATGACCGTGCTGAGGGGCGAGATGACCGTCGAGAACGACAACCGCAAAGACATTGTGGTAGAGCGGGCCGAACTGGTAGTGCGGAGTGGCCGGCGGGAGATCGCCCGGGCGAGGCTCGTTTCGCCGGTGAGGATGCCGGGCCGCCGGACTACGGAGGTGGACTACGAACTGGAACTGAGCAGCGTGTCGCTCAGCGGAGTGGGTGCGTTGATGAACCGGCCGCGGGGAGTCACGGTGGACATTGACGCCAGGATGCGCATAGGCAGCAAGCACAAGCGGCTGAAGATGGACGACGTGTCGCTCGAACAACTAATGGATAAACTCGACCTATGAAAAAACTTGGTTTGATTTTGGCGGCCCTCGCAACGACCCTCGCCATCGCCTTTGCCATAACGACAACCGCCCACGCCCAACAGCCCGGTGCGGAGGGGATCGACGGGGTACGGTGGAGCCTTTCGCGGGCCGACTCGTTGAGCGGTGCGCGGATCGAGGTGGTGGAGACGCCCGACGCGGCGAGGGCACTCGAATTGCTGATGCCTCCCCAAAATACCGTCTATTACGGCGTTTCGCTCTTTCGCGACAACTCTCAGAGTGCACGCGAAAACGCCCGCGCCGTGGCGGCCCGGTTCGCCGATATGTTTCCCGATATCCCCGTCGCAGTTAGCTACGAAAGTCCCTACTTCAAGGTGACGGCCGGGTCGTTCCCCGACCGCGTGGACGCCATCGCCCTGTGTGGACGGGTACTGCCGCAATTCTCGAAGGCAGTGGTTGTGCAGCAGTAGGCCCGTCTCAGTATTCCAGCCGCAACTCGTCGACGTACATCAGCGAGCCGTTGCCTCCGTTTCGTCCCGTGCCGGCGATGAAGTAGTTGCAGTTCTTCGAAGCGGTCACCAACAGATAGAGTTGCGTGTTTGCGGGCAGGGGCTCGGAGGCGGGAATGAAGTACTCCATCTCGACCGCGAATTCATCCCACGAAGCCTGCTCGCGTGCGCTGACGAACGACCCGTAGGCCAACACACCATCGGCGTCGCGACTGAAATCGACGAAGCGCTCCGGAGTGGTGTCGACGGTAAAGGGAATGTCGCGGCCGTCGGGCGATGCCCATAGAGCCATACAAACGTGCAACGAGTCGGGCGAACCCATCCACTCATCATAACTCAACCCATAAGGGTGCAGCGAGACGTAACCCTCGTGCACCGCATCGACCGGCTGCGGGAAGTATTTGTACCATCCGCGAAGGCGCCGGGGCCGGGTTTGCCAGTTGTGGCCCAGCTCGCAGGTGGCGTTCAAGCCATTCAGCTCGCCGAACTTCCCGAAGTAGATGTTTCCCCCCGCGGCCTTCACCACCGCGTATACCGACTCCAACCGCGCAGCTCGCCCGCTGGGGTTGTCCGGACAGCCTTCGCCCGGCTCGGTGGGGGTGCTGTTGCCCGGGTAGAGCAATGCCACGCCCTTGTTACCCGTGTCCCACCAGCGATCCTGCTCCCACACACCGCCCTCAGGCCAGGGATTCCACACGCGGCCTGCGGGGTCGGGTTTGTCGTTGCGGTCGGCACGGTACCATTGCTCGAAGTCGCCGCCGGGCAGCGCACGTCCATCGGTGTGGGCCCGGGAGGCGGAGACGGTCCAAGTGTAGGATGCGACGGTCGTTACGATAACAGTTCGCGGGGCGGTCAGGTCGAGCACATCACCCACAGCAATGTCGGCCGTCGCGGTCGGGCCCAGAACGAGGCGCGTCACGCGGACACTGGCCAGGTCGGCCTCCTGCTCCAGTTCGATAGTTACCGTGCGAGTTGCGGGGTTGGCCTGCGAGCGAGTCTGGCCCTCGACCTCCAGCGTAACGATCGTCCCCTCAATGTCGGGCTCCAGCTCCAACCGCCCTACGCAACCAACCAGCAAAACCACGGCGAAAAGCAAAAGTCTTTTCATAAGTATAAGGTTATACCAAATGCGATGGAAAAGATGTCAAAGCGGGCGGAGCCGTTGTGAGTCGTGCGGCTGCCCTTCTGAACAGGAACAAGAACGTCGGAAGTCGCAGCCTCGCGGGTCTCCTGGGTGAGTTTGCGGTACTCGTAGCCCAGCAATCCTATCTGCAACTCGGCAGCCAAGGAGTTAGTCAGGAACATCGCCGCCCCGGGAGAGAACCCCAGACGCAGTGAGCGCGACTTCTGCCAAGTGGAACGCTTGAACCCACCGGCATCGGTACGGCCACTATCCTCCCGCTGGGTGCCGCCGCCGTAACCAGCCTGCACCTCGTTGAAAAGCAACAGGCGGCGGCTCGAACCCACACCTATATAATAACGGTACGAGACGAAGCCCATATAACTGTCACTCTGGAAGCGGTACTTCACCCCGTCGTCGCCGAAAAGCATCGAATAGAGCTCGTCCGTGAGGTGAAAGTCGATGTCGGTCAGGTCTGTGAGGCGGTGGTGGTACGAGAAGCGCACCCCGATCGACTGGTTGTTGGCGAACACGTAGTGCACCATCGGGCTGATAGCGAGCGACGAACCCTTACCGGCAGCGTCGGCGATGATGAAGGCGTCGTAATTGTCGTTATAGCTATCGGAGAACGAGGCGTTCAGGCCCGCCACCCACATACCCTTGGGCATCGAGGGAGTGCGGGTGTCGAAAGCCAACCCGCGGTCGAATCTTTCACGACGGGTCTGGTTGGTCGGGCTCTGCGAAAAAACCGCCCCACTGAGAAGCAAGGCGGTTATGGTGAATAGTATCGTGCGTTTCATTATTCGGCCTCGGCTACATTAACCAGATCGAGCGACAGGGTTTTGGTCGCCGTAGCGCCGCCCTTGTCCGTTACGGTGATCTTGAACGAGGCGGTGATGTCGGCATCCTCGACGGCGAACATCATCGGCACGAACTGGGTCAGATCGAACTCCATCTCGCGTTTGCCCTTCACGTCGTCACCGAACGGCAACATTCCGTCCAGTTCACCCAGCGCACCGGCCTGTTGGGGAGTGGGGTTGGCAAGGTCGAACTCTGTGTCGAGATTCATCAGGCCCAGCATCTGGGTGAACACGGCGCTCGACGAGGTGATCTCCACGAGGAAGTTTTCGATCGTCGTGTTGGCGTCGATCAGAATCACCAGCGGCGTACCCTGCTCGGCGGAGGTTATGGTTTGTTCTTCGTCGATGTCGAAGCTCTCACCGGCGATAGTCACGCCCGGAGTTACATCGTCGTCCACATTGATAACCAAAGCTGCGGAGGCGTGGTGTTCGGAGTCGTCATTGACAATGATCTCGAACGTGGTCGTGAAGTCGCCCGGAAGAGCAACGCCCAACATCATCGGAACGAAGCCCGACAGGTCGAGGCTGAGGGTCTTGGCGCCCTTCACGTCGGCCTCGGCGGGCAGACCGGCCATCCCAAGAACCGGAGCCAGCGCACCCTGATTAGCAAGGTCGAACTGTTCGAGGTGCATCGTGCCGAGCAGGCCGCCGAACGCGGGGCTGGTGGTGGAGATATTCACGATGAAGTTCTGGATGCCCTCGGCGTCGTACACGGAGGCGGTCAGACCAACCTGCGCTTCGGTGGCGGCGGAGGCGGCGATGTTCACATCCTTAGAGATGTCGAACCCTTCGCCCTCGATGGTCACGTACTCAAACACGGTCACGGTTGTGGAAGCGGTCTTGTTGCCGTCTTCGGTGGTGACGGTAATCTTAGCGGTACCTTCGGCAACCGCGGTCACAACACCGGCTGCGCTAACGGTGGCAACGGTGGGGGTGTCGGTCGACCAGGTGACCTTCTTGTTTGTGGCGTTCTCGGGAGCGACCGTGGCGGTCAGAGTCGCTGTCTTTCCCACTTCGAGGCTGAGTGTCGTCTCGGAGACGGTCACGCCGGTGACTTTAATCTCTTTGGGTTTGTTGTCGTCGTTGTTGTCTTTACCGCAGCCGGTGGCGAACAGAAGCGCCGCTACGGCCAGAAATGCAAAATACTTTTTCATACGTTTTTCAGTTGGTTTTTGAATAATGATTTGGCGACAAAGGTAGCATTTTTTTGCGAATCAGAAGCGCCAATGTTATGATTTCGTTAATTGTTTGGCTCGTTGGAGGGCGATGCGTAATTTTGCACCTATGAAAAGAGCCGTTATCCGAGGGATCGAGGCTTCGATCCCCGAGTATGTACTTACGAATCAAGAAATTGAGCGGATGGTCGACACCTCCGACGAGTGGATCCGCGAGCGCACCGGAATCGTCGAACGACACATCCTCAAGCAAGACGGACTGGGCACCTCGGAGATGGGAGCCGACGCCGTGAAAAAACTGCTGGCCGCAACGGGAACAACCCCGGACGAGGTCGATATGCTGATCTGTGCAACCGTAACGCCCGATATGCTATTCCCGGCCACGGCCAACGTCATCTGCGACAAGGTGGGCATCAAGAACGCCTGGGGATTCGACATCAACGCCGGTTGCAGCGGATTCATCTTCTCGTTCACGGCGGTGGATGCTTTCATCCGGGCCGGACGGGCGAGCAAGATCGTACTGGTGTGCGGCGAGCGGATGAGCTCCATTACCGACTACACCGACCGAAACACCTGTCCGCTGTTCGGCGACGCAGCCGTGGCGATGCTCGTCGAGGGAACCGAAGACCCGACGGAAGGCTTGGTGGACTATGAGCACCACGTGGACGGAATCGGACGCCACTTCCTGTATCAGAAGGCGGGCGGCAGCTGCTACCCCCCGACGGCAGAGACGGTCGAACGCCGCGAACATTTCATCTATCAGGACGGAAAGACGGTCTTCAAGTACGCCGTCAGCAATATGGCAGACGTCTCGGTGGGAATGATGGAGCGCCACGGGCTGAAGGCCGACGACGTGGCCTATCTGGTACCCCATCAGGCCAACCTGCGTATTTTGAGCGCCACGGGCCACAGGATGGGCCTGTCGGACGACAAGATACTGGTGAACATCGAACGATTCGGCAACACCGCCGGAACATCAATACCGCTTGTGCTGTGGGACTTTCGCGACAGGTTCCGTCGGGGAGACAACCTGATACTGTCGGCCTTCGGAGCCGGCTTCACCTGGGGAGCCCTGTATTATAAGTGGGGAATGTAAAAATTAAGCGAAGCGGGCCACCTGAGAGGGTGGCCCGCTTACTTTTACCGGTAACTTCTACTGCAACGCTTCGAACAACGCATTGTACTTTTCGTACTTGGCATTGATCGCCGCGTCGTCGCGAAGGCGGAACGTCAGGTTCTTCAGCAACTCGACCGTCGCACCCTCCTCGGGATTCAGTTCGTAGGCTTTTTCGAGCGGGAACAGCGCTTCGGCGAACACACCGTTCACCTTGTCGAGTGCTTCCTGATACTGCGCGCGCGAGGTGATGGTCATCTTGCCCAGTTCGGCATTCATAGCGTCGCCCTTCTGGACGATGAACAACCCCTCGAGGTAGTTCGAAAGGAAGTCGTTCGGTGTCAGGCGCACTGCGCTGCGGATGGCGGCGATTGCGTTGTCGCTATCACCCAGTTTGTCGTACACCCGAGCCAGACCCTGATACAAGGCGGGCGAGTTGGGGTTGGCGGCGATGGCTTCTTGCACGAGGGGGATGATGTCGCTGGGGTCGCCCTCGTTCTCGGCGTAATAGCGCATCGTGATGTCGATCAACGCTTCGTTACCGGGCCACTTTGCCAGACCCTGCTTGAGCACAGCCAAAGCCGGTTCGCGCTCGCCGAGGTTGTACATAGCCAGGAACTTCATACGGTAAGTGTCGCCCTCCTGCTCGTAGTCATATTTGTCCAGAGCCATATCGAGGCGTTCGAGAGCCATATCATAACGCTCGGCCAACACGTTTGCCATACCGGCGTAGTACAGCGACATAGTATCCGTACGGCCTGCCATCGAGGGATGGACGCTTGCACGGTATGCGCGGCAGAAATCATCTGCGGCGGTGGCGTACTGCTCGACCATATAGAGCGCACCGGCCCTTTCGACACTACGGGAGTGGATGTCGGTCATACCCTGAGCAACGCGGCGCGACTGTTTCGCGTCCAACTCGTAAGCCTTTGCGAACGCGTCGTAGGCCTTATCGAGAGCAGTGGGGTCGACAATGGTCGTGGGAACGTAGAAGTCCAACAGGTTGTCGGCATTGATATAAGCCTTGAAATCGGCATACGTGTAGAGCTTGTAAGGAGTACCGCCGACGGTTGTTTCGGTGGGTGCAACCTCACCGTAGCTCAACACGAGGATATTCTCGGGCATACCTACATACAATCCGTTGGTGGGTTTACCTTCGGCGTCAAGCAGCACGTCGCCACGTTTGAGCCACGTTGCAGCCTTGGTGTTTTTCTTTGCATCGGCGATCTCGCCATCGCTCTTGGCGATCGCGGCGCGCAACTTGGCCACGTCGACCTTCTCGACCGAAACGCCCATACCCTGTCCCATTGCAGCGACGCTAACCAAAGCGGCCGCCAGCACTAAAAACATTTTTTTCATTTCGCTATCAGTTTTAAGTTAAGTTTTACTCTTCTGCCGCGCCTCCTGTTTCGGCGCCCTCGGTCCCTTCGTCCTCGTCGGTTTTGGGGATTGCCACCACGGAGGCGATCTCGTCGCCCTCCCGCAGGTTGATGATCTTCACCCCCTGGGTTGCGCGACCGGCCAGGCGGATGCCGCTCACGGCCGTACGGATGGTGATGCCGCTACGATTGATGATCATCAGATCATCCTCGTCGCTGACGGCCTGCACGCTCACCAGACGGCCCGTCTTTTCAGTGATGTTGATCGTCTTGACGCCCTTGCCACCGCGATTGGTGATTCGGTATACGGGTTCGCCGTCTTCGTCATTGAGCCGGGTTCGTTTTCCGTAGCCCTTTTCGCTCAACACCAACACACTCTGGTCGCTGTCAGGTTCCACACAAATCATACCAATCACCTCCTCGCCCTTCTCAAGCGATATCCCCCGCACCCCGGCACCGGTTCGACCGATGGGTCTCACGGTGCTCTCGTTGAAGCGGATTGCCTTACCGGCGCTCGAAGCGATCATCACCTCGGCACTACCACTCGTGAGCTTGGCCTCCAGCAGTTGGTCGTTCTCGTGGATGGTGATTGCGGCTACGCCATTCTGGCGGGGCCGCGAGTAAGCCTCCAGCAGGGTCTTTTTGATCACACCCTGGCGCGTACACATCACGATGTGGTTGCTGTTCACATACTCCTTGTCGTCGAGCTTGCGGACATTGATATAGGCCCTCACCTTGTCGTCGGGGTCGATTTGGATCAGGTTTTGGATCGCCCTGCCCTTTGCGGAGCGCGGTCCCTCGGGGATTGCCCACACCTTCAACCAGAAGCACTTGCCCTTCTCGGTGAATAGCATCATCGTGTTGTGCATCGTGGCCACGTAGAGGTGCTCGATGAAGTCCTCGTCACGCGTAGCCGACCCCTTTGCCCCTACCCCGCCGCGAGCCTGCGTGCGGTAGTCGGTCAGGGGGGTACGCTTGATGTAACCCATTCGTGAGATGGTGATCACCATCTCGTCATCGGCGTAGAAGTCCTCGGGGTTGAACTCCTCGGCGCTGTAAACGATCTCGGTGCGGCGAGCGTCGCCGTACTTGGCCTTGATTTCGAGCAACTCTTCGCGGATGACGCCATACTGTTCGGCCTCGCTGTCCAGAATTTCGTTGAAGCGAGCGATGCGGCGTTCCAACTCGTCGTGCTCGTCCTGCAACTTGCCGCGCTCCAGACCGGTGAGAGCCCGAAGGCGCATATTGACGATCTCTGTCGACTGGATCTCGCTCAGCCCGAACCGCTCCTGCAGCCTTTGCTTGGCGATCTCGGTGTTTTCGGAGCTGCGGATAATGGAGATAACCTCGTCGATATTGTCCTGAGCGATGAGCAATCCCAGCACGATGTGCAGCCTCTCCTCAGCCTTGCGCAGGTCGAACCGGGTGCGGCGAATGATGATCTCGTGGCGGTGCTTGACGAATTCGCTCACCATATCGCGCAGGTTCAACAATCTCGGCCGACCGTCCACCAGAGCGATGTTGTTCACCACGAACGACTTCTGCATCTCGGTCATCTTGTACAGAGTGTTCAGCACAACACTCGCCACCGCGTCGTGCTTCAACACCACGATGATGCGCATACCTTTACGGTCGCTCTCGTCGTTGACGAACGAGATACCTTCGATCTTCTTTTCGTTGGCCAGTTCGTGTATCTTCTTTGCCAGCTCGGCCTTGTTCACCTGATACGGTATCTCGGTGATGACGATCATTTCGCGACCGCTGGCCGTGTGTTCGATCTCTGTCTTGGCCCTCATCATCACCCGTCCGCGTCCCGTCTCCAGCGCCTCGCGAACCCCCTCGTAACCATAGATCATCGCTCCGGTCGGGAAGTCGGGCCCCTTGACGTGCTCGGCAAGGCCCGCGGCGTCTATCTCGGGGTTCTCGATGTATGCCACGCAGGCGTCGATCACCTCGCTCAAGTTGTGCGGCGCCATATTGGTTGCCATACCGACGGCGATACCGCTCGCCCCATTCACCAACAGCAGCGGAACCCGGGTGGGCAGCACGGTCGGTTCGTTCATCGTGTCGTCGAAGTTGAGCGTGAAGTCGATCGTCTCTTTGTCGATGTCTGACATCACCTCGTCGGCGATCTTTCGCATCCTCGCCTCGGTGTAACGCATTGCGGCCGGCGGGTCGTTATCCAGCGAGCCGAAGTTACCCTGACCGTCGACCAGCGGGTAACGCATACTCCAATCCTGGGCCATACGCACCATCGCGTCGTAAACCGAACCGTCGCCGTGTGGGTGGAACTTACCGAGCACGTCCCCCACGATACGGGCACTCTTCCTGTGCGGCTTGTCGGAGTAGAGCCCCAACTCGTTGCTCATATCGTACAGTATGCGTCGGTGGACCGGCTTGAGTCCGTCCCTCACATCGGGCAGGGCGCGCGACACGATCACCGACATCGAGTAGTCGATATAGGCGCTCTTCATCTGGTCGGTGATGTTCACCTCCACGATCTTTCCGCCGCCGTCCAGGCCCTCTTTTATATTGTCTTCTGCCATTTATGTTTTGGTTATATAAATAAAGAGTCCAAAGGTACTAAATTTTTGTCATTCCGCGGGCCGGGAGATGAAAAAACTTTTGCCGGCGGCGGTCACCAGAGCCTCTCCGGCACAGAAAGACGTGGCGTCGTCGTAGATGAACGGCACAACCTCGCGGCCGCGCGCATCCACAAACCCGCACTTGCCATCCCGCTGGGCAAGAATCAACCCCTCGGCACATTCGCCCAACCACTCGAAAGTCGCGGTTGTTAGCAGGTTCCCGTCCCTGTCGAGCAGCATCCACTGGCCATCGCGCGAAGCCGTCGCCACACCCCACAGAGCATCCCAGGTGAGCTCCTCGCAGGTGGTTTCTAGGGCCTTCAACGCGGCGGGCGTGGGAGGTTTGACCAAGGCAGGCGGCAGGGTGGCCCGCAACAACACATCAACCACGACCGCGTGGCCCATCTCGTCGAAAAGCGTCAGTTCGCGCTCCAGCACTCGCCAGTCGGGCTGACCGGGGGTAGCTTTGGCCGACAACAACCGCAATTTCGCAGGCACATCGTCGTCCCACCTCAACGGGCATCGCATCGTACAGGCCACATCGTCCACCACCACTCCGAAGTCCACCAGCCCCCGGCCGGGCATAGTGAATTCGGGTTGACGGTCGCTGTCGGCCATCAAACGCAGTCGCCCCACGGAGCGCAGTCGCCCGTCGGTATTGGTCAGTGATTCAATATATTGCTCGATTGTCAGGACCATCGCTCCCGCCCCCTGATTTCAAAAAAGGCCCCCGGCTGTATAAATATTCCCCCAAATAGTCATACATACAAAGAAGTTTCAACTCCCCCACCGAGGGCCCAAAAAGACCCCGGGGAAATCAAAACTTCAAAATTTGTACAAAAACTATCTGGGGTACGGCAAAGATAGAAACTTTTTTCGAAACGCCCGCTATCTTCCATAGATGTATTTCGCCGATGGCCACCACACCACGTTCAGTTCCGGGTCGGCCATATCGGGATCGAGCGGATAGATGGGCCGGATGACGCGGCGATAGGGCAGATTCACAAGGTCCTGATCGACACCTCCGCGCGTGTGTGCCATCACCCAGTCGGCCTGCATCTCGTACCACTCGGGTACGAGGTAGCCCTGTTTGATCATCACAATATCGGCAGCGGTGGGCTCGAGTCCCATCCGGCGCATCCCGTCCGCGGTCAATAAGTGCACTCGGCGGGTTACGATTACATCCACCGAGCCGACGCGAACCACCGCGTAGTTCTCGTCCGTGAATCGCACCGTGCCCGAGAGCTCGATCGGTTCGCCGTGGGCGCGGTCGGTCATCGCCCCGACTGGAGCCGTCACCTGCGCCCCAACCCCTGCGCGGGCCGCCGCAACTATCATCTCGGGCCCGACCATAGAGTTGTAGATGAGGTTCTTGCCCTGTGGGTTTTGCAACTCGGGCCGGGCCAGCACACGGCGCAAAGTCCACGTCACCTCGCCACTACCCCCGCCGCCCGGGTTGTCGCCCATATCGCTGATGAAGAAGGGCCTCTTGTCGCTGGCCAGTGCAAGGTCGAGAGTGCGTTCAAGGTCGTAGGTCGGGGCCTCGAAGTCGAACTCGTGCCTCACCGCCCAGAACCGCTCGGAGAGCAACCGTGCCCCGCTCTCCACATTCTCTTTGTCGTCGCCCACAACCATCACCACTCCGCCGTTGCGACGTTCGTCCGCCCATGCGTATCCGATCCAGATACCGGCATCGACCACTCCGGGCAACGCCTCGACCTGCGGCACAAGCGCGTAAAGAGATTTTGCAGGCTCGACACGGGTGCTCGTCCGCTCGCCCGGCAACAGGATAGGCACCGAAACCCAAGCCTTGTAAGCCGGGCGGCCCTTGCCGCTGGAGAGGCGCTCCAACAGATTGACCACCCCGCGGCGGTGCGATTCGCGTTGGTCGTCGTGCGGCGCCATACGGTATGTGGTTATCAGGTCCGAATAGACCGCTATCCTCCACGACACGTTACCGTGCAGGTCCATAGTCGTGCTCACCAGTGCGTCGTTGCCGATCACACCACGGATGCGTTCCAGGAACTCGCCCTCGGGATCGTCCAACCCCTCGACGCTGCACGCCCCGTGGATGTAGAACCAGAATGCGTCGTAGGGCATATTGGCTTTGATTATTTCGATCGCACGGTCGACGGTCTCCTCATAAGCCTCGCGCGAGACGATCCCCTGCCCACCGCGGGCCCGCAGAGCAGGCAGCCACACGGCCGAACGGCCCAACAACGAGTCGGGCGCAACGTAGTCGGGCATCAGGTCGGCACCCTCGGTGACGTTGAGTCGGGTGACCACCAGCGGGTGGAACGTGCTGTTTTCGATGTGGATTCCGGCCACGCCGATGCGTGGCAGAGTCGTTTGCGCCGCCGCGCCATTGCTTTGCAACAGCGCCGCGACGACGACGATAAGAAGAGTGAGCAGTCTTTTCATAGACTGCAAAGGTAGCTATTTCTTTTGGAACACGCGCACGTAGTCGACCTCCATTTCGGCCCTCCCCGAGGCGAGCGCCGTCACCCCCGCGATCGAATGAATGCCCGGGAAGTTACCCCCCACGGCGAGGTTCAACAACAGGAAGTTTTCCTTTCGGAAGCAGTTCGCGCCTCCCATATTGTCCGTGATTCGCATCTCGAAATATGGCGCGGCATCGGGCCTCTCCTCGCGGTCGATATACATCCGGATGAAGTTCTGGTCCCAAACGCAGGTGTAGGTGTGGAACTCGCCGTCCTGCAACGAATAGGGGTTCGTCACGTGGTTGGCGTGACTTTGTCCCCAGTGACAGGCACCGTTCAGGTATCGCTCCTGAGTTCCGGCTGCGATGCCCGTCGAGTTGCCCATCTCCAGTATATCGGTCTCGCCGCAGCGTGGCCAACCCGTGGTCGGGAAGTCGTTGCCCATCATCCAGAACGCGGGCCACAGTCCGTCGGCGGTTTTGGGCAGACGGATAGACGCCACCACGTAGCCGTACTTGAAGTATACCTTGCCCATCGTAATCAGACGTGCTGAGGTTGCCGTCGCACCGTTGTAGTTCTCCTTTCGGGCGGTGATGACCAGGGTGCCGTCCTCCACCCGCAGGTTCTCGGGTCGGGAGGTGTAGTATTGCAGTTCGGCGTTGCCCCAGCCTCCCGAGCCAGTGCCGATCTCGGGCGTCCAGTTGTCGGTGTCGAGTGTCGTTCCTTCGAACTCATCGCTCCACGTCAAATCGTAGCCCTCCGGAACGAACATATTCGGATCGGGCGGAGGAGGCGGAGGAGGCGGTGGCTTCGGGGTCGAAGCTCCCTGGGTCAGCGTAACCGGAAAGCGCTCGGAGCCCGCCTTGACCGTCACCTCTGCTGTCCTCTGGGAGTCGCTCGAAGGATTGGCCGCGACGGTCAGCGTGACGCTTGTGGAGCCCTTCACCCCGCCCGTGGGCGTACAGGTGGCCCAGGGTACGGTGGTGAAGATGCCCCACTCGTCGTCCGCTTCGACGGTGAGGGTGATCGCCTCGCCGTCGCCCGAGGCGACCACCGGATTCGGTGTTACCCGAATCTCGGTGGTGCCCGAGTCTTGCCTCTTTTTGTCCGGAGAGCAGCAAACCGCAGCAACAACCAAAACCAGTATTGAAAATTTCAGCAGTTTGCCCATCTCTACGAGACTCTTTTGAGGCGGTATCTCCACGCTATCGGCCCACCGTCGTTACCGGTGGGAGTGTACCACGATATTTCGATCTGGTTCTCCCACATTGCGGTGATGTAGTAGGTTGTGACGGCCGCCAGTTGGTCGTCGTTGCAGATGTAGGAGAAGAGTATTCCGGCCGGAAGTGTGAAGCTTGGGAACTCGCCGCCACCATTGAAGGTATAGGTCGACTCCTGAACCGAAGCCGTGACCCGGAAGTCGTCACCCAGAGGAGAGTCGACAACCTCGCCGCCTGTGTATCCCTCCACGCCACCGTTCATATAGGTCATTCCGTCCACCGGATCGAACCTGTATGCGTTGCCCGGGCCGAAGGTAATCACGTCGTCGTACATCGAGCATCCGTCCTTGGCTCCCGGAGGTCCTGCCCACCAGTTGAGCGGATCGCCGATAGTCTCACCGCACCCGAAGTGGCCGAACGAGCTCGACTCCCAAGTCCACGAGCCTGCCAGCAGGTCGCCATACTCGCTCTTGTCGAGTTCGGGGCCCGGATTGAACGGCGGTGGTGGTTCCGGGGCGTTTGCCGGTTCGAGGATTATCTGCCACGCCTCGGCATCGACCTGCCAGGCGAGGATCAATTTTGTGCTGGTGAGTTCCAGTACCGTGTAGACCGAGGAATCCAACTGGGCGTCCGAGGCGATCCACGGCAGGAACGTACCCCTCGGCAGGGTCAACTGTGTATTGTCGCCGTTCAGCGTGTAAGTGGTTTCACTGGGGTAGTCGAAGTCTTCGGAGTGGGTTCCGTCGTTGAAGCTCGAGGAACCTCTGACGTAGGTCATCCCATCGGGACCCGGATCGTAAATGTAAGCACCCTCTTCCGTAAAGGTCACGCGGTCGTCATACATTCCGTAATCAGCTTTCTCATCTGGACCGGCAGCCCACCACGAAGTGTTGCCAAGCTCGGGCCCGAGACCCATATGGCCATACTCTCCGCTGGCGATCTTCCACTCCTTTGATCCTGCACCCCACAGCGGGTCGCGTTCCATCACGTCGGCCGGTTCGAGGATTATCTGCCACGCCTCGGCATCGACCTGCCAAGCAAGAATCAACTGTTCGTCCGTGAGTTCGAGAATGGTGTATACCGAGGAATCCAACTGGGCGTCCGAGGCGATCCACGGCAGGAACGTACCCCTCGGCAGGGTCAACTGTGTATTGTCGCCGTTCAGCGTGTAAGTGGTCACTGGGGTAGTCGAAGTCTTCGGAGTGGGTTCCGTCGTTGAAGCTCGAGGAACCTCTGACGTAGGTCATCCCATCGGGACCCGGATCGTAGACGTACGCTCCGGCGTCGGTGAAAGTTATGCGGTCGTCATACATTCCGTAAGCGGCTTTCTCACCTGGACCGGCAGCCCACCACGAAGTGTTGCCAAGCTCGGGCCCGAGACCCATATGGCCGAACTCCTGGCTGGCGATCTTCCACCGCTTGGAGCCTGTGCCGTAGAGCGGATGGGAGGGCACGACGTAGTTGTTTTCCAACGTGAACTCCTTCACCATCGACGCGTCCGACAGTCCGTTTCGGTTCATCGCCTTGACCTCGACCGTGTAGGTTCCGGCATTTCGGAAACGGCGCGAGAGATTATTTTGCGTAGAGAAGTCCGACTCGGAGAATATCCACATCGGGGTCATCTCGGCGTTGTTGAGCGTGAAGGTGACGTAGTTGGTGGTCTGATCCACCGCGATGGTGACATCCAACTCGCCCGCCGAGGGCACGCCGCTCTCGCTCAGCCCGGCCACTTTGTCGGGCGTACACGACACGGCCCAAAGACCCGTCGCGAGAGCAAATAACAAAACTATTATCCTTTTCATAGCTGTACTCTGTGCTTAGTATTGGTTTTGAGTGAGCGTACCCTTAGCCGCGTCGATCTCGGACTGAGGTATGGGCAGATACTTCTTGGAGGGAGTCCACGAGTTTTTTCTCCAGCCGCCGGTGTCGTTGCCGGGGGTTAGGACGGTGGCTGCCATTCCGGTGCGCACCAGATCCCAGTAGCGTTTCCCCTCGCCCATAAATTCGAGGCGACGTTCGGCGAGAAGGCTCTCTTCCGAGACGGGCACCGAGGCCAGACCGGCACGCGTACGCACCTGATCCAGATATCCCTGTGCATCGCCCGTGCCTGCTCCACGCAATATGAGCTCGGCGGCATTGAGCAGCGTTTCGGAGTAGCGATAGATTCGCAGGTTGTTGTTGTTGCCGAACTCTGCCGCACCGGCGTTACCCACACGGCCATCGGAGCGCGAGATGTACTTGGCAAGGAAGTAGCCGGTGGTCTGATAGCGCGCTTCCCGGTTGAAGCTTGCACCCTCGGCTTCCGGTTCGTAGACCGAAGCGGCCTTACGCTTGTCGCCCGCGGGGAACATATTCGCAGCCATCGGAGTGACGGGCCCTGTGCCCCAGCCGCCCGGGCCGAACTTGCCACCGTTGGTCAACCCGTCGGGGCTGATGGTGTGGGGATAAATCGTTCCGCCGGGCTGCTTTTCACCACCCGTGAAGGCGCGGATGCTGCCATCGCTCATATAGTTGACCTCGAAGATCGACTCGGAGCTCCATTCGGCCGCCTCTTCGAAGATCTCGCCGTAGTCGGCCAAAAGACCGTACTGTCCGCTGTCGATGATGCGCTTCATATAGCCGAGTGCCTTGCCGAATCGCGTCTCGTCGTTCTGATACATCACGATCTCGGTGTAGAGCATCGCGGCCATCGCCCAACTGATACGGCCGGTTGTCTCGGCGTCGGCCACTCTCATCGGAAGAACGTCGCTCTCCGTGACGGGTTCCAGAGCGGCCATCATCAGATCGTAGACCTCGTTGGCTGTGTTTTGCGCCTGAATGTAGGGAGGCTGGAGGTTGACCTCATAGTAGGGAACGTTGCCGAACAGTTTCCACACCACGTTGTAGTAGTACGTGCGCAGAACCGCCGCCTCAGCCAGGTAGAGTTCCTTGTTGGCATTGGAGATGTTCAACACTCCGGGCATATACTGGAACACGGCGTTTGAGCGATTGATCCCCTCGTATGCCACTTCCCAGGCACCGGAGGGGGTGTCGGTCGGCAGCGAGATGTAGTTGAAGGCGAGTTGGAAGTGGTTATTGTCCGTAGAGGATTCGCCTCCCGGGTAGATGTCGTCGCCCATCACACCGTAGATCACGGGCAGCGAACAGTACTGACTACCGTTGAAGTCGAAGTAGTGCATCGGGCTGTATGCCGCGATGAGGGCTTCGTAGATACGCGCCTCGGAGGTGTAGTACTCGTCGATGGAGAGACTGTCGTGCGACTCGACGGCCAACCAATCCTCGGAACACGAGGAGAGGGTCGCCGCAAGCGCCAGAGCCGCCGTTAGTATGAGATATTTTGTCTTCATAGTATTTCGTATTTAGAGGATTAGAAATTCAGGTTGACGCCGAAGTAGAAGACGCGCGATTGAGGATAGACTCCCTTGTCCAGACCCAGCGAGACGTTATCCACCGATCCTGACGAGATTTCGGGATCGAAGCCGTCATACTTGGTGAAGGTGAGCAGGTTGGTCGCAGTGACGTAGACTCTCAGTCGCGACACGAACGCCTTCGAGGTCCACCTCTCGGGAAGAGTGTAGCCGAGGGTGATGTTCTTGAGGCGCAGATAGCTGCCGTCCTTCACATAGAGGTCGGATGCTAACCAGTTATCGGTCGTTGCGGCACCCTCGGAGGTGAATCGCGGAATCTTGTTCGAGGAGCCCGGGCCCGTCCAGCGGTCGAGTGCCCAGCGCGGGAGGTTGCCTGTCGGGGCGGTTCCCGGGTGCCACGTTGCGTCGAACACATCGGCTCCGGCGACTCCCTGCCAGATCATACTGAAATCTATTCCCTTCCAGTCGAACCCGGCATTGAAGCCGAACACCCAGTCGGGCGAACCCTTACCGATCTTGGTACGGTCGTTCTCGGTGATCTCACCGTCGCCATCCCGGTCCACGAAGCGCACGTCGCCCGGAGCAGCGTCGGGCTGGATGCGTTTGGTGACTATCTTTCCGTCCTTATCCGGTCCTGTCCAGCTGTGATCGTCGAGCTCATCCACATTCTGGAAGATGCCGTCGGTCTTGTAGCCGTAGAAGAATGGGAACGGTTGGCCGTTTTCGCCGCGGGTGATCTCGTAGTTACGGAAACTGTCGTACATCTGGAATCCTTCGTCGTTACCGAGGTTGACCAGTTTGTTTTTCAGGTAGGTGAGGTTACCTCCGGCCCAGAAGTTGAACGCACCCACGTGGTGGCGGTAGTTAACCTCGAACTCGAAGCCGCTGTTGTCCATCGTACCCACGTTACCCATCGGACGGTTGTCACCGACGTAGGCCGGGATCGGCATCTCGATGATCATCCCCTCGGTGCGTTTCTTGTAGTAGTCCAGCGCGACGTTCAGGGCTCCGTTGAGGAACCCCGCGTCGATACCCACGTCGGTCTGCACGCTCTCTTCCCACTTCAGACCCGGGTTTGCCACTCCGCTACTCTTGGTTCCGTTGGCAATGTACTCGGTTCCATTGGGGCCGCTGCCCAGAATGTAATCGTTGCCGGTCTGGGTGAGGGCGATGTAGGCGAAGGCGCCGACGCTCTGGTCGTTACCGTTCTTGCCCCACGATGCGCGGAGTTTAAGGTTGGAGAGCCACGGTGCGCGATCCTCCATAAATGCTTCGTTACGGATGTTCCAACCCGCCGACACCGACGGGAATATGGCGAAGCGGTTGTCGGGGCCGAAGCGCGAAGAACCGTCGCGACGAACCGTTCCCTGGATCATATACCTGTCGTCGTAGCTGTATGACGCTCGGGCGAACAACGACGCCAGACGGTAGTCGTCCCACAAACCACCCGAGGCGGATTGTTTGCTCATATCGCCCGTCGTGAAGCCCAGATTTGCGCGATCGGGATCCTCTTCGATCATATCGCGATTCGAGCCACGGAGGTTCCGGCCGGTGGTTTCGAGGGCCGACTGACCGAGGAGCACGTTCACGCTGTGCTTTTCGGCGAACACCTTGTCGTACGAGAGCACGTTCTCCACCTGCCACGTCAGCAAGGAGGATGCATCGGAGTAGACCGACGAGAAGAGTGCGCTGTTGTTTCCGTTCAGGTAGTAGATCGGCGTCCAGCCGTCCTCGCCGTTGAAGCGCATATCGACGCCGAACGAACTCTTGAACGACAGTCCGTCCCAGATACCCAGCGTGGCATCGAAGTTCGACACGAATCGGTGGTAGTTGTACTTCGTACCATCCATATTGAGATACGCCACGGGGTTGTACATTTCGCCGTAGGAACCTATCGCACTGGGTAGTGTGAAGAGGCGGCCGTTGTGGCGGTCGCGTACGAAGTTGTATCCCGGATGAAGCTCGCGGTAGGTTGCCTCCATCTCGTCGGTGGTGTAGACGTCGATCAGGGGAGACATATAGACCGCCGAACCGAGCACCGAACCGAAGTGGCTGTTGGGCTCGATGCGCCGTTGGAGCGTACGCGAGTAGGAGGTGTTGGTCGTCAGGTCGAGTTTGTTGAGCCAGTTGCGCTCGTTCGATTTGTCCATCAGCGAGTAGGTATCGTTCAAACGGACGGTGAAGCGCTTGTAGTTCGAGCGGTCGAAGTTGCCGCCGATGGTTCCATCTTCGCTCAGGTATGAGGCCGATATATAATAGGTATTGCGCCCCGACTTGCCGCTCACCGAAAGCTGGTGACTCAAAACGGGGGCGTTCTTGTTGAAGACCTCCTTCTGCCAGTCGGTTCCCTTGCCCATCGAGTAGGGGTCGGGATAGACGATTCCGCCGCCGCCGTTGAGCGAGCGGTCGTTCATAATCACGGCGTACTCCGTCGCATTCAGCACATCGAGGTGGCGCCACGGATTCTGGAGACCGTACTGGAAGTCGTAAGTAACCCGCACGCGATCGGACGTGGCACCACTCTTGGTCGTGACGAGGATTACCCCGTTCGCACCGCGCGTTCCGTACACCGCCGCCGAGGCAGCATCCTTGAGGATGTCGATACGTTCGATGTCGGCCGGAGCGAGGTAGTCGATCCCGTCGGTCATCGGCATACCGTCCACGACGTAGAGCGGTTTGTTTTCGTTAATCGTACCCATCCCGCGGATCCGCACCTGCGACCCGGCGCCGGGCTGTCCCGACTCGGAGGTCACCATCACACCCGCCGTGAGTCCCTTCAGGGCGTCGTCCAGACGGATGGGAGTTGCACGTTCGAGAACCGCGTCGCTCACCGAGGAGATCGCCGCCGTGACAACGCTTTTGCGCTGCTGGCCGTAACCGATCACCACAACGGGGTCGATCCACTGATCGTCCTCCATCGCAACGTCGATCACGGAGCGCCCACCGACCACAATGCTTTGCGGCTCGGCACCCACATAAGAGAAGTTCAGCACGTCGCCCGGGCCGCGCACCTCGACGGTATAACGTCCGTCGGAGTCGGTCACCGCGACCGTGGATGTGCCCTCCACGATTACCGTGGCTCCGTAGAGAGGCTCGCCCTCGCTACCGGTCACCCTGCCCCGCACCGTGGTCTGCGCAAATGCCGAAAAACCGGCAACGCACAAAAGCAGTGTCAGGGCCATCTTGATGTTTAAATTTTTCATACAGGCCATCTGTTTTAGGTTAATATTCGGAGTTACTTTTTTAGGCTTAAAACAAAGTTAGCAATAACTTCGCTTCGTGCTGCGGGTGGTGATGGCCGTGGTGGATTTTTTCCGTCGCCTGTAGTGGTGATATGACTGTGATGCAGGTGATTACCTGCGGCGGACGGGAGTCAAAAAGTGGACTTGAAAGAGCCGATTGTCTTGATACGATCCTCGAACTCCTGTCGCTCGCACCGTGCGCGGTTCTTCACCTTGGCGCGGTAGTTATAGATCGTATTGACCGAATAGCGCAACAGGGCCGCGATCTGGGACGAGTCGTCGATCCCGAGGCGGATCAGGGCAAAGATACGAAGTTCCGTGGTAAGCATCTCGCCCGACGGGGGTTCGATTCGTTCCTCGGGATGAAGCAGCGAGTTGAACTCCTCGACGAAATCGGGGTAGAGGCGCAGGAACGCCCCGTCGAACATATTGTAGAAATCCCTCATCTCGACATCTATCAGAGCCGCCTCGTCGATCCTTCGGCCGAAGCGCCGCTGCATACGGAGCATCTTCTCGATGTACTCCGAGCACATACCCAACAACAGGGCGATGTACTGCTCCTTGACGGCGTTGGCCTCGGCCACGGAGACCCCCAGTCGACGGAGCTCCTCGTTCTTACGGCTAATCTCGGTGGCGTAACGCCGCGCGCGCCAAAACAACACAAGTGCATAACCGGCGAAAAGAAGGATCACCCCGGAGAGGATCCACTGCGTACGGCGTGCAGCCAGCGCGCGGCGAAAGTAGGTCTGCTCAATGAGGGGCATAAACTGGGCTATCTGCCACGGGCGCAGTTTGGCGTTGTAGAAAATCGCGTCGTCCATCGACACACGAACGTAGTTGAAGGCGCGGTTGAGGTCGCGCTCGTCGACGAACAGCTGGCGTGCCAGAGAAGCCAACGACGCATTGTCCTTCGTTGCACTACGCACGTCCGCGATCGCCGAGTGAATATACCAGTCGCAAAAATCTCCCCGCCCGAGAGCGTAACTTATCAACGCCTGATTGTATGCGTGCATCGCGTAGGAGTGAGACGAGGGCGAGTGGCGCTCCAACAGAATGTGGTTCACGGAGTCGGCCAAGGTCATCTCTCCGCGGTCCATCGCCGTCTCGACCGCCAACGAAAGGTACTCCTGAGAGTCGGGCGGGTAGGCTTCGAACAGCCGGGCACGGTAGTACTGCTGTCGGGCGATTGCGTCGCGCGCCATATCGGGATGAACGGAATATTCTTTGAATTCGCGGTAGAATCGCTGCTGGGTTGCGTGGTATTCGACCAGTTGTGCCGGACTCATCGACAGGGTATCCAACGGCGCCAACACCTCCCGAGCCTCCAGATACATCCCCGCCGTGGTGTAGAGCATCCCCAGTCTCACGAAGGTCTCTGTCCGGCGGGCGCGATCGCCAAGCTGGTGGGCCAGTCGCAGGTTTGCGTTCAGGTAGTATTGCACGCTGTCGAACTGGAAAGAGAGATACTCGTCGCACAGCCTGTCGTTGATCTCGAACAGCTGCCCGGGGGTCATATCCAACCGCCCCCGCATATCTTGCAGTAGTTGGATCCGTTCGCGCCGCTGGTCGACATACTTTTCGCTCTGGGCCAGTTCGCTGTCGAGTACTTCCAGCAATGCTTCGCTCCCGCTACCCGAGCTCGTCGGTCGAGAGCAGCACACCAACAGCCCGCAGGCCGCCACCAAAAGCAAACTAAGAAACGATTTCATCAGCGGAGAGACAGGGATTCGAACCCTGGGTACCCGCGAGGGTACAACGGTTTTCGAGACCGCCCCGATCGACCACTCCGGCATCTCTCCGAGAATCAGACCGCAAAGGTAACAAAATTTCCACACCCGTCAATCCGCCGGAGAGTATTTTTTCTGAGTCCGGGCCGACAGAGCGACGCTGAACTCATACAAACCCCACAGCGGAAACATAACCAACACCATACTGAACAGGTCGGGGGGAGTGATGATGGCGGCGATGCAGGCCAGCAGCACGATGGCGTGGCGGCGGTAACGGCGCAGAAACTCGGGCGAAACCAGACCGATACGGGTCAGGAAGTAGACCAGCAACGGCAACTGGAAGATCAGCCCCGTGCCCAAGGGGATGCCTATCACCTGCGAGAAGTACGAGTTGATGTCTATCAGGTTGGTGATGCTCTCCGAGGCGGCGTAGTTGAGAAAAAAGTGGAGCGACAGCGGCGTGATGACGAAGTAACCGAACAGTGCGCCCACAAAAAAGCACAGCGACACCCACAACACGAAAAGCCGTGTTCCGCGCCGCTCTTCGGGCAACAGCGCCGGCCGGACGAACTGCCATATCTCCCACAGAAAATACGGAATCCCCAACGCCAGCCCCGTCGCCATCGCGACCTTGATGTGGAGGTTGAACTGCCCGACGAGCTTCGTGTTGACGATCGTGACCGCCCCCCGGTTGATGCACAACACCTCGGGATCGCTACTCCACTCCGCCCCGAACAACCCGCCCAACCAGCCGACAAACTCATTCAGTCGTCCACCCATCTCGCACAACCAACGGTTCGTCGGAAACTCGGGTGTGGATGGCGCGAACAGCAGCGTGTCGATGATGAACCCCTTGAAGACGAAAGCCACGATCGCGATAACGAACAACGCTCCCGCCCCGCGAACCAGGTGTGGCCGCAGGTCGTCGAGGTGCTCCCAAAAGGTCATCTCGTCCGAGGACTTCTCCTTCTCGTCCGAAGACATCCGACTACTCTTCTACTTTGGGGGGTTCGGGCTTTTTGTCGGGCTCAGTGTAGTCCTTATTGATTGCGTCCTTGAACTCTTTGACACCTCGGCCGGCGCCTTTCATCAGTTCGGGGATGCGCTTTGCACCGAACAGTAGCACGATCAGCAGCACGATCACCACGATCTGCCACGGCCCCATTATCCCCATTACAGTAAAGATCGACATAGTATTGTTTGTTTTAGTTTGGCACCGTTTTTGGAATTAATCTCTGCAAAGTAACGAATAAATTTTTGGATTATGACACTTGCAGACGGTTATTTCGACAGGTATAGCTCCTCGACCTACAACAACGACTACGCCAACGGCCTCAACGACGAGAACCAGTGGGAGGAGAACATTTTGGATTCGGAGGTTCCGTTGGACGACGAGGAGAGCGATTTTCTCGAAAACTCCGACAGCGCCCACGCCTACTCCCACGAGATGTACAACGAAACGGGCTACGACCGCCATCGGATCAACTAACTCTCGGCGACTGTCGCGGCATCCTCGGTTTCGGGTTCCGGTTCCTCCAGCGGAGAGTTGTAGGGTTGAGGGAGTTGGTTGGCGACGTAGAGGTAAACCGTTGTCCAATCGGAAGTTAAGCCGTTTTTGTGGGCGCGGCACTTAACCGGGTAAAGCATCGGGCCGGAGTATGGGTCGGTGCCAAGTCCGAAGTAGCGGTCGGTGCTCGTGTAGGGCGGGAGGTAGGG
>QMCD01000801.1_pt1 | contig 23322 bp, 21 predicted proteins | sample 1821841 | NCBI WGS metagenome assembly QMCD01 (sample SAMN01991225, study PRJNA193472) | Termite gut metagenome, whole genome shotgun sequencing project. | isolation source: worker | host: Macrotermes natalensis
AACCGACACCGTCGGCCCGATCGACCACAACGACCCCTGCTCCTACGATCGCCTGAACCTCGTCGAGGGGTTGGTGTTCCGCTACTTCGGCCCCCGTTTCAGTCTCGCCTCCACCACGGGATGGCAGTACACCGACGACGAGATGACCCTCGATCAGGACTTCTCGCCCCGGTCGATGTTCACCCTGCGGCAGAGTCAACGCGAGCACGCCTTCACTCAGGAGATCACGTTGCGCTCCCCCGGCCGCAGCCTTTGGGAGTGGATATCGGGCCTTTTCGCCTTCGCCCGCCGGATCGACATGTCGGCCCCCGTCAACTTCAAGCGCGACGGCATCGACGAGTTGATCCTCGCGGGCGCCAACGGCGGCATCCACACTGTCTTTCCCGACGCCGACCTGCAGATCAGGCAAGACAACTTTCCCATCAACAGCGACTTTCGCCTCCCCTCGGCCGGGCTCTCGCTCTACCATCAGTCGACCCTACACACGGGCCGCTGGAGTTTCACGGCCGGCCTGCGCGCCGACTGGGAACACACCGCCATCCGCTACGGCGTTTCCCAGGCGCTCCTCGACGCCCGCGCAAAGAGCCGCCACGAGATGATGTGCGAAGTGCTCGCGGAGGAATTCGGCACCGAAATATCGAAGAAACCCATACCGATATTCACCCAGAGCGGCGACGACCGCCAGGACAATGCCGATAAGATGATATTAAAGGGCGCGGCGGTGCTTCCCCATGCCCTGATCAACAATAAGAAGACCAAGCTGGGCCAGAAGGGCGAAATTCTATTGGAATATGTGCACTGGCTCAATAAACGCATCGGCGATTTACGGCTGAACGACGATTATCAGCCGATTCTACATATCGACGTATACGGTACCATCGGGCAGCTTTGGGGCGGCAACAACTACGCGGAGATGGGCCGGTATCTGAAGGCGCTCTCCCGCGCCGCGCGGCCGTATAAACTCCGCATCGAGGGGCCGATGGACATGGGCGACCGGGAAAAGCAGATGGAAGCCCTGCGCGATCTCACGCGATATCTGGCTGACCAGGATATCGCGGTGGAAATCGTGGCCGACGAATGGTGCAATACATTGGAGGATATTCGATATTTCGCCGACAATAAAGCCGGGCATATGATTCAGATCAAGACGCCCGATCTGGGCAGCGTGTGCAATTCCGCCGAGGCCGTGCTCTATTGCAGGGCAAAGGGCGTCGGCGCGTATTTGGGCGGCACCTGCAATGAGACCGACCGCAGCGCGCAGGTCTGTACGCATGTCGCGATGGCCATGTCCCCCGACCAAACGCTTGCCAAGCCCGGCATGGGCGTGGACGAGGGCTTTATGATCGTCCACAACGAGATGCAACGCATTGCCGCCCTGTTGCGAATGAAGGAGGTCTGATATGGAGGAGTTCCGCATTTTATCCGCCACGGCGATACTCGGCTATGGCTTCCCGCTCGCGTCCTTCGAGGAAGGGATGCGGCGCGAGCCGCATCTCATCGCCGCCGATGCCGGTTCCACCGATCCCGGCCCATATTATCTGGGGGCCGGCATTAGCTTCACCGACCGGGAAGCCGTCAAGCGCGATCTGGAAATCATGATTTCGGCGGGCCTCGCGAATAAAATCCCCGTCGTGGTCGGCACGGCGGGGGGGAGTGGCGCGAAGCCCCATCTCGACTGGTGTGTGGATATCGTCCGCGAGATCTGCCGGGAAAAGCGTTTGCGCGCGAAAGTCGCCGTCATCTCGGCGGATATCAGCCAGGAAATCGTGCTTTCGGCCCATGCGGCGGGGAAGATCGCGCCGCTTCCTCCCGCGCCGCCGCTCGATCCGGAGGATGTGAAAAAAACGCCGCATATCGTGGCGCAGATGGGCGTGGAGCCTTTCATCGAAGCATTGAAGCAGGACGTCGATATCATCATCGCCGGGCGTTCCTATGACCCCGCCGTGTTCGCGGCGCTTCCGATCCTGCGCGGCTATGACCGGGCGCTGTCGCTCCACTTGGGCAAGATACTCGAATGCGCGGCCATCGCGGCCACGCCGGGCAGCGGCTCGGACTGCATGTTCGGCTATATCGGGGAGGATTATTTCCGGGTGGAGCCGCTCTCCCCTGATGCACCACGCTCAGCGTCGCCGCGCATACGCTCTATGAAAAGACTAATCCGTATATATTACCCGGGCCGGGCGGCCATCTCGACCTGACCGATTGTGAATTTACGCAGGAGGGCGACGCCATCGTGCGCGTTTCCGGCACGCGCTTCCTGCCCTCCGAAAAGGCGACCGTAAAGCTGGAGGGCGCGAAGCCCATCGGTTTTCGCACCGTGTCCATCGCCGGCGCCCGCGACCCGGTCATGATACGCGAAATCGACCATATCGTCGAGGGCGTCAAAAAGCGCGTCGCGGATAATTTCCGGGACGCCGGCCTCGAATACGAGCTGCGCTTCAATATCTATGGCAAGAACGGCGTCATGGGGCCGATGGAACCCCATCCGGGCACCGAAAACGCGCATGAGCTGGGCATCATCATCGAGGCCACCGGCAAAACCCAGCAGCAGGCCGACACCATTTGCGCTTTCGCCCGTTCCACCATGCTGCATTATGGCTATGCCGGGCGGCGCGCGACGGCGGGCAATCTGGCCTTTCCCTATTCTCCCAGCGATTTCCACGGCGGGGCGGCCTATGTGTTCAGCGTCTACCACCTGCTGGAAACGGAGGAAGCGATCTTCCCGATCGAAATAATCGAGGTGGCATTATGACGAAACTCACCGATATCACCGACGTAATCCGCAGCAAAAACGCCGGGCCCTATGAGCTGACCTTCGATATCATGTTCAGCGACCGGGCCGATTTCGAGAAGATGCGCGAGAGGAAGCTCATCGACGAAAAGCTGGTATGCGATATCTTCCATGTTCCGGCATCGGATATCATCGGCATCGTATTCTTCGCGCCCGCCAAAGCCATCAAGATAACGATTAAGCGGCCTATCTGCTCGGGGGATGTCGGCGAGACCGACGTCTACGGCGCGCAGCAGCACGCGCCCCTGCTCGATCTGGAATTCGACCTGTAGGAGAAATTGCCATGCCCTATTCCGACCGTATGCAAAGAAGCCATCTATATTCCGTGTTTTTCGCGCCGCGCGGCCTTCTGCGCATGGCCGATCTGGGTTTGCAGGTCGCCCAGCAATATTTAAGCCCCTTCGATAAAATTGTCGGGCTGGTGGGCGACGCGGGTTCGGGGAAGAGCATGCTCATCAAGGGCATGTTCCCCGGGCTGGAGCTGACCAATGACGACGGGGGCGTCAATATACGCCCTCTGCCGGTTTTAAGCGTCGCGGAGGATTCCGAAGGATTCTACAGCGCGCATACCTATCATCTGGACATACGCTTCGAGTCGGCGTTCACGCAAATGCATGTGTTGGCCGAGGCGATTTTAGAAGCGGTTTCTCTGGGCAAGCGGGTGATCGTGGAGCATTTCGACCTGATCTATCCCTTCTTAAACCGCAATGCCCATCTGCTCATCGGCATTGGCGAGGAGGTCATCATCACCCGCCCCACGCTCTTCGGGCCCGAGCCGCAGGATATTGCCGATACCGTTTTTAAGTCCATCGATTACCGGCGCATGAGCCATACCGCGGAGGATTTGACCGAATATGCCTTGCTGCGGAAGGGAATTACGGAAAAATATCTGCACGCCGACGTGCGCCACGGCTTTATACTGAGCTTTCAGAGCAAGCCGGATATCGACCTGGGCGAGGTGGAAAAAGAGGTCAATAGCATGATCGAGAAGGATCTCCCGGTGAGCTTCCAGGACGACGCGCATGTGCGCATAGGCGAAATCCTGCACCCCTGCAATGGGCCGCGTATGCATGTGCGTTCCACGAAAGAAATCGGCGTCATTACGCTCTCCAAGGAATTCATGCAGGAGCCCATCACCGACCGTTTCCTGCTGGTCGGCGTCGTCGGCGAACATGGGAAGCGGAAAATGAGCGATCTCAACAAAATATAAAGGACCAGAGGACAGACTGCTTTTCGAAGCAGATTATCCTCTGGTCCTTGGTTTTCTCGAATTATGGTTTAGCCTTTTAACGCTCCGGTGGTGAAGCTCTTTTGGATTTGTTTGCTCAGGAAAGCGTAAATAATCAAGGTGGGCAGGGTGGCGATGGTGAGTCCGGCGCCGATGCGGCCCCATTCGGTCGCGTAGCGCCCGGCCATGCTGTTTACGCCCACGGTGATTGTGGCGTTCGCGTCCCCGCCGACAAAGGAGGTCGCGAACATGAGCTCATTCCAGCAGGCGAGATAGGTAAAGACGGCGACGGTCGCGATGGCGGGGCGGATGAGCGGCAGCATGATTTTCGTGAATATTCCGTATACGCTTAAACCGTCTATGCAGGCCGATTCCTCCAGCTCGCGCGGTATGGTCCTGAAAAAACCCACAAATATATACACGGCCATGGGCATCGCGAAGGCGGTATAGGGCAGAATAAGCGCCCAATACGTGTTGGTAAGCCCGGTGCGCGATAGCAGGATGAGCAGGGGAACCAGAACCGCGTGCAGGGGTATCATCATGCCGGCGAGGAAGGTAACCAGCGCCGCGCCGCTCAATTTCCATTTCATGCGGGCGATGGCATAGGCCGCCATGGCCGCCAGCGCGGTCGATATCAATATGGAAGTCGCTGTGATGATAGCGCTATTCAGGAGATATGTACCTATATTCGCGGTTTCAAACACATAGGCATAGTTTTCCCATCGAAAAACCTGTGGTAACCCCATGGTATTTCCTCCGAAAATTTCCATATTGTTCTTTAATGAAAAAGAGAAGAGCCAATACAGGGGGTAAAGCTGAACCAAAGCGACAAAAGCCAGCATGATATATTTGATAATACTCCTTATCCCGGCACCTTTTTTATTCATAATTCTCCCCCCCTTTAGTATTCATAGTTTTCCACTTTAAAAAACCGCATGATGATCAGCGTAAGAACGAGACAAATCAGCATGATGAACACGGCCATGGCACTGCCCGCGCCATAGCGGAACTGTTCCAGTATCGTGCTGAACATCACGGTGGTAGGAACTTCGGTGGTATGGAAAGGCCCGCCCTTGGTAAGAACCCACACGAGGTCGAATGTTTTCATGCAGCCGATGAGGGAAAATGTGACGCAGACTTTGATCATGGGCCGGATCAGGGGAATGGTGATTCTCGTGGCGACCTGAAACGAATTAGCGCCGTCGATCTCGGCGGCTTCATACAGCGACTGGGGGATGGATTTAATCTGCGAATACATCAGCAGCATATGGTAGCCGATATATTGCCAGATCATGACGAAGAACACGGCGCCCAAGACGGTATTCGGATCGGCCAGCCAGCCCCGCGTCCAGGACTCCAGCCCGATCGAGCGCAGTATTTCATTGAGCGCGCCATAATCGGCATGGTATATTTTCGTCCAAAGCTGGCCCAAAACCGCGGTGGAAATAATGACGGGAATAAAATATACGGTTCGGAAAAATCCCTCGCCCTTTGTCTTTCGCGCGACCACCAGCGCCAAAAGCAGCGCGATGGGCAATTGGATGGCTAATGATAATACCGCGAGCAATATCGCGTTGCCCAGCGCCGGGACGAAATAATCCCTTTGATTGGTAAACAGCTTGATATAGTTCTCAAGGCCGATAAAAACCGGTTCAACCCCGGCTCGACCATTCCAGTCTACAAAGGAGTAGTAAATGGCAAAGCCGATGGGAATGAATATCATGCCTATATATAGTATCAGCGCGGGTACGCTAAAAACCGCGATCGCTTTTTTATCCCGTAAGAGCTTATCCATATACACGCCTCCCTGAAATGATGGTATAGGGGCTATGATGCATAGCCCCTATACGCGATTCTTTCTATAGCACCATGTTAATACTTGGCATAACCCGTCTCTTCGATGATGGCCGCGAGATTCTTCGCGAAATCCTCGGCGGTAATCTGTGCGCCCACCAGCTGCTGCATCATGTCTAGCATGACGGCCTTGGGCTCTTCGGGCAGGAAGGTGTCCCAAGCAAGGGTCGAACCGGACGCCTGGGCGGCATAATCCGCGATATTGACGGCCAGCACGGGCAGGTTCGCGGAATATTCCGCCATGTCGAAGTTCGAGCGGGTGGGAATCGATCCACCGATGGAATAACTTACTTCGGGCAGACGCGCGGTGCACCACTTTACGAATTCCACCGCCGCGTCGGGGTTTTCGGTCTTGGCATTGATCATGAAGCCGTCGGTCGCGCCGCCCAGCACCTGGTCGTCATAATCGCCGCCCACAGCGGGGAAATTGATGGCGGTCGCTTTGCCAGCGATGCTGCTCTGCGCGGGATCCTCAATAGCGCCAGCCAGCCAATCGCCTAAATAGTACATCGGGAATTCGCCCATTTTGAAACGGGTGGCGATTTCCTGCTCGCTGCTCGCCAAGGCGTTCGCGTCAAAAGCGCCCGCCGCTACAAGGTCTAAAAGAGCCTGCGCGCTCTGGATGATGCCGGGGTCGTCGAAGGACTTTTCGCCGTTTAGCATCGCGTTTACATTCTCGGCACCGGTGTAACGAATCGCCATGATGTGCTGGAAGAAAGCGATGGTCCAGGCATCGGCGGCAGGCAGTGCGATGGGTACGAGACCGGCGGCCTTGAACTGGTCGATGGCCGTCAGCAGCTCATCATACGTGGTGGGGATTTTAACGCCGTTCGTCTCGAAAAGCTCGGTATTGCAATAGAGAGCGGCGGCCCAACTGGTCATGGTTAAGCCATACACTTTGCCGTTGAAGGTGAAGTTGTCCAGCGTGCCGGGCAGAACGGTAGACATATACTCGTCGTCGAGATAGCCGTCCAGCTCCAAAAGCATATTCGCGTTCGCGAGCTCCCGGGCGGTAGCGGGGCCCCAGCCGAAGAATACGTCCGGAAGCGTGTCGGCTCCCTGCGCGGCGGCCAGCTTTTGCTTATAGGCTTCGTTCTCGGTGGATTCGCGGTTCACTTTGATGTCCGGGTGCGCGGCTTCGAATTCCGGGATGACCGTTTCAATCCACGCGATCGAGTTGTTGTCGATAGGTTCTGTCCAGATATCCCAGACGGTGATTTCGGTGACTTCCCCGGCGGAACCCACTCCGGGGAAAAGGCCCATCAGCAGCGCGCATACCAGCGCCAGACTCAGGATTTTTTTCATTGTTCTCCTCCTTTGTTTTGTGGGGCTTCGTAAACTCTCTGACTTATATTCAGCGGATGCGCATCCGCCTCATACCAAAAGCGCGGCGATCAAAAAAACGCTTACAATTGGGCCACGGTTTCGCCCGGGAGCAGGTCGCCCGGCACGATGATCTGCTCGGGGAAGGTTGTTTTGGGTTCGGTGATCGCCTGTACGAGCTTGATGGCGGCCAGCCGCCCCAGTTCCCGCGTGTTTTGCTTCAGCGTCGTAAGCCGGGGGCGCAGAGCCTGCGAAAGCGGTATGCCGTCATAGCCCACCACGCTGATGTCCGCAGGGATTTTCAGGCCGCGCTTTTCCACCGCGTTCATGCCGCCGATAAAGGAAAAGTCGTCCGGGTATAATATGCAGGTGGGCGGGTTTTCCAGCGCCAGCAATTCATTCGTGGCGACCCAACTGCTCTTCGGGTCATGATAGAGCGCGCTCTTGATGTATTCCGGCGGGGGAATGACGCCGAATTCCTCGCAGGTCTTAAAGAAACCCGCCAGCCGCTTTTGGGAAACCGATGTCTCCTCGCCGTGTATATAGGCGATGCGCGTATGCCCAAAACCGCATACATGGCGCACGATCTTTCCCATATCGTTCACATTGTCCGAGAGAATGGTTGTACAGTTATTGAATAAATGGTCCACCGTCACCACGGGGATTTCGCTATCCACCAACTGCGCCACCTGCGGGTCGGTAAAGTTGCAGCAGGCGATCACGACGCCGTCGCAGCGGCGGTAGCGGCAATGCTCCAGATAGCTCATGGGCTGACCGCCCAGGTTTTGGCTTATGAACAGCACATCGTAGCCCATGCGCTCCGCTTGTACTTTAAAACTCTCGATCAGGGACGAAAAATATTCATGGGCGAGACCGCTGCCCATTCCATCGACGAATAGAACGCCTAGATTGTTCGTGTAATTGGTCTTAAGGGCCCTTGCCGCCGCGTTCGGGAAATAGCCCAGAGTTCGGGCCGTTTCGCGGACGAGGCTTACGGTCTCCGCGCTGACGTCGGCATACCCGTTCAGCGCCTTGCTCACCGTAGCGGTGGAAACGCCACATGCCTTCGCAATTTCTTTTATAGTCGCCATGTTTTTCTCCTTTACCCCAACAACCGTTTTATAGTACGATTATACCACAGGGGCGGAACGGCAACCAAACGAACGAAATCGTTTTTGTTATCATTCTACCACTTTATGGATGCATTTCAATAGTTAATGCCTAATTTCCACTATTTTCATAAATTTTAATGTATTTTTTTAGGAGATATGCACTGGTATGATTTTGCGGACAGCGAGAAAGTTCCCCTTGATTTTGTGAAGGTTATGCGATATATTTAAAATGTCTAAATCGTTTTCGGCGAGATCGCTACATTAATAAAAATAAGAAGGATATGATCGCTATGACATATGGCGCTTTCGACGACGCGGCGAAGGAATACGTCATTCACGAACCGGGCACGCCGCTGCCCTGGATCAACTATTTGGGCAATCAGGACTTTTTCAGCCTGATTTCCAATACCGGCGGCGGCTACAGTTTTTACCGGGACGCCAAGCTGCGCCGTCTCACCCGCTACCGCTACAATGGCGTGCCGGGGGATTCCGGCGGGCGCAACTATTATATTGCCGAGGGCGACGCCCTGTGGAGCCCCGCTTTTTCGCCTATGCTGACGCCGCTGGACGATTATCGCTGCCGCCATGGGCTGGGCTATACCATTTTCGAGACGCGCAAAAACGGCCTCGAAGCCGAGCTTTGCTGCTTTGTTCCGCAGGAGTATGCGGGGGAGATCAATCGCCTCGTACTCCGCAATACCACCGAAACGACCAAGGAAATACAAATCGTGAGCGCCGTCGAATGGTGTCTTTGGAACGCCGTGGACGACGCCGCCAATTTCCAGCGCAATTTTAGCCTGGGCGAGGTGGAAGTGGAGGGCGGCGCGATATATCATAAAAGCGAATATCGCGAGCGCCGGAACCACTATGCCTTCCATAGCGTGAACCACCCGACTGTGGGCTTCGATACCAGCCGGGACGCCTTTTTGGGGAAATTCGCGGGCTGGAACAATCCCCGGACGGTGCTGGGCGGCAGGAGCGCGGATAGCATCGCGCAGGGCTGGGCGCCCATAGCCAGCCACCGGATACATTGCACATTACAGCCGGGCGAGAGCAAGAGCCTCATTTTCATCTTGGGCTATGTGGAAGTTTCCGAGGCCGAGAAATGGGAAAGCCCGAACGTCATCAACAAAAAGCCGGCCCGGGAGATGATGGCGCGCTTCGCCACCGACGCGCAGGTGGACGCGGCTTTGCGGCAGCTTCGCGGATATTGGGAAGATCTTTTGAGCAATTATCAGGTGCGCACGGGGGATGAAAAGCTCGACCGCATGGTGAATATATGGAACCAGTATCAGTGCATGGTCACGTTCAATCTGAGCCGGAGCGCCAGCTATTTCGAGAGCGGCATGGGGCGCGGCATGGGTTTTCGGGATTCCTGCCAGGACCTTCTGGGCTTCGTGCATATGGTTCCGGCGCGCGCCCGGCGGCGCATTCTGGATATCGCCGCGATACAGTTCGAGGACGGCGGCACATGGCACCAATATCAACCCCTCACCAAGCAGGGCAATGCCGATGTGGGCACCGGCTTTAATGACGACCCCCTGTGGCTGGTGGCCTGCGCCTGCGCCTATATACGGGAAACGGGGGATGCCGCGATATTGAATGAACCGGTGGCGTTTAATACGAAACCCGGCACCGAGGCGCCTCTATTCGAGCATTTGCGCCGCAGCGTACATTATACCCTCCAAAATTTGGGCCCGCATGGCCTGCCGCTCATCGGCCGGGCCGATTGGAATGATTGCTTGAACCTCAACTGCTTTTCCACCCAGCCGGGCGAGAGCTTCCAGACCTGCGCGAACTACGAAAGCGGCATCGCCGAGAGCGTATTCATCGGCGGAATGTTCGTATTATATGCGCGGGAGTACGCGGAGCTTTGCCGTCTGTACGGCGACGCGGGCGAAAGCGCCGATATTCTGGCCGCCGCGCAAAGGATGGAGGAAGCCGTGTTCGCGCATGGTTGGGACGGCGAGTGGTTTTTGCGCGCATACGACGCGTATGGCAACAAGGTGGGCGGCGCCGATTGCGAAGAGGGACAAATTTACATCGAGCCGCAGGGCCTTTGCGTCATGGCGGGCATCGGCGTGAAAGAGGGCTGCGCGAAAAAGGCGCTGGACAGCGTAAAGGAACGCCTTACCACGGAATACGGCACCTGCCTGCTCAGTCCCTGTTATACCACTTACCATAAGGAACTGGGCGAGATCAGCAGTTATCCCCCCGGCTATAAGGAAAACGGCGGCATATTCTGCCATAATAATCCGTGGATCAGCATCGCCGAGACGGTCGTGAAAAACCCCGACGAGGCGTTCGCGGTATACCGCCGCACCTGTCCGGCCTACTTAGAGGAGAAAAGCGATATCCACCGAACCGAGCCCTATGTGTACAGCCAGATGATCGCCGGGCGGGAGGCCGCGACCTTTGGCGAGGCGAAGAATAGCTGGCTGACCGGCACCGCCGCCTGGACATTCGTGAATGTGAGCCAATACCTTTTGGGCATAATCCCCACGCATGAAGGGTTGCGGGTGGCGCCCTGCCTGCCCGCGCAATTTGCGACGATTACCGTGCGCCGCCGGTATCGCGGCGTGTGGTATACTATCACCATCGAAAACAAAAACCCCGGCGGCGCGCCCCGCCTGACGGTGGACGGCGCGAATATTTCCGGCGATGTATTGCCCTTGAGCGGCCAAAGCGAATGCGCCGTACAGGTGGTCATCGCTTGAAGGAGTGTTGATGATGAAAGCCCTATTGTACACGACTCAATTCTCGGCGCGCGGAGAGAAACACGCGGATGTGCGGCCATTGCGATTCATGCCGGACAATGGCGTGGAAAAAGAGGTAGTCAATCTGCATCCTCAGGTAAAATATCAAACATGGGAAGGCTTTGGCGGCGCTTTTACGGACGCCGCCGGGTATATATTCGCTCAAATGGACGCGGCATCGCAAAAGAAATTGATCGACGCCTACTATGGCGCGGGCGGCCTCGGCTATACGATCGGGCGCACGCATATCGATAGCTGCGACTTTTCCATCGAGCCGTATCAGGCAATGGCCGACGCCAGCGACAGGGGCAGGGAGAATTTCTCGATAGAGCGGGGCGTTCGGTACATCATGCCCCTGCTGCAAGCGGCCCAGCGGAGCTTCGGCGGGCCGATACCCCTGCTCACCGCGCCCTGGAGCCCGCCCGATTTCATGAAGACGAATAAGGAGCGCATTCGGGGCGGAAGCCTGCTTCCGGAATATCGCGCGATGTATGCCGATTATCTGTGCCGATATATCGGCGAAATGCGCCAAGCCGGGGCGCGCATCGTCCGCTTAACCGTGCAAAATGAGCAGAATGCCGTGCAGACCTGGGATTCCTGCATCTATCCCCCCGCCGAGGAAAAGGAATTCATCCGCGATTTTCTCCATCCGGCCCTGCAAAAGCATGGCTTGGGCGATGTGGAGCTTTTTATATGGGATCACAATAAGGAGCGCGTATTCGAGCGGGCCTGCGCGGTGCTGGATGATATCACCGAAAAAATGGTGGCCGGCATCGCCTTCCATTGGTATAGCGGCGACCATTTTGAAGCGTTGGATTTCGTCCATGCTCGCTTCCCGGATAAAAAGATGGTGCAGAGCGAGGCTTGCATTGAGTATAGCCTGTTCGACGCGGAAAACTTTTTGGACAATGCCGAGAAATACGGGCATGAAATCATCGGGGATATGAACCACGGCATGTCCGCGTTTTATGATTGGAATCTGGTGCTGGACGAGAAGGGCGGGCCGAACCATGTGGACAATTATTGCGACGCGCCGTTTTTGTACCACACCGATACGGGGAAGCTGGAGGAGCGGGCCAGCTATGCCTATATCGGACATTTTTCGAAATACATCCAACCGGGAGCCCGGCGCATAGCGCTTTCCCGCTATAGCGACGCCGTAGAGGCCACGGCGTTCGAAAATCCCGGCGGTGCGCTGGTAGCGGTGTTTATGAACCGCACCCTTCGGCCCTTGCCAGTGGTATTGCGGCTGGAGGGTGAGATAACGAGTTTTACTTTACAGGAGAAGTCCATATCTACTTTTGTTATAGGGGGAAAAAACAGTGGAGTTTAGATCGGATTTTATCTGGGGCGCGGCGACCGCGGCCTACCAAATTGAGGGCGCGGCGTATGAAGACGGCAAAGGCAAGTCGATTTGGGATGTATTCTGCAAGATTCCCGGGCGCGTCTTTGAAGGGCATACGGGGGAAATCGCCTGCGACCACTACCATCGCTTTAAGGAAGATGTCGAACTCATGCGCGAAATCGGCATCAAGGCTTATCGTTTTTCGATCAGTTGGCCGAGGGTGCTTCCGAAGGGCACGGGCGAGGTGAACGAGGCCGGCATCGCGTTTTACGAAGAGCTGATCGACGCGCTTTTAGCCGCCGATATTATTCCCTATATCACGCTCTATCACTGGGATTTGCCCCATGCCCTGTATTGCCGGGGCGGCTGGCTAAACCCCGACAGCCCGCAATGGTTTGCGGAATACGCGCGCCTCGTCGGCGACCGCTTGGGCAAAAAAGCAAAGCGTTTCATGACCTTTAATGAGCCGCAGATATTCATCGGACATGGTTTCGTTAGCGGAGAACATGCGCCGGGTATGCCGCATGGCCGCGCGGATGTATTGCGAATGGCGCATAATGTCCTGCTCGCGCATGGGCAGGGCGTCAAGGCCCTGCGCAAAGCCGTGCCGGATAGCCAGATCGGCATCGCCTTCGCGGGGAAGACGTTTATTCCCGCAAGCGACGCCGATATTGAAGCGGCCCGGAGGGCCACCTTCCATGTGGATGCGGCCGACTGGGCGTACAGCATCGCGTGGTGGTCCGACCCCATATTTTTAGGGCAGTATCCTAAGCAGGCAATGGATATCTTTGCCGAGGATATGCCGGAGATAGGGGAAGGCGATATGGAGATCATTCGCCAGCCGCTGGACTTTCAGGGCGTGAATATTTACAACAGCGCCACGGTGCGGGCGGATGAGGGCGGCTTTTCTCCCGTGCCGCTTACAGTGGGATACAGGAAAACCGCGTTCGGCTGGCCGGTTACTCCGCAAAGCATGCGCTGGGCGCCGGTGTTCTTATATGAACGATATAAACTGCCGGTATTCATTACCGAAAACGGCATTTCCTGCGCCGATGGCGTGTCGGCGGACGGAAAGGTGCACGATCCGGCGCGCGTCGATTTTCTCGCGGGCTATCTTGCCGGGCTGGAGGAGGCCGCGAAGTACGCGGATATCCGGGGATATTTCCAGTGGAGCCTTCTCGACAATTTCGAATGGGGCAGGGGCTATGACGAACGCTTCGGGTTGATCTATGTCGATTATGCGACGCAGGAGCGGATTTTGAAGGACAGCGCGTACTGGTATAAAAACGTGATCGAGAAGGGCTTGGCGGCACGATAATCCAACGCGTATCGCCGAGGTTTCGATGATGGACGGAAAAGGGAGGGCCAAACATGATGCATTGTATGGTGGGGATTACTAACCGTATTCTCCTGTTTATCGCGTTTTTCGTTCCCTTTTCCGATATTGCGGCCGACCGGTACGACGTCATACTGCCGCTGGTGGTCTCGGGCAAGATGTCGGCCGCCGCGCTGGATTCCGAGCAGGAGCCCATCGCCTATATCAATGGGCAAGCGCTCTACCCGCATCGTATGCTGACGAATAAAATCCACTCCTATACCCTGGCCAAGATGGGCGGCATGCCGGATGATATCGGAAATATCCATACGCTCAACCCCGATATTCCCTTTGATTTTGCAATCATAACGCGCCATATACGCAACAGGGCTTTGTCGATATACGCGACGGATGTATTGGGGCTGGACAAAACGGAAGAGGGCATTGCGGAAGCGGACGAGATGGCGCTGGATCTGCGGAGGGTTTGGAACGGATATTTATCGTATGGTGAAAAGCAATACGGAGAAGGGTTTCGCGATCAAATATTTTCGTACTTGCATGGTTTGGGGATGGATATCGACGCCTATATCGAAATAATGCAGGAGCCGGTGTCCATAGAAACGGCCAATGGCGTGGCCGCTTACACACAAGTCGCCGATGAAAACGGAATATCCATATTCGACGCGATCAACAAAATCCTGTCCGATATGGAGATCGAGACGCCCGGCTTCGAATCGACCATAACCGATTTTTTTATCGAGCCATAGCGAAAATACCCTCGCTTTTCTTTTGACCGCATACCGTGAAAGGAATGGTTTTGAGCATGAAGGATTCCGCAATCCATCCCGGTTATTATTCGTCCGCATTACCGATGGCGAAAAGCGCGCATCCGGCGGCAACATCGGAGTTTCATGTCCCGAGTCCTATTGAAGGCGGGGATAATAGCAGTACGAAGCCCAATGAGACACAGGCGAGAGAAATGGAGAATGCGCAAAGCATTATCGCGCAGGTGTCGATGAACATGAAAAGCATATACCAATATTCCGTTGACGAACTGGCGAAAATGCGCGATAGCGTAGAACAACGGTTGGCCGCGCTGGATATGAACGCTTTGACGGACGCGGAAAAGTATACGGCGATTACGGCGATATATGAGGAAACCTTCGGGAAGGATTTTCGCGAACCCCATCTCTCCAGCTTTTCTTCCATGGCGGGCATAACCAAAGAACAGCAGGCGAGATATGGCGCGGACGCCGCGCGGCAGGCTTTGCTGGCAATGTCCAATGGCTTATCCTCCGCACAAAAAGGGGTAGGCATCGACTACAACGCGGCATTAAAGAAATATATCGCGAAGGGCGAAAATGGAGAAGAGCGGCTGAGAAACGCGCTGATCGAAGCAAAATACCCGGGCATGGGCGCCGAAGAAATACAGGACGCCATTGCCGCGCGGTATCCGCCCGCCGACAGGATGACCAATGGGCAGTTTCTGGCCATGACGACCGAAATGCAGGAAGCGGGCGTCGACTGCGGCATTAACGGCCGTGGCTATTTTATTTATGTGTCCGCATTCTATCCGGCTGCGGATACGTCATTGTACGCGTTTTCGCCCGATAATCCCCGTTCCCCGGAGAACGTCCTGCGCGCCCTGCGTTTTGACCCGAAGATGTTAGCCCAATCGCATAATACCAAGGGCGCTTTGGAAGCCCTGCCGTTATCCGACGCCGGGAAGCGATTGGCGGCCCGATTATTCAACTGCATCATTTGAGGTTTTCGGGATTCAGCGCCTCCAGCTCGGGCAGCACGAACAGGCCGTCCCTTCGCACCAGCACGTCGTCGAAGTAGATATCGCCGCCGCCGTATTCCGGGGTCTGTATGAATACGAGATCCCAGTGCAGAGAGGAATCATTGCCATTGGGAGCGGTATCATAGCACTGGCCGGGCGTGAAGTGGATGGAGCCCGCGATCTTTTCATCGAAGAGCGTATCCTTCATGGGGTGATGGATATACGGATTGACGCCGATGGCGAATTCGCCGATGAAGCGCGCGCCCGCGTCGGCGTCCAGCACCTTATTGAGGCGCTCCGAATCGTTGGCCGTGGCCTCGACGATGCGGCCATTTTCGAACCGGAAGCTGATATCGCTATAGGAATAGCCGCTGTGCAGCGAGGGGGCATTGTAGGTGATGCGGCCATTGACCGAATTGCGCGCCGGGGCGGTGAATATCTCGCCATCGGGAATATTGCATTCCCCGGCGCAGGGTATCGCGGGCATTCCCTGAATCGAGAACGTGATATCGGTACCCTTGCCGGTCAGCCGTACGCGATCGGTCTTTTCCATGAGCGCGCAGAGCGGACGCATCGCTTCGCCCATGCGCGCATAATCCATCGTGCACACATCAAAATAGAAGTCCTCGAAGGCTTCGGTGGACATGCCCGCGAACTGGGCCATGCTGGGGGAGGGGTAGCGCAGCACCACCCATTTGGTCTGCGCCACGCGAATTTGCATGTGCACGGGATGGTTCACGGTATCCTGAAAGAGCTGGAATTTGTCGGTGGGCACATCGGACAGCTCGCTGGCATTATCCCCCGCGCGCACGCCGATATAGCCGTCCATATGCCGCATGCGCAGGGATTCGTACTCGGCCAGGAATTTAAGCTGCTTCTCCTTCGCGCCGGATACCAGGCGGCGCTGTACGCGATTGTCCTTGATGGATACGAAGGGATTCGCGCCCGCCTCGTATACCGCGTCCACGATTTCGCAGACGAAGTCGCTCTCCAGCCCGGTGTTTTCGATGAGGACATTCTCGCCCGGTTGCGTGTGTATGGAATAATTGACCAGCTTTTGGGCCAATAATGTCAATCGGGGATCCTTCATGATGGTTCCTCCTCAAATCCGTAATACGCGCCCACGATATAGATCGGCCGGCGCTTGGTTTCCTCATAGGCACGCCCCAAATAAGCGCCCAATATGCCCATGCCGCCCAGCAGAATGCCGGTGCACAGGAGCATGATGCTGATGACGAAATGCAGGGAAGAAAAATTGAACCGCGCCGCGTATCGGAAGATGATCAGCAGCAGCAGGTATATCAGGCCCGCAAAGCCCAGCGCCGCGCCGCCCGAAAGCAATAGGGACAGCGGCTTCGTCGAGAAGGAGAATATGCCGTCCGACGCCAGCTTGAGCATTTTTTTGAGCGTGTATTTCGTCTCCCCGGCCAGCCGCTCGTCCCGCTCGTATTCCAGCGCGTATTGCTTAAACCCCGCCCAGGCGAACATGCCGCGCAGATATCGCGCGTGTTCGGGCATGGATTGCATCACCTTGAGCACCTTTTTATCCACCAGACGGAAATCGCCCGTATCGCGCGGCATATAGTCGCCCACCATCGATGTCATGAACCGATAGAACATTTTCGCGGTAATGCGCTTAAACCCGGTTTCGCCCTTCCGGCTGAGCCGCTTTCCATAGACCACGTCATAGCCTTCGCGCCATTTCTCGATCATACTCGGTATGAGCTCGGGCGGGTCCTGCATGTCCGCGTCGATGATGACCACGGCGTCCCCCCGGCAGTGGTCCAGTCCGGCGGTGACGGCGATTTGATGGCCGAAATTGCGCGCGAAGTCGATGACGCGCGCATGGGAATCATCGGCGCATACCTCGGTCATGATGCGCAGGGTATCGTCCTTCGAGCCGTCATTGATGAAGATGAGCTCATAGGGGAGGGCGAGGCCCTTCATCACGCCGGCGATGCGGTCATATCCGGCCCGGATCACTTCCTGCTCATTGTACATCGGGATAACCACCGAAATCATCGGCTTATTATCGATCATTATAACACCTCTCACCGTATTATATAGCCAATTCACTAAAAAATCGACCCTTATGCGTTTTTTCGGCATAGCAAGAAGCGAATTTTTTGCTGGCGGGGATGATGAAGGCGCTGGGGGAGGAAATTCCGACCGTTGACGCGCAGATCGGCGGCCATTATACCATGGACCCGAAGGATGCGCTGCGGCGGCGGAGTTCGTTCGCTCTAAAACCGTGATTCCGATGCGTGATAATACATCTCCTCCGGCGGTTGATGTGTTATGCCGGAGCAAGTACAATGGGTTTACCAGCTTGAACCAGCGAACAGCATTCCTACGATGATATAGCATCTGTGCTTATCCAAACAAAACGAGGTACAGCCTATGAAATATGATTGCCTTATCGTAGACGACGAGGAACTATTGTCCGAGAATACCCGCGACTATTTTAACACTTTCGGCGTGAACACCGCGTGGACGGCGGATGCTAAAGCCTGTATGGACTTCTTCCGCGAGAATCAGGCAGACCTCATCCTGCTGGACATCAACCTCGGCACCTCGTCGGGGTTTGATCTGTGCAAGCAATTAAGGGAAACGACGGATATACCCATTCTCTTTATCAGCGCGAGGACGAGCGATTCCGATATGCTGATGGCGCTTAATATCGGCGGGGATGATTATGTCCCCAAGCCCTACTCGCTCCCCGTTTTGCTGGCAAAGGTGAAAGCTGTGCTGCGGCGGTATCAGGGCGGTGAGGATGCTGCCTTTGTCTGCGATAATCTGCGTGTCGATTTTGAGCATACCAGCGTGTACGTTAATGGCGAAAAGCTATCGCTTAAAGCGATGGAGTATAAGCTGTTCGCGTATCTTGTGAAGAATAGGAACCGCGTTGTGACTAAGGACGAAATTTTCCGGGAGGTGTGGGAGCAGGCTATCACCACGGATAATACGCTGAACGTCCACATCCGTCATCTGCGCGAGAAGATAGAGGACAACCCGAACGAACCCCAATACATCAAAACGGTATGGGGTACGGGGTATGTATTCGAGGCAGCGCAGTCATGAGAAAAGCGCTGATCATTTTTATATGTGTGCTGTTGGTCGGCACGGGCGGCATATTGCTGATGTTCGGAGGGAATACCGCTCCCGAGCCGGACGTAATCGCCATCAACGATGCGGTAATGGAAGCGATGCAAAGCGACGATCCGAACGAAGCGGTAACACGTCTGACCCAAACGATTACGGACGAGCTGCAAAATACAGACGCCGCCCGACAGAGCCGTGACAGGCGGTTGCGGATATATCTGTTGATATATATCGCGCTACTGGCGGCTGCGGGGATATGGCTGTATCTGTACTGTGAAAAGAGAATCCTCTCTCCATTCCGTAAGATGCAACGCTTTGCGCGTGACGTGGCGGCGGGCAATCTGGACTTACCGCTTCAAATGGACAGGCAGGGAATATTCGGCGCGTTTACCGAGAGCTTTGACCTGATGCGTGAGGAGCTGAAACGAGCGCGGGAGAACGAGCGGAATGCCGACCGAAGCAAGAAGGAGCTGGTGGCATCGCTCAGCCACGATATTAAGACGCCGGTCGCTTCCATCAAGGCCGCGACGGAGTTTATGCTGGTCGCCGAGCGGGATGAAAAGGACAAACGGCAGATAGAGCGCATCGGAGAAAAGGCGGAGCAGATCAACGTGCTTGTCACCAATATGTTTCATGCCACACTGGAGGATTTACAGGAACTCCATGTGGATGTCCGGGAGATTCAAAGCACCGCGCTCCCCGATCTTATTCGCAGCGCCGACTATCGCTCGATGGTCCAGCCATTCAAGATTCCAAGCTGTATCGTGCTCGCGGACACGGTACGCTTGCAGCAGGTGTTTGATAATATCATCGGCAACGCGTACAAGTATGCCGGTACTGATATAGAGATACGGTCAGCAATAGACGGGCATGACATTGTCATCGAGATAATGGATTCCGGCCCCGGCGTTCTCGATGAAGAGCTGCCGCTTATCACCGGCAAATTCTATCGTGGCAAGAACGCCGCGATGCGGAGCGGCTATGGCTTGGGACTGTATATCGCCGGGTCGTTGCTCTTGCGTATGTCGGGCAGCCTTAGCTGTGAAAACCGCTCGAACGGCTTTTCCGTTTTCATATCATTGCGTTTGGCCTAAAAAATCCCAAGAATTAAGAAACAGCTAAGAAATAGACAAAGACTGGTTAAGGATTTGTGGTATAACATGTGTCTATCAACACGTTTAGTAAAGGAGTAGATTCTATGCAAAACGCGATTCTTGCCACAAATAAACTATGTAAAACCTTTTCCAGCGGCGGCAACCAGCAACATGTGCTGAAAAACCTTGACCTGCATATCATAAAGGGCGATTTCACCGTCATCATGGGGCCCAGCGGCGCGGGCAAATCCACGCTGCTTTACGCGCTGTCCGGCATGGATAAGCCGACGCTCGGCGATGTGTACTTCGACGGGAAGGAGATTGGGAAGCTAAGCAACAATAAATTAGCCGTATTCCGGCGCGACAACTGCGGCTTTGTATTTCAGCAGATGTATCTGCTGGACAACATGAGCATCCTCGACAACATCATGGCTTGCGGCTTGCTGGTGAGCAAGAACCGCAGGGCCGTGGCGGAGCGGGCCAAAGGGCTTCTTCGCCGGTTGCGACTTAATGAAACGATGTGGAGCAAGTTCCCGGCGCAGGTGTCCGGCGGCGAGGCGCAGCGGGCGGGGATTGCTCGGGCGCTGATCAACAACCCCAAAATTGTCTTTGCCGACGAGCCGACCGGCGCTCTGAACTCCGCATACGGCGAAGCCGTGCTGGACGCGCTAACCGAGGTCAACCGAAGCGGGCAAAGCGTTATTATGGTGACGCATGATTTAAAGTCGGCGCGGCGCGGCAACCGCATACTGTACCTGCGCGACGGTGTAATACACGGCGAATGTGATTTGGGACGGTACGAGGCTGGCGACGAAGATCGGCATACCAAGCTGAACGCGTTTCTATCGGAAATGGGGTGGTGAGCGTGCGGAAGATATTCATGCTGGCGATAGCGAACATTCGCGGCAGCAAAAGCCAGGCGGTGAGCCTGCTTATCTTCATGCTGATTGCGGCGCTGTGCCTGAACGCGGGCTTGGTGCTGTACTTTGATTTCGGCAGTTATTTTGATAAACGCGCCGAGGAGCTGCACGCACCGCACGCGGTCATCGTGCAGGAGGAGAGGATAACCAAGCCGGAGCATTTTGATTGGGTACAGAGCAACTCTATGGAAGCGGAGAGGTATTCCGTTATAGCGGGTGACGCGTCGTATGCTTCCGGAGGCTTTGAATCCAGTTGTGTCGCAATTGTATCAAACGCGGACGGAGAACAATCCATGAACCCGCCTACGCTGATTGGCGAATCATTGCCGCTGTCGGAGGGCTGTATTTATGTTCCGTATCTTATGAAATCGACGGCGAGATGCACTCTCGGCGGCAGCTTCCGAATCACACTGTCGGGTAGGGAGATGGATTTCAGCATCGCAGGATTTACGGAGGAAATGACCTTCAGCAGTTCGACAGACCTCATTTACCGGTTTTATGTAAACGATGCGGAATACCAGAGCTTGGAAAGCGAACATCCCGATTTGCGTTTTGCTTTCTTCGGGAGCCGTTTTGCGCAAGCGTCGCTGGGCACGTCTTTTATAGAGGATTACAATAGGGAGGTTCGGTTCAGCGATAGTTCCACCGACGTTGCGTCCGCCACGTACTGGATGCGGGATTACGACATGGTTAAGTCCACCAGGGTGCTGTTCCCTACGATTATTGCGATGATTATGACGGCGTTCGCGATTATCCTCATTGCGGTCTGCCTTATTAATATGCGTTTCAGCATCGTCAACAACATAGAGAAAAGCATGACGAATATCGGAGCGCTAAAGGCGGTTGGATACCGAAATCGTCAGATTGTCGCGTCCATTTTAGCGCAATTCGGGGGTATCGCTCTTTTGGGAAGCGCATTGGGAATCCTCCTGTCCAGACTGTTGACTCCGGCGCTTTCGGCGGTGATGGAATCCTTCTCCGCGATAGTCTGGCAGCCGGATTTTAACGCGGGCTTGGCGGCGGGCGCACTCTGCTTCGCGGGCTTCATGGTTCTGCTCGTATCCGTATTGGCGGCAAGGCGGATATTCAGGCTTCATCCGCTGATCGCGCTTCGCGGTGGCCTTCTGACCCACAGCTTTAAAAAGAACAACATGCCTCTGGATAGATCGCACGGATCGCTGCCATTTTTACTCGCCATGAAAAGGCTACTGAAAGCCAAGGGGCAAAGCGTTATGATTATGCTGATTATCGCGGCTGTCACCTTCGCTTCGGTCACCGGCATAGCCATTTATTATCAAGTCGGCGTAAACGCAGAGCAGTTTATAGCCGGAATACTGGGGGAAGTTCCGGACGCCCAGCTGGCTGTCGCGGACGATAATGAAACCGAGGCTCTTATCGAGCGGCTGCTCCGGTATAACGGAGTTCGAAAGGCATTTGGGTTCGAGAGTGTCGCCTTTACCGCCGAGGATAAGAATACATCCGTCTACGTTGTCCGTGACTGCTCCTTGTTGGAGGGTTCCATGCTGATTGACGGCCAATATCCCAAACACCATAACGAGATGGCGGCAAGCGGCGTTTTTATGAGAATGACGGGCAAACGAATCGGCGATAAGGTGTCTGTCGGGAAAGGCGATGCCGCAAAGGATTTCTTCATCTGCGGCGAGATTCAAGCCGTGATGAACAACAGCGGCGGCAATGTCATCCTAATGACTTACGATGCTTTTTCGTCGGTGCAGCCGGACTATAGCTTTGACCAGATTAACGTCTATCTGGAACCCGGCGCGGTTACCGCCGACGTTCTTGACAGTATAGAGGCATCCGAGGGTGCGCTGCTTTCCGCCGCAGAGGATGTGCAGGATATGATTGACGAGAATTTCGGTTCGTTCAGCGAGATATTCGCCCTTGTCGCCGCTGTTATACTGGCAATCACCGTGGTTGTGGTGGCGCTGATGTTATATCTGGTGATAAAAACGCTGATTCTGCGCCGCAAACGCGAGTTCGGCATTCAAAAGGCCGTGGGATTTACGACCCTGCAAATCATGCACCAGATTGCGCTCGGCTACATGCCGGTGATTCTTATCGGCGTTGTATTGGGCGGCATAGGTGCCGTAACCGGGCTTAGTTCGCTTGTCAGTGTGTTGCTGGGCAGCATGGGCATTGCCCGCATGAGCATTTCGGCTCCGCTGGATTGGACGGCGATTGCCTGCGCCGCGCTGTGGGCGTTTAGCTACGCCATGTCCATGCTGGTTGCGCGGAGAATACGCAAGATTTCAGCGCATGCGTTGGTCAGCGAGTGACAAAGAGGAGTATTTCTGCCAATGTCCAAGAAGTCCTATAGTGTATTTGGAATATGCGCTATGATCGTGCTGGCTAGTGCCGGGTATATAGCCATATCAATTATAACGACTATAATTCCGGGTTTGGTGGCTATGCTAATAAGCCAAAAGGCGTTTAACGAAGCAATGGATGCATGATACGATCCGTTTGGTATGTTGAGGTACAATAGATAGATAACAGAAAAGAGCAAGAGAGTAACCCCCATTTGGTATAATTGGAATGCGAAGCTAAAAGACCAAAGGAGGGAAAAACTCTTGCAGGAAAAGTATAGCGATGAAGCGGCGTTTCGTCAACGGATGATGGAGTATACAAGGCAACACAGCGTGACGGCGACGGCGAATCGGTACCATTGCAGCCGAAAG
>QMCD01000682.1_pt1 | contig 23318 bp, 11 predicted proteins | sample 1821841 | NCBI WGS metagenome assembly QMCD01 (sample SAMN01991225, study PRJNA193472) | Termite gut metagenome, whole genome shotgun sequencing project. | isolation source: worker | host: Macrotermes natalensis
TCCTCATCGTATTTTGCTCTGTTTGTACTCATCAGATGCTCCTCCAATACTTTCTCGTATTATCTTAACATCTGTCCACTATTTTAGCGTAGTCCCGACGGTTATAATTCTCCGTAGCCCGTCGTATACTTTCGCCTTGTCCACCGGCATCTCCTGTCCAATCACCTCATGGATATGAATGTTGTTTACAGATGTGATACAAAACATAATAAGCGTAGCAATCGTATGCGTATCACAGGGAGTAATGACGCCCTTTGCAACTAGCCGGTCAAAGCCGTCTTGTATTGTTTCAACATCCTCGGTAAATATATGGTCGCGTATCGCCCGGTACGCGGCATCGGAACTGTGCTGTTCTTTCATTATCAGAGATATCCCCAATCGCGATACGGTATCAAGCCCCATAAGAAAATCCTCATTGAGCAGATTGTTTATTAATTCGTCCACTGTCTCAACTTTAGCGTTAGCTTTGCGCAACCACGTATTGTATTTCTTGTGCGCGGCTTCAAACCGCTGTAGCACGGCGTCGATAATCGCGTCCTTTGTGTCATAATAATAGTATAGCGAAGCGATCTTTGTTCCGACCTCTTTGGCGATATCTTTCAGCCTCACGGCTTTAAAGCCCTTCAACGCGAAAAGCCTAGTGGCGGCATCCAGTATTTTATTCCTTGTGTCCTGGTTTTTTGTTCGCTGTGCTGATGTTTGTTCCATTGTCATCTCCTAAGCTGTTAAAACTATCAGACCAATCATACAATACTTCGTTTTAGATTGCAATAGCCTAACGAAATATAGGTAGTGAACGCGGGATCTGACCTATGCCAGATGTAGCCAGTTAAATTGTGCTGAGGAAAAGAAGTCCAATATTTCGTGATGTACCACACCAGTCGTGCTTAATTTGCCTTAACTTTGCTTTGATTTTAGCTTGACAATTCCGATATAAAAGTGTTAAATAAAGTTTAATGTTGTTTAACTAATTTAAGGTTAATGCGCTTGAAGTTCTAGTCCTATGTACAGCAGACACGAAAACGGCATAGTATTTTAGATATCGGCATTAACACGAGACAGGGATATGGCAAAAATTCGGAGCACTTTAGAAGACTTGTCGTCGGGCGATGTTTATCATTGTGAGAATGCGCGATATTTCCGCTGGAACAATCCGGCGGTTTTGTGTTGCCTGCCTTTTGTGTATATCCCATTAAAGGATCAACAAGAGAAAACATGAACACATTTACGTTAAAAAGGCCGGTGGTTATGCTGGTTGACGACAATATAGCGAATCTGGGCATAGCCAAGAATATGCTAAAAGAGTTCTATGAGGTATACGCGCTTCCTTCGGCAGAGCGGATGTTTGCGTTTCTCAAAAGCGTCACGCCGCGCCTTATCCTACTGGATGTGGAAATGCCGGGTCTAAGCGGGTTTGACGCTCTAAAGATATTAAAGGCGGATACCCGATACGCGAAGATTCCGGTGATCTTTGTCACCGCGAAGACAGATGAGCAAGATGAATTGGAGGGTTTTGCGCTTGGCGCGATCGATTATGTGACAAAGCCATTTTCTGCCGCTATATTACTGAAACGGATCGAGAACCATTTGCTGATCGAAGATCAAAAAGCCGAACTGAATTATTTGAACAACAACCTAGTTAAAATAGTCGAGGAACAGACGGCGCGGATTACCAAATCGCAGAATTCTATGATCGATACGTTTGCCGAATTCGTCGAGTTTCGGGACACGGCTACTGGCGGGCATATCCGCCGGACGCAGCAATATATGGAGTTGCTGGTTGACCGCATCGTAACGCGCGGCATTTACACTGAAACAGTTCGTCAGTGGGATAATATGGAGTATATCGGTGCTTCCGCGAAGCTGCACGATTTGGGGAAGCTGTTTATCAGCGACAATATTCTGAACAAGCCCGGAAAGCTGACTGCCGAGGAGTATAAGGTGATGCAGACCCATGTCGCAAGAGGCGTGGAGACGATACAGAAGATGAAAAAGAACAGCAAGACGTGGGAATTTTTGCGCTATGCGGAAATCATGATCGGAACACACCATGAAAAATGGGATGGCAGCGGATATCCCGTGGGGCTGAAGGAGCAGAACATTCCGCTTTTGGGGCGGTTGATGGCAATTGCGGATGTTTACGATGCCCTGACCTCCGCGCGGCCATACAAGGATGCACTTTCAGCCAGAGAAGCAGAGAGAATCATCATTGAGAGTTCCGGTATCCATTTTGATCCGGTGATTGTAGGTGTATTTCGGGAGTCAAAGAAAGAATTTTACGCGATTGCGAATAGAAGCGGCTATACTTGCCACAAGAAAAACATTTGTTGATAGCGCCCATATGGGGAAAGGATGTGTTGTCTGATGCTCTGCACTGGAACGCCGCAATGGCTGATAGACGAGATAAACCGGCTAGCTTCGGCAGAGAATGCGGAAGATTTTAAACTTATGGCCGATTCCAAAAGTTTGCCGCGCGAAGAACAGCGTATTGCCCGCGCGCTGAAGCGGGCGCTTGTCAATTGTAAGGCGATTGCCTACACTGGCGTTAAGCGGCAGGAGTTGCTGGAAGAAAGGCTTTTGAGGCGTGAAGAAATGCTGAAATGCTTAAACCGCGCTGCCGAGGCTCTTCTCGCAAAAAAAGGAGCGACCTTTGAGAAATCGATGTCTGAAGGGATGAAACATATCTCGGATATCGCAAAGATCGATAGGGCATCCATCTTTCAGAACACGGAAAAGCCGGACGGCCTATACACATCACAGGTTTTTCGCTGGAGCAAAAGAGCGGGGCGCGCTATTGCCTTGCGGCCTGAGTTTATAGACAAGCCGTATGAGGAGTGCTTTCCTCGGTGGAGAGAGGTGCTCGCTGCCAATGGGTATGTTAACGGCCCAGTGCACCTGATGCCAGAAGCAGACATTCTGCTTGCTGTTGGTTGCCTGTCCGTGCTTGCCATTCCGGTTTTTCATGATAGGAGATTTTGGGGCTTTATCTTGTTTGAGAATCTTACCGAGGAACAGGAGTTTAATTCAGACGAGATAGGGATTCTGAATTCGGCCAGCTTTCTGTTGGCAAATGCCATGATGCGCAACGAGGAAACACAGCAGACGCGCGCGGCATCTGAATACGCCGCGCTTCTACTGGATACCACTCCGCTTTGCTGCCGCCTGTGGGATAGGAATTACAACCTGCTTGCCTGTAACGAGGCAGCCGTACAGATGTTTGGGCTGAAGAGCAAGCAAGAATATATCGAGCGGTATTTTGAGCTTGCCCCGGAGGTGCAGCCAGACGGGCAGCCAACGCGTGAGCGGGTCATTGAAGTAGTTGATGCGGCGTTTCAAGATGGAATATGCAGGGATCGTATGTACTATAGAATGCCAGATGGTTCGCCTTTGCCCGCCGAAAATACGCTGGTCCGCATTCCGTATGGAGAAGACTACGTCGTAGCGTCCTATTCTCACGATCTCCGTGAGCAGGAAAAAATACTGGAGGAGCTGGGAACGCGGGACCGGCTCTTGCAAACGGTCAACTACGCGGCAGATATCTTGCTTCAGACCGAGCCAGAAGTGTTTGAGGACACGATGCAGATGTGTATGGGCATGATGGCGCACGTATTCGGCGCAGACCGTATGCGCGTGATCAAGAATACTGTTTGTGACGGGCTGTTTTACCGCAGTCTTTTGTATGAATGGAGCGAAGGCGTTCCGCCGATGAAGGGTACAGTGTTTACGAGTGCGGTGTCGTATTTGGAAACGACACCCGCCCTGCTAAAAACGATGCTCCACAGAGGGTATGTGCATAGTTGTGTGAGGGATATGCCCGTATCCGACCAAAAATGGTTCCAAGATCAAGGCGTTCTTGCCATTCTGATGATCCCGGTGTTTTCGGGAGACACTTTTTGGGGAATGGTGGGGTTTGACAACTGCCATAGCGAGCAGCTTTTCACCGAAGTATACGTTTCTCTCATGCAGTCGGGCGGGATGATCGTAGCCAACGCATTGCTGCGGAGCGAGACTATTCTCGATTTGAGGGAAACATCAGCCCAGCTTAAGACCGCGCTTAGCGACGCAAACGATGCAAACAGCGCCAAGGATGATTTTCTGGCGACGATGTCTCACGAGATACGCACGCCGCTTAACGCTGTCGTCGGCCTTGCGGAATTAGCGATGGACAGCAATATGCCGATGGCCAGAATGGAGGAAACCCTTGAAAAAATATATACCTCCGGCATGACTATACTGAGTATCGTAAATGATATGCTGGATATTTCAAAAATAGTAACGGGGCGCTTTGAGCTTTACCCGGCAAGGTACGACACACCCAGCCTCATTCATGATGTTGTAGTTACCAATAGTGTGCGGATTGGCGATAAACCCATCAGCTTCAAGTTGGCTGTGGACGAAAGCCTGCCGGAAGAGTTGTTTGGCGATGATTTGCGCGTGAAACAAGTATTCAACAATCTGATCTCGAACGCATTAAAATACACCAGCGCGGGAACGGTAGAATGGCGCATAGGGTGCGAGCGGGATGGCGATAGTGACTGGATTGTGTCCGAAATACAGGATACTGGTATCGGGATTAGGCAGGAAAATTTGCCAAAGCTGTTCGGCGATTATTATCAGGCGGATCGGCGGGCTAACCGCCAGATCGAAGGAACGGGGCTAGGGCTCGCGATTACCAAACGCTTTGTTGAGCTGATGGATGGGTGCATCACCGTGCAAAGTAAGTTTGGGGAAGGTTCCACCTTTTTCGTGAGACTGCGACAGGGCATTGCCACAGAGAAGCCGATTGGGAAGAGCGTGGCCAAAAGTCTGATGAATATGCAATACAGCCGTTCCAAACGGGATAAAACCGCCAAGATGGCGCGAGTGAACCTTTCGTATGCACATGTGCTGGTTGTAGATGATATCAAAACCAATCTAGATGTGATTAAAGGACTGCTGCTGCAATACGGACTTAAAGTAGATTGTGCGTTCGACGGCAGACAGGCCGTGGCTATGATAAAGGCAGGCAGCCCGAGGTACAGCGCCGTCTTTATGGATCATATGATGCCCGAAATGGACGGCGTTGAGGCGCTAAAAATCATTCGCGGGGAAATCGGAACTAAGTATGCGCAAAATCTGCCCGTAATCGTGCTGACGGCAAACGCTGTGACGGGGAATAAGGAATTGTTTTTAGAACACGGCTTTCAGGCGTTCTTATCCAAGCCGATTGATGTAGTTAAATTGGACGCTATCCTGCGCCACTGGGTTAGGGATAAGAGCCGTGAGCGTGAGATGTCCGCCTTGGCGGATATCAAAGCGGATGACGGTTCTGGTGCTTTTCTTCCGGACGATCTCGCCATTGAGGGGATAAACTTGCCGTGGCTGTTCAAGAGCATGGGTGGCAATAGGGCGGAGCTTTTAAACGTTTTACGCTCTTACGTAGCTGAAACAAAACTACTGCTGCGCGATATGGGAAGCTGCCTAGTGGGTAAAAATATGGCGAGATATTCGGTCGCCGCCCACGGACTAAAGGGTGCGAGCCACATCATTTCCGCTACTGACATAGGTGAAAGAGCGGGGGCGCTGGAGTTGTTTGCCGCAAAGGAAAATTTCAAGGCGGTACACGCCCAACATCCTGTTTTTGCGCAGGTTGCGCAAACGTTGCTGGAAAACATTGAAGCGGTGATTAGCCGCCTGAGCACCGATGTAAGGCCCGTTGCGGACGCGCCAGACCCTGCGCTTCTGTGCCGGTTATGTGACGCTTGCGCCGACTTTGATATGAGCGGCGTGGATGCGGTGATGGAACAGCTTGAAGCCTTCCAATATGAGAGCGGCGACGAACTTGTCGCGTGGTTGAGAGAAAAAGTAAATAGTATTGCCTATGAAGAAATATCCACGAGGATTACCTCTGAAATTTTAACTAAGTAATAACACTGGTGAGTTGTGATGAAAGCATCTACTAGTGCTTTACACGTAAAACAGCTACGGGGATATGGCAAAATGGACAAAGAAAAGAAATACAGCTTGCTCATTGTAGACGACCAGCCATCCAATATTATGATGCTTGCTAATATGCTCAAATCGGAATACAATATCTACGCCGCTAAAAACGGTCAGAGCGCCATAAGCGTTGCGACGGAAAAACTGCCTGATGTTATACTGCTCGATATTGTAATGCCGGACATGGATGGTTACGAGGTAATCTCTGTTTTAAAAAGCGATGAGCGGACGCGCCATATTCCGGTGATCTTCATTACCGGGTTGGTCAGTATTCACGATGAAGAGCAAGGACTGGCGCTTCAGGCGGCAGACTATATCAGCAAGCCGTTCAGCCCTATCGTTGTACAGCTTCGGGTACGCAATCAAATTCAGATTATTTCTCAGATGCGTACCATTGAGATAATTAGTATGACCGACCAGCTCACAGGCATTCCAAACCGCCGCAGCTTCGATTCGCGGTTTGAGATTGAGTGGAACAGATCGGTTCGTGACAAGCTTTCGCTTGCGTTGCTTATGATTGATGTAGACCATTTTAAAGCCTACAATGATGCCTATGGCCACCAGCAGGGCGATGTTGCGTTGCAGACTGTGGCTCAGAGTTTTTCGCGGACGGTCAAGCGGGCTACTGATTTTTTCGCAAGATGGGGAGGGGAAGAATTTGCCATCCTCTTGTCTCATGTTGGTGAAAGCGATGCTTTGCGTATGGCCGAGTTAGTCCGGAGGGAGGTGGCCGAGGCCGTGATCCCTGAAGTTGTTTTGGGTGGAGCCCATGTTACGGTCAGCATTGGCATCAACATTGGTACGCCCACAAAAACCAGCCTAATCACGGATTTTATCATCGGCGCTGATTCCGCACTTTACGCCGCCAAACAGGCTGGTCGTAACTGTGTCCGTGTATATGACAAGTACCAGTCGATGAAGATTTAGTGGCGAACATAAATCAATTGTGCATGACAATAACAGACATCGAAAGCGAGACATCCTTTGGAAAGCAGGCTTAACACAAACACCACTGAATATCGAACCCGTGACAGCCACAAAAAGCTACGTCATATTAATTCCGTTACACGCGGGCAAAAAGCTTAGCCTACCGCCATGCATGTCCGGCGGTGGGCTTTGAATTATCACAGGAACAGCAAAGGAGACAGCCAAATGCCAGCCAGCAAAAGAGTAAGGGGCAAACACCCTGCCGCCCCAGCTTCGCGCCGTGTACGCGGCATACCGCACCATTGATTTAATGGAGCAGGGGGAAAACACGGCGGCGATGCGTATGCTCAAAACAATGATGGAATTTGAACCCAATTTTAAATATGCGGCGAACTTGCTGAATGAAAAACTGGAAGACGCGATAGCGAAGCAACTGGACTGCCGAAACGATATGGATACGCCGCAGCGGAACGAAATGGACGCGCTCTTATCGGAGATCAAGCCCAAACTGCACCAGCTTATGAAAGCGGGAAAAACCGATGAGGTAGCAATGATATTGGCGCAGCTTGAACAGATGGCGCCAAACGACACCGACCTGATTGCGATCAAAAATAGGATTGCACTGTGTAACAGTCCGTCGGACAACTAAACATTACGGTTTAACGGCGGATAAAGCCCGAATTGTCGCGCGTATAGCAGCCTAGGAAATTAGCAATGTAAAGGAGCTTGGCAAAGGTGGGAATTAAAGCAAAGATACTGATACCAGCGCTTGCAATTACGCTGGTCGTCGCAATAGCGATCATGTTCTCTAATATTGTAATGTTTTCCGATTTTGTCGATGAATCCACTGTTGCGGAGGTGACGTCAGCGAGCCGCGTTGTGACCGACAGGCTTGAACTGCTCAAAGAGAAGGCAGGTGCTGTTGCTTTGGGTATGTCACGCCACCCGGATATAGCAAATGCGATAGAGACAGGTGGCCGGGACGTGTTGCTTGCTTACGCAAGAGCGATGCAAAATGAGAGCGGCGTGGAATTTTGTACGATAACTGATTCAAACGGTATTGTAATCGTCCGCACCCATGAACCTGATATCTACGGAGATTCTATTATCTCACAGGCTAATATTAAAAGTGCGATCCACGGAAAACAGCTTACAGCTATAGATAGCGGGTCTATGGTGCGTCTCGCGGCGCGTTCCGCCGCGCCGGTGTTGGACGCAGATGGCAGGGTGATCGGCGTAGTATCCGTAGGCTTTCGGCTCGATACATCGGATTTCGTTGATAAAATCAAGGAGACTACTGGCTGTGAAGCCACAATTTCGCTGGATAACGAAAGGGTTTCCACTACAGTATTTGGTAATGATGGTGTTCGTATCGTTGGAACAAGCGCGGATCAGAGTGTCGCCCGCACGGTACTCTCGGGCAATGAGTTTGCGGGCAAAGTGGATATATTCGGAAAGACAGCCGTATGCAGATATACTCCCATCAGCGGCCCGAACGAGCAGCCGATTGGTATGATCTTTGTGGGGCAATATTTAGAGGATGAGACCAGAATCATCAATTCCTTTGTTCAAGGTGGGTCGGTTATATTGCTCATCATGCTGACGGCGGCCATCGTGCTCACCTTGATTGTAGCCGGGCGGATCGTGAAACCTATATATGCTATGACGGAGGCCGCGTCGGCGCTGGCCGTGGGGGATACCGAGCTTAATATCCAGATCGATACCAAGGACGAGATGCACACTCTCGCCAACGCTTTTAGGAAAATGATAGATAATACCCGACAACAGGTAGCCCTTGTGGAAAGTATTGCCGCGGGTGATATGACTATTACTCTTGAGCCACGAAGCGATAAAGACCTAATGAACCGAGCGCTGGAAAAGCTAAATTCCACCATCAAGGCGCAAGCCACTGAGATTCGGGATGAGCATGACCGTGTCAAGCTGATGTTTGACTCAAATCCTGTGGTCTGCCGCCTGTGGGATAGGGGCTATAACTTGATCGAATGCAACGATGCCGTTATTTCACTTTTCGGTCTGACAGATAAACGGGAGTATTTGGAGAGGTACATAGAGTTTTCCCCAGAGCATCAGCCAGATGGTAGGCTGTCACTGGAAAAATCCCGCGCGTTAGTGCGTGAGGCGTTTGAAAAGGGTGTAATCTCCTACGAGTGGATGTACCAGACTCTGGACGGCACTCCGATACCGGCCGAATGTACGATGGTTCGCGTGCCCTATGGCAATGACTTTGTTGTTGCAGGCTATGCGCGGGATTTGCGCGAACACAATAAGATGATGACCGCCATAGAAAGGCGGGATCATCTGCTAAAAACTGTAAACGAGGCGGCGGATATCATACTGCGCGCCAACCCCGAGTCATATGTTGATACGTTGCATAAGTGTATGGGTATGATGGCCAAAGCTGTTGGGGCAGACCGTATGCGCGTTATCAAGAACTACATGGAAAACGGTCTCTACTACCGCAGTCTCTTGCATGAATGGTGTGAAAATGTACCACCGATGAAGGGAACCGTCTTCACCACATCTGTGTCGTATTTGGAAACCACACCTGCAATGCTGGACATCATGCTCCGCAGAGGGTATGTGCACAGCACTATAAATGATATGCCCGCTTCCGATCAACAGTGGTTCAAGGGTCAGGGTGTGCGCTCCATCTTGATGTATCCAGTGTTTGCGGGCGACGAGTTTTGGGGGATGGTAGGCTTCGACAACTGCCACGACGAGAAGCCTTACACTGAAACCGAGGCGGCGATTATGCAGTCTGGCGGCATGATTATCGCAAACGCGCTCCTGCGCAATGAATCGATGCTGAGTATCCGGGAGACCTCATCACGGTTAGAAACGGCGCTTGCAGAGGCAGAACTGGCCAACACTGCCAAGAGTAGCTTTTTAGCGCAGATGAGTCACGAAATACGCACGCCCCTCAACGCAGTCGTGGGACTTTCGGAGCTCGCGTTGGACACGAAGGGGATAGATGCGGAGCTTGAAGACAGATTGGGAAAAATCCACGGTTCGGGTATGATCATCCTCAGTATAGTGAATGACATTTTGGATATCTCCAAGATCGAATCTGGAAAATTCGAGGTATATCCCGCAAAATACGACACACCCAGCCTAATCAATGATGTTGTGACGCTCAATATCGTCCGTATTGGGGAAAAGCCCATCGAGTTTAGGTTGCATCTGGATGAGAAACTCCCCGCAACGCTTTACGGCGATGATTTACGCGTCAAGCAGATATTCAACAATTTACTTTCCAACGCATTCAAGTATACAGATGCGGGAATGGTGGAATGGAGCATCGGCTTTGAGCGTGAGGACGACAATATCTGGCTGGTTTCCAGTGTGCGGGATACGGGGATCGGAATGACACCGGAGGCCGTCTCTAAGCTGTTTGCCGAGTATATCCAAGTGGACGTATCGACCAACCGCACGGTCGAGGGAACGGGCCTGGGTCTTGCTATCGGGAGGCGTCTTGCTAAGCTGATGGACGGCGATATCACTGTGGAGAGCGAATATGGGCAGGGTTCGGTCTTCCATGTCAGGATCAGGCAGGGTTTTGTATCGGATGAGCCGATTGGCAAGGTCGTGGCCGAAAACTTGATAAGCTCGAAATACCGCCTCTCCAGGCATAAAAAATTTCCGGCAGAGCGCCGTATTGATCTCTCCTATGCCTGCGTTCTGGTGGTGGATGATATTCTTACCAACATTGATGTAGTAAAGGGCATGATGAAGCCCTACAAAATGAGCATAGACTGTGCGACAAGCGGTCCGGAGGCTATAGAGCGTATAAAGGCAGGAGAACCGCGCTATGATGCTGTGTTTATGGATCATATGATGCCCGGGATGGACGGCATAGAAGCCACCCGTATCATCCGGGACGAAATCGGTACAGAATATGCGCGAGAAATCCCGATCATTGCACTGACCGCAAACGCAATCGTTGGAAATGAAGATATGTTCCTTAGCAGTGGCTTTCAAGCGTTTCTCTCTAAGCCAATCGACATTGTCAAGCTGGACTCGGTGCTCCGGCAGTGGGTGCGGGACGGCGCGAGGGAGAAACAAGCAGAAGTTTCGGACTCGGAGCGGCTTGGTGAGCAGGGAAAAACTGCCCTGTTCCCGGATGGTATGCACGTAAATGGATTGGACGTCGCCAAGGCGCTGGAGCGATTCAGCGGCGATGGTGAGGTTCTGCTTGACGTGCTACGGTCATACGCAACTAGTACGCGGGCGTTGCTACGTGATCTACACGACTTGCTGGAAAAAGGAGATATGCCAGGCTACGCGATAGTCGCCCACGGGGTGAAGGGTTCCAGCTACGGCATTCTTGCGCAGGAGGTCGGTCGGCTGGCCGAGGGATTGGAAAAAGCCGCGAAGGCCGGGGATATCGATGCTATCAAGGCCGGTCACGGTCAATTCGAGGAGCTTACGCAGTCGCTGCTAGATGAGCTTGACAAAGTGCTTGGCATGGCTTCACCCATGCGACCTGTGGCGACAAGTCCTAATCCTATGCTGCTCCATGAGCTAAAGGACGCCTGTAAATCCTTTGAAATGGACAGGGTGGACGCCGCGATGGAGCAACTAGAAGCTTTCAGCTATGAAGCTGGCGGTGAACTTGTCACATGGCTGCGCGAACGAGTGAACGCTATGGAATTTGAGGCGATTGCGGATCTTGACATCTAGGGGGGGCTACACAAGTTCAGGTTTTATCTTTTGGTAGGTTTGCACCTTTTTCGTCGTTCACAATCGGAATATTCTCGATATTCCTTCCGCATACGGCAAAAAACTCTTCAAAATCTGCTCAAATATTTAAAAACCGACTCACGTAGGCATCTCCTAGGTAACCACTAAATACAGCGTGAATGGGGTATTGATCATGGAAGTTTTGAAACGGGTAAGCTGTACTCTGATAGCGGTGGCTATTGTATTGATGACATTTGGACATAATGCCATTGCGGCAGCTCCAACCTCAGAGCTTTCTTTTGAGTCCTTTCGTGACATCCCCGGAGTGACGCAGGATGAGGTCGCGGCAATAGAGATGCTTCAGACGAGGGGAGAACCGCTGGTTTACGCGGCGCTGTCGAGCGGCGAGGCATTTGAACTGGATGATGAGATTCACGGCTTTGCAGCCTTGTATTCCCAGTTGTTGTCAAAACTGTTCGATATTGAGTTCAAGTTGGAGATCAGAGAGTGGTTTGAGATTCAAGAAGGGCTTGAAACAGGAGAAGTCGCCTTTACGGGTGAGATGACCGCGACAGAGGAAAGACGCGCGGCGGGCTACCTTATGACTGACGCCATCGCACAGCGCTCTATCAAGTACACACAGCGAGCCGGAGATAAGACGCTGTCGGAAATCGCCGAAATCCGCAAACCGCGTTTAGCGTTTCTGCGCGGCGCAAAAACAGTTGTAGATGTAACTGCGCGCGCGGATTTTGAGTTTGAGACAATCTATACTGATGCTGTAGACGATGCTTATCGAATGCTTTCTGACGGTGAGATCGACGCCTTTTTAGGAGAGAACGGCAGAATCATCACTGGTTATGGCGATCTTGTGACCAGAGATTTCTTCCCTGTCATCAGTAACCCGATGTCCATGACGACAAAAAATCCAGAGTTTGCGTCCATTATCTCTGTTGTCGATAAGGCGCTGCGAGAGGACAGTTTCCGCTTGAAGCTCAAAGAGCTTTACCGCAGAGGCCAGGATGAATTGGCTCAGTTTGAGCTGTATGTGCTGCTAACGTCTGAGGAAAAAGCGTACATAAGCCAAAACCCTGTTATCCCCATCGCCGCAGAACACTACAATTACCCTATCAGCTTCTACGACTCCCACGCAGGACAGTGGAACGGTATTTATTTTGATGTGCTTGCTGAGATCGAAACACTCACAGGACTCAAATTCCAGCTTGCCCACGACGAAAAAACTGAATGGCCTGAGTTGCTCAAAATGCTGGAGGCTGGGGATGCCTATGTTATCTCGGAGCTACTGCCATCCGCCGAACGGCAGAGCCGGTTCCTGTGGCCGCAGAAGGCACTGCTGACCGATTACTACACGCTAATCTCCAAATCGGACGTGCCGGATATTAGTATACCCGATGTGCAGGATTATCGTGTGGGAATACAGACCGATACCGCCTATGACGAGCTTTTCTCAAGCTGGTTTCCCGACCACCCACAGATCATTGAGTTCGCCAATCCGGATTTGGCTTTCGCCGCCTTATCGCGGGGCGAGATCGATCTTGTGATGTCCAGCCACCGTCAGCTTATCGCGTTGACAAACTATCTGGAACTGACCGGCTACAAGGCGAATATCACCTTTGAACGCCAGTCTGAATCCATCATCGGCTTCAACATAAACCAGCCTGAGCTGCAATCTATATTCAATAAGGCGCTAAATATTATTGATGTGGACAATATCGCGGAGCAGTGGACGCAGAGAACCTACGATTATCAAGCAAAGATGGTTGAGTCCCAGCGCCCGTGGTTGATCGGTGCGCTTGTACTGGTTCTGTGCGTGATTGCCCTGCTTGTCATATTGTTTTACAGGGTGCGGAAGTCGGGGGTGCGCTTAGAAGAACTGGTAAAGCAGCGTACATATGCGATGGAGGTACAGACAAATACAATCCAGCTTATGCTTGATTCATCGCCAGATTTGATATTCTGCAAAGACCTTGAACTCAAGTTTACACGCTGTAACAAGAGCCTGGAACAGTATCTCGGTGTGACTCAAACAGATATTCTGGGAAAAACCAACGCGGAAGGATTAAAGTTCACGCAGGGGGCAGCTAGCGTATTTGATGCAAACGAGCGGGCGGTCATCGCGGAGCGCCGAATGATCGTAGTGGACGAACCTGTGCCGAAACATGACGGAACAACGGGACAATTTGAAACTGTTAAAGTGCCGCTCATCGTTGACGGGCAGGTGACCGGATTGATGGGCATCGCGCATGATATATCTCCACGAAAGGCGCTAGAGGAATCATTACTTTCCGCAAACCGGGAGCTTAAAACCCGAGATTACCTGCTCCAAACCGTGAACCGGGCTATCGACCGGCTATTACGCTCCGATCCCGAGCATTTTGCCGATACCGTGAAGGAATGTATGGGAATGATGGCGCTATCTGTCGGCGCCGACCGCATGTATATCAACAAAAATTACATAGACAACGGCAGGATGTACAACATAAGGTTGTATGAATGGGCGGCGGACGGTCAGCCGCTCCATGGTATCGGTCAAACGTCGCTTTTTCTGTGCGAGGAACAAGGCAACTTGTTAAAGGATAAGCTGGCGCGCGGAGAAAATATCCACAGCTTTGTCCGCGATCTGTCACCCCTCTGCCAAAAATGCCTTGGCGTGGAGGACTCACTACTAGTTTTGGTGATTCCAGTATTCCTGCGAAATGAGTTCTGGGGCTTTGTCGGTTTCGACAACCGCCACGACGAAAAATTACTTACAGATACCGAGACATCCGTTATGCAGTCTGGTAGTCTGCTGTTAGCGAGCGCCCTGTTGCGTAACGAATATATGATGGATCTACGAAAAACATCCAATATGCTGGATACGCTCAATCACGCGGCAATGACGCTCCTGCGACAAAATGACGAGATGTTTGATGAAGTGATGACCGAGGGGGTCAATTTGATCGCTGGCATAACGGCTATTGACAGGATGTCGATATTCCGTAATGTTGAGAGTCCGGATGGTCTGCATATATCGCAAGTATATCGCTGGACGAAGGACTCCGGTGGCACTACTGCGCCACTTGGTTCCCTTGCAAATACCGCCTATCACGAACTGTTTCCGGGATGGGATGCGGATTTGGCGGCAGGAAAATGTGTCAACAGCCCGTTATCGCTGTTGCCGGGGACGGATACGCTGCAGATACGTTACGGATGCGTATCCGTGTTCGCCGCACCCGTAATGAACGACGGTGGCTTCTGGGGCTTCGTGTTTTTTGAAAATCTGCGCGATGAACAATATTTCACCGCCCACCAAACGAATATCCTGCGTTCTGCCAGCCTTATGCTGGCCAATGCGTTCATACGCAACAATGAGGCAAAACGGATACGCGAGGCTGAGGAACGGGCTCGACTGATGCTGAACGCTACGCCGCTTGCTTGCCGCCTTTGGAACAGGGCATTCCAGATAATCGAGTGTAACGAGGCAGCGGTCAAGCTTTATGAACTCCAAGACAAGCAGGAATATATGAACCGGTATTTTGATTTGCTGCCAGAGTTCCAGCCAGACGGGCAAAAATCCACTGATAAAATATACGGAGCCGTTGCCAAGGCTTTTGAAGATGGCTCATGCTCCTACGAGGTGATGTTTCAGCTTTTGGACGGAACGCCTGTCCCTGCGGAGAATATGCTATTCCGTGTTCCATATGGTGACGATTACGTCGTTGCCGCATATTCGCGTGACCTGCGCGAGCAAAAGAAAATGATGACGGAGATTGAGAACACAACGGCTAAGCTGGCGGTTGCTTTGGAGGACGCTCAAGAGGCGAATCAAGCGAAAAGCAACTTTCTTGCCCACATGAGCCATGAAATACGTACGCCTATGAACGCCGTTATTGGTCTTTCGCAGTTGATGCTTGACGAAGGTAGCCTAAACGCTGAGACAGAAGCGAATATTGAGAAGATATACAGCGCAGGTTCCACCATACTTAGCATCGTAAACGACGTTCTCGATATATCTAAGATAGAGTCTGGCAAACTTGAACTCTACCCTGTCCGGTACGACATCCCAAGCCTTATCAACGACATAGTAACACAGAATATCGTCCGTATTGGTGAGAAGCCGATCACCTTCCGCCTGACGATTGAGGAGAACCTGCCGGGAATCTTGTATGGTGACGATCTTAGGGTAAGGCAGATATTCAATAATTTGCTTTCCAACGCTTTTAAATATACCAATGAAGGCACGGTGTACTGGAGGGTGACGTCCCAACGTGAAGGCGATCACGTCTGGCTCATTTCCAGTATTGAGGATACCGGAATAGGCATGAAACCGGAAAGCGTGGCAAGGCTGTTTTCCGAGTATAACCAAGTGGACGCCCAGATAAACCGCAAGGTGCAAGGTACAGGGCTGGGTCTTTCGATTGCCAGAAAAATGGCAATGATGATGGGCGGTGATATCACTGTGAAAAGCGAATATGGCAAAGGTTCAACCTTTTTCGTGCGGCTGAGGCAGGTCTTTGTGAACGAGACGCCCATAGGAGCGGAGGTTGCCGACAAGCTGATGAGCCTGCGCTATACTTTTTCCAAACGTGACCCAAGCTCCAAGTTGAAACGCGCGAACCTCTCCTTTGCCCATGTGCTTGTAGTGGACGACATCACAACGAATCTGGATGTAGTCAAGGGCATGATGAAGCCCTATGGTATGAAAATAGACTGTGTGACCAGCGGACAGCAGGCAATTGACAGGATCAAGGCGGAAGTCCCGCTTTATGACGCAGTTTTCATGGATCATATGATGCCTGAGATGGACGGTGTTGAGGCGACACGAATTATCCGGGAGGAAATCGGAACAGACTATGCGCAAAACATTCCTGTTATAGCATTGACCGCCAATGCACTTGTGGGAAACGAAGAGATGTTCTTGCGGAATGGCTTTCAGGATTTTATCTCAAAGCCCATCGACATGGTGAAGTTGGATGCGGTGCTACGCCGGTGGATTGGCACCAAAGCCGAAAGTACAGAAGCACAAGTTTCCGTGGAGACTACCGATTCCATCTGCGTTCCAAAAAATTTGCTGCCGATTGATGTATTTGTGAGCGGTATTGATATGGGCAAAGCCCTAGAGCGGCTGGGTGGGGACGAGGAAGTACTGATTGGGGTTCTGCGTTCCTATACGGGCACTACAAACGGTCTCCTGCTCAGAATGGCGGAATATTTGGAAACACAAAGACTGGCAGATTACGCCATCGATGTTCATGGCATTAAGGGCTCCAGTTATGCCATTTCCGCACAGGAAGTCGGCGCAGCCGCCGAAGCGCTCGAAATGGCTGCAAAAGCGGGAGATTACACAATGGTTCTAGCCAAACATGATTCGTTTGTGGAAATGACAGAGGCTCTTTTATCAGAAATGGAAGGCTTTTTGAATCGCATTGACGCATTCGCTGAAAAACCGATAGCCGCCGAGCCGGATCCGGCGCTACTGGCGGAACTGCGCGCCGCGTGCGAGGCGTTCAATATGGACAGGGTGGACGACGCGATGGCACGCCTTGAGGCTTTCCGTTATGAAAGGGGCAAAGAACTGATCGACTGGCTGCGCGAGCAGGTCAACGGTATGGTTTTTGAGGAAATCATAAACCTGGACCTTTCCGACCTCTCCGCCTATGGCCTGCCGGGGGGGCGGGCGCCCTCCGCCGCTTTCACCGCGCCCGGCGCAAGCGTTCTCATCGCGGAAGATAATGAAACCAATTTAAAGGCCGCGCTGGGTTTGCTGCGGCCTCTCGCTATGGATATCGACACGGCGCGAAACGGCGAAGAAGCGCTTCGTATGATACAAAAAAAGCGCTACCATATTATATTCATGGATTACAGGATGCCGGTTATGGATGGAGCGGAGGCCACAAAAGAATTGCGGCGTATGCAAGGGGAATATTACGAAAATGTACCCGTGATCGCCCTGACCGCGGACGTATCGGACGGCGCGAAAGAAATTCTTACACAGGCCGGGGTGGATGACTTTTTGGAAAAACCCATTCAGATGCGGGATATCTATGACAAGCTTTCCCGCTGGCTGCCTGAAACGCTGCTGCGCAAACAGGCCGCGCGCGGGCGGGACACGGAGGATGGCGCAGCGCCGCTGCCCGTTATCGGGGGCATTGACAGCCGGGAAGGGGTTCGCCACGCGGGAAGCACCGAGCTGTTCATCAGCCTGCTGGGCGATTTTTACAGGCTGATCGACCTTAAGGCCGCCCGGATGGAGCAGTTATTGGCCGATGGGTTTATCCGCGATTTCACGATAGAAGCCCACGCGCTGTGCACCACCGCAAGGCTGATTGGGGCGGGGGCGCTTTCGGAAGGGTTTGCCCGGCTGGAACGGTACGGAAACGAGGGGGATACGGAAGCGCTGGCACGGGAAGCGCCCGCTGTGCTGGGGATGTACAAAAGCTTCAAGCCAGCCCTCGAGCCGTTTGCGGAAACCGCCGGGCAGGAAAAGCGGGAGGCTTCCAAAGAGGAACTGGCCGCGCTTCTGAAAAAGCTGAAAGCCGCGATGGACGAATTTGACCTGGACAGCGCCGACCTGGTTGCCAAACAGCTTCAAGGCATAGCTATGCCGGAGCATTTATCAAAACCGATGGAGCTGCTTTTGGCATACATGGCGGATGTGGCCACCTTGGAGGTAATGGAACAGGTGGACGCTATACTGGCAATAATCGAGTAAACGCGCCAAATCGCGGCGCTTTTGCAGGGAGGTACTATGGATAATTTATTGGTGGTTTCAGAGATCAAGAGCGGGTTGCTGCTCTCCATGGAAAAATATCTGGAGGAACTGTCTTACAAAACGGTATACGTTTCCGCCGCTATGGACGACATCAACAATGTGCGTAAGCAGGCCGTCAGCGCCATGCTGCTCTACGTGGATGAAAAAATTCTTTCGCGGACAGCCGAGCTTTTGTACCTGAAAGACTACACGCTGACGGAGGATATACCGGTGTTCGCGCTGGGGAACGCGGAAGATTTGCATGTGCTGCACGATATTTTCCCCAAGCATATTGTGCGGCACGAATTTCTGCGCCCCATCAACGTGCATGTGAGTAAAATAGCGGAAACGATCTATGAACACATCATTGAATACCGCAAGCTTAAGAAAATATTGGTGGTAGATGATTCCGGTTCCATACTGCGCAGCATAAAGGGCTGGCTGGAGAATAAGTACAGCGTGTTTCTGGCCAACTCCGGCGCAATGGCCATAAAATACCTTACGCTGAACAAGCCCGACCTTGTGCTGCTGGATTATGAAATGCCGGTGGTAGATGGAAAACAGGTGCTGGAAATGATCCGGACGGAGACGGATTTTTCAGATATTCCCGTTATGTTTTTGACCAAAAAGGGGGACAAGGAAAGCATCATGAGCGTGCGGCCGCTGAAACCGGACGGTTACCTGCTGAAGACGATGGAACCGGCCCAAATAGTAAAAGCGGTGGATGATTTCTTTGAAATGCGAAAAGGACTTTTATAGATAGGAGAAAAACGAATGATGAACAAAAAGCGGCAGACGATTATGCTGGTCGACGACAACCAGGCAAACCTTAATATCGGGAAAAATATGCTGAAGGAGTTTTATGAGGTCTATGCGCTGCCGTCGGCGGAGCGGCTGTTTAAGTTTCTGGAAACCGTGACGCCCGACCTGATCTTGCTGGATATCGCGATGCCCGGCATGAACGGGTTTGACGTAATACGGATACTCAAGGCCGACGCGCGGCACGCGGGCATTCCCGTTATATTCGTCACCGCCAAGGCGGAAGAAATGAATGAGCTTGAGGGGCTGAACCTGGGCGCGGTAGATTATGTGACGAAGCCATTTTCCGCTTCCATCCTTTTGAAACGCATAGAAAACCATTTGCTTATCGCGAGGCAGAGAGTTGAGCTGAAAATATTAAACGACAGCCTGATCAAAATAGTGCGGGAAAAGACGGCGCAGGTTTCGGGCCTGCAAAGCTCTATCATCGATACGATAGCCGAACTGATCGAATTCCGTGACGATATCACGGGCGGGCATATCAACCGCACGCAGCAATACATGGAATTGCTCATGGATTATATGCTAAAGCACAATGTATATTTTGATGAGATTCTTTTGTGGGATAACATGGATTACATCGTCCCCTCCACCCAATTGCACGACATAGGCAAGCTATTCATAAGCGATGTGCTTTTAAACAAGCCGGGAAAGCTGACGGATAGCGAATTTGAGGTTATGAAAACCCATGTGGAAAAAGGCGTGGAGGCCATCAGGCGGCTGAAAACAACAAACGGTGAACAGCCTTTTTTGGATTACGCGGAAATCGTTGCGGGCTACCACCACGAAAAGTGGAACGGCAGCGGGTACCCCTATGGCCTTAAGGGGGATGATATTCCGCTTTTAGGGCGTATGATGGCCTTAGCCGACGTGTACGATGCCCTAACCTCCGCGCGGCCGTATAAGCCGCCGATGGACACCGAAGAAGCCGCAAAGATCATCATAGAGTCTTCGGGCTCTCACTTCGACCCCACCCTTGCGGATATTTTTCAAAAGCTGGAGGGCGAGTTTGCCCGCATCGCGAAAACCGCGGCGCCGGGCAAGGATCGGTGAGGGAGTAGATATTTTATGAGTGGAAAAAGAATTACTAGATTGCTGTTGTCAAGGATATTTCAAATGTTCACATGTTAAGGACTTTTTAAAACAGGTTGTGTGTTGTTTACGAGACTATGTATATGAAGCATTCGTTGACATTGCCATCAAAGAGGTTCCCCCAACCCACAAACAGCGTCAGTGGGTCTGTGCGGCATTTGCCTAATGATACTATTTCCAATTAAAAACGTCTACGTTTTTAATCCCTTTGGGTCAAATTCCCCGCAGATCTGCTACGATCAGTAGATGCGCGCATTGCGCGCCGGAGCCGATACCCCGTAGTATCTGCTGCGGGGAGCGGCTTCATGGCTGTCAAGGCAAGTTTGGACGTTTCATGGACTCTACAAATTCTGTGATAATGAAAATTCTCGGTAATTCAGAGCAGATTCTTGCTTTCGCCGTAGGGAGAAAACGAATATCTATTTCGACCTAAATATTTGGACTTATAGAGCATCTCGTCTGCGGCACGTATGTAATGCTCCGCTTGACTGTGAAATTCCACCCTACCAGTAACAGCTCCGATGGAAACAGTGACGTGGTTCGCTGAGTCATTGTCATTGTGCGAGATGTTAAGAGCGCGGATGTTATCAAGTATCTTGTTCGCTATTCGCTTAACACCAGACTCGTCTGTGTTGGGAAGGACAACGATAAACTCCTCGCCGCCGTATCGCGCAACAAAATCATCGGCTCTCGTGACGCTGTTATTAAGGCTACTCGCGACTTTTTTAAGGCAAACATCTCCCTTGTCGTGCCCATAGGTATCGTTGAAGCGCTTGAAATGGTCTACGTCCACCAGCATCACGCTTAGCAGACCACTTGAACGGGAAAGCGAAAGGAATATCCGCTTGATGTTCTCGTCATAATACCGCCTGTTAAAGATGCCCGTCAGCGCGTCATAGTAAATCTTATCGACCTCTGTTTCCAAATGCTTGATATCATTCTCCATGCGGCTGCGAATGAGCGCATTAGCGATAAGCTCGCTGGCCGAACGCAAAAGGGAAGCTTCGCTCCTTGAAAACACCCTCTCGTTATGGCAATCGTCGTATGCGATGAATCCCCAAAACTGCTTCTTAAGATAAATGGGTACCGCGAAGATTGACTTGATTTCATGCCTTGTAAGTATCTTCTGCTCCTTAGCGGGCTGCTTGCTGACGATCCCGTTGATACACCGCTTCTTTAAAAACTCCTGCTCCCAGCCGGGTATTGAATTGCCGAATGAAATACGGGTAATCATATTTCGTCCATGCCGAGGCTCCATATGCGATTGATACATTAACGTTTGATCGCAATAGCGTTCATTGTCAATCAGATAGTTTACCCAAATGCCGACTCGGTCGACCTTGGCTGCTTTAGCCAGAATGCTCATGGATTTGAAAAGATCGTCAGTGAAGGTGACATCATTCGATTGCATCAATATGGATGATGACTTGTTCACCGCGAGCAGTAGCCGATTTTGTGTCCTAAGCGCATTAAGCATAACCTCCATGCGCTCGTTTATTTGCCTTTCGGCAGCACCTGCCTTTTCCAATCCCGTAACCAAATCCGTTACGCGATGCTCCATCTTGGTTATGGAGTTGTTCAGCGCGGCCAGTTCACCTTTATATCTCGGTGAAACCGAGCCTGTATTTTCAAGAGTGGCATCAGCACCACCAATTAGGAAAACGCTTATGTTATTTGCCATCATGTTCAATGGATAAATAATATTTCTCTGTGTTATATAAAGATTTACCGCGAACACGATTAAACCGATCAGCGCGACAACCGATGTGACTGCTACAAGCGCGGAGTTTTTTTCGCTCACGATTTTTTCCATTGCTATATTAACGCCGACATATCCCGAAACGCTACCATCATCCCGAAACACCGGCTCGTATACTACCATTAAATGACCCCATCGGGGCGTATGAAGCTCAGTGGACGCGACGCGCTCCCCCTGAAGAAGGGTTTCCTCTATTACATCATATGATTCGTCCCAAGGATCGAATTCTCCAAGGTCTACAGGTTCCCAAGGATCTGTATCCCATACGAACACCGCGCCACCCTCGATGACCTTCTGGACGTACAGGTATTTAACGTCGTTTTCTATTCTTATCATATCGAGATGCTTGAGTATGGCCTCGTATTCTTTATCTTTCAATCGTGTACCGAGATACTTGTCCAGCAACTCGCCGTCTATGAGGTATGCCGCCATCCTGGCCACGGATTCACCGCGCGCGGAGTATTCTATATCCACGCGCTCCTGATACAAGGCGTTGAGTAATAAGACCATAATGACACATAACAGTGAAAGCGCCAGCATAGTGATCCCAACAAGACGCAGTCTAAGTGATTCGGTCCAGGGAACAGCGAGGTAATTGGGTTGATTCCTGCACGTAATTTTACTACTCATATCAAGCCCCGCCCGTCTTTTGCTGCCTCTATTTTATTGTAAGAAGCTTCAAATATGCCGACAATTTTCGGGTCAAACGGACGATTGACGTTATCCGTAATAACATGGTAAGTGAGCTCGTTCAAGAAGGCGACCGTGTATGTGCACACCGAGGTCATCGCATCGTATACGTCTACGATAGCCATGGTACGCCTTTCAAACGAGATATTCCCGCTTGAAAGTCCATAGGGATAGCCAAGACCGACCCAACACGCGTGATGATACGTAGCCGTCATCCGGGCTTGTGATAAACATTCCGATCCCCCCGTTCGGGTTATCATGGGAATATCCCCGGCTTGTTCATGTCAGTCTCCGTTGCGCACGCGTCCCAGCAAGCCATGCCAGGTATATCGCCCACAGCCTTAATAAAGCTATCCGACGAACCACCGGGCAATCGGGCTTTATGCGTATTCTTTTCCTGTAAGGTAATACCACAACCTGCAAGCTTTTCAAGCTGTTCTCCAATGTCCGTGCTGTGCGCCAAAAGATGCCACTTCCCTTCGGCAGGAGTTAAAATCTTAATTAAGATATATCATTAAAATATGTATTGTGTTTTAGCCTAACATAATTATGTCGCTTGTTCAAGTTGAATTAATATAAATTTATATAAATTATATATAAATT
>QMCD01000969.1_pt1 | contig 23313 bp, 19 predicted proteins | sample 1821841 | NCBI WGS metagenome assembly QMCD01 (sample SAMN01991225, study PRJNA193472) | Termite gut metagenome, whole genome shotgun sequencing project. | isolation source: worker | host: Macrotermes natalensis
TCCTTATACCTCCCCTATCTCTCTCCCCATTCCTTGGGCTTGGTTGCTTCGCCCAAGCCAGACTCGTGGCTTGTTTGGGCATTACTTTAACTTGTCGTGGGTTTGTCCTTTGGGCTTGGTTGCTTCGCCCAAGCCAAGTTGCTGTGTTTTTGTTTGAATCCTTAAAAGTTCATGTAAAATAGGGGTGACGTGTTGGAAACTTCATAATTGCAAATATTTACACCAAGGAGGATTATATGGAACATGCGCGAAGTATTTTGCCGGAAACTACTTATAGTCTTTTTGACTCCACGATAGCTCGTGTTGCTCCGGGTACTCCACTTCGCGAGGCCATAGATATGATCATCTCCGCACAAAATGGTGCACTTATCTGTATTGGTGATGTGAAAAATGTTTTAGCCATTGGTAATGGTGGGTTTCGCATCGACATCCCGTTTACGCCGCAAAGACTGTTTGAGCTTTCTAAGATGGATGGAGCGATTCTTTTATCCGAGGATTGCGAGCAGATCATCTGTGCTAATTTTCATCTTAACCCGGATCCTGCATTGATAACTCATGAGACCGGCATGCGTCATAGGTCTGCTGCACGTACCAGTGCACAAACCGATGCCGTGGTTATTGCGATTTCTAAGCGTCGTAATCAAACGACTATCTACAGCAACAGCCGAAGTCTTACGCTGGAGACAGACTCCATATTGCTTTCCAAAAGCAACCAAGGTTTATTGGCATTGCAGAGTGCCAAGAACAATCTAGAAAAGGCTACGATCCGTCAAAGTGTTATCGAGTTGGACGATCTTGTTACCGCCAGTGATGTTGCCGGACTTTTAACGCGGTATAGCAATGTGATCAGGATTGCAGCTTATACAGACAGAACAATCAAGTTCCTTGGACATAACAGTGGTCTTTTGCGCAACCAGCTTGATGAGCTGATGAACGGTGTCACCGAATCTTTCTTGCTCACTATTCGCGATTACGCCCATTCTTCTTCGGCAAAAGAAGCAAAAAAGATTGCGCGAGAATTAATAAAGATTCCACAAGATGAATCAGATACCAATACGATATTACTAACATTGGGCATTACAGATAAAATGGCGGACGAGGACCACTTGCACCCACGCGGGTTTAGGGTGGTATCGAGAATTTCGATGTTGGATGAGGCAGCCACGAGTCGCATAATTGAGGAGTATGGCTCACTTTCGGCAATTGTAAATGATGCTAAGTCCGGTTTTGATCGTCTGGATAATGCCGGGGTGGGTAATGTGCAGGCGGTTGCAGAGAGCTTTAAACGAATCAAGAACACTCTCTAAAGACATCTTCCTTTGCAGTTATAATTGCTTTACAAAATTACCGGCTGAGGGAATGAAGGTATTATGTTTTGCACAAATTGCGGGAAAGAGATCCCCGACGTTTCCAAGTTCTGTCCATACTGTGGTTTCAAGCAAGAGGAGGTTGTGGCGGTTGCGCCAACGTCGGCACCATTAGCTGAGGGAGAAGGTGCTGCTGAGGAGACAAGACTTCCGGGGCCAACGATAGTAACACCTGCTGAAGAGATTGTTGAAGAAGATTCTAAGACGATAGAGCCCGGTTCAAGTGACGAACCCAAAGATACACAAGATACAAAAGAAGTTGTCGAAGAGACTGCCAAAGAGGGCAACAATATTGCAGAGCTTGAGCCTGGCAACGAGCTACAAGACTTACAAGACATGCAAAATGCGCAAGATGATGCCGACAGTTCGCAAGAGCAACCGCAAGAGCAGGCAGACATATCATCCCAAAAACAAGATGCTTTGGCAGATGCTGTCATAAACGAGCAACCACAAGAGCAGTCTTTCAATCAGCAAAGCTTCGCACAGCAACCAATGGGGCAACAGTCTGACACCACCGGGCAACTCAACACCAGACAACCTTATGATCAGCAAGCATACAATCAGCAACAATATCCGGGGCAACCTTACGATCAACAACAACTTGCCGGACAGCCGTATCCCGGTCAGCAACCCTACGATCAACAATTTGCCGGACAGCCGTATCCCGGTCAGCAGCCTTACGGTCAGCCGCCTTATGCTCAGCAGCAACCGTACCAGGGGCAACAATATGGCGCCACTGCAATACCGCAGCAAGCTTTCGGCTATGGGCAACAAGCTCCGGTCAAAAAGCGCTCCAAACTGCCGTTTATCATAATAGGAGCAGTGGTAGTGCTTGCGCTTATCGGCGCTGCGATTGCAATCGCTTTGAACTTCTTTGCTCCGAAATCTATGTTCGATACAGTGTCTCAAAGCACTGAAAACCTTGTCTATAACAACGGCAGTGCTGACATGGAAATTGAAGTTAATGCTGCCGGTCAAAGCGTGGACATGAGTCTTAAATGGGATCTTGGATCAGACTTAAAATCCTCTACAATCTGGGTTGATTATGCAGCATCCGGAAGTCAGGCCGGAATAATAATTAAAGACGACAAGGCAAGTCTTTATGCCGCTAATCCTATGGCATCAAATTCAAGTTACATGATTATCAGCGAGCAGTCAGGCATTGTAGAGCTTGCCAACCAAGCGCTCAAAGAGGAGTACAACGTAGATGTTGATATAAACGGCATTGTTAAAAATGGCAAATTTGACAAGGCATACGCTGAGGATCTGGGCAATAAACTCAATGAGGCACTCGCCGAAGAAACTTTAGGGTCATACAGTGGCGTAGCCACAGAAGCAGATAAGATTACGGAGATCCTGGTAGACTTTATGTCCAAGGAATTGACCAAAAAAGATGTCCAAGACAAGTTTATGTCCGAAGTGGTTACCCAAAATAGTGGGTCTACCACTACCTATGAAACCAGCATCGATATAGTCGATTTGTTTCGTGTGCTTGGAGAATATGCCAAGCAGCGTGGCGCAACAGAGGGCTACAGTGAAGCAGCAGGAAACATTGAAGACATATGCGCTCAAGTTGAGGGGTTGGGCATAGGTGGAGATGTGGAGCTTAAAATAACTACGCAAGGAGATTTACTATCCGAAATGGATGTCTCGCTTGCGGTAGCCGGACAAAGATTCGCCTTTAATTTAAGTGTTTTGGGAACAGAGTCCAGTGGATTTTCATTGGATAATAATACAGAGTTGGAAAACATTTTAAACAGTGAGTCTCTTGGAGGATCTCTCGGTGGATCGCTTCCGTTCACCTTTTAGTGTCTCACCGAGTACAGATGATCTTCTCTGCTTGAAAAGCTAATGTTTGTGAAAAGAAGGAGAAGTGACTTTTTGCAACCAACATTAATACTTGAATCGGTCACAAAAAACCGGGGCGAAGATTTATTCGCCCCGGTTAACTGTGTGCTTAGACCGGGTGATGGTCTGGGAGTTTTTGGTCATAACGGCAGCGGTAAAACTACACTTCTCGACATAATTGCCGGGATCGAAAAGCCAACACAAGGCACTGCGCAGGCAAACGGTCGCATAGGCTATGTCATGCAACACCTGGGTTTTCAAGAATCGCTCAGCTTTAAGGATAATCTCTTGCTTGAAGCCCACTTGAGTGGGCTTCGCGGAACTGACGCCAAAACTCAGGCTCAACTTGTGGCAGCTCGCCTTGAAATATTGCCATACTGGACAAAGCGTTATTCAAAAGGGTCTTCCGGCATGAAGGCTCGTCTAGCTGTTGCAGCTTCATTATTTGCTTTGCCACAAATACTGCTTTTGGATGAAGCTTTTAACTTTTTAGACGAACACTCGCGCGAACAGACAAGACATGTGCTTAAGGCAGAGAAAGATCGCGGTGCCACGCTTGTCATGGTCTCACACGATCGCAAAGACTTCGAAGGTCTTTGCGAGAACGTATTGTTGTTACCAAGCGCACAAATTACTCCACTTTCTCACCTTGAATCTGCTCACGTTGGCGCCGGGCGCCAAGCTTCCCAAGCATCACCAAGAGGTTAAGCTCAAAGTGAGTGAACTATCAAAGATACTTACTCTTTATGTAGCGAGTCTAAAAGTCACCCTCCGCTCAATTGCTCTTTTGTTGTTGGCTTTATTGGTGTCTATAGTTTTGGTGCTCGTCAGTTTGCCGCAAGAACTATTCTCAAGTAACGACATCCCTAAGATCTCGTTAGCCATTGTCTATGGTGAGGATAATGAGGACGACGCTTTCGTTCGCGATATGAACATGGGGCTCAGCGGTATTAACGTTGTTGAAGAGATCAGGCTGCTAAATGCACAAGAGGCCGACACTCAACTTGCGAATGGTGAAGTGGACGCGATCATAGCTTTTCCGGAAAACATCATTAACGTGCTAGTTACCGGTGGTCACGCAACCGTAGCGGTTAAGGCTGATGACCCCATAATAGGTGCTGCTGTATATGCGGTCACAGACAAAGTGGTAGAAACATTAGATGAGCTGCAAAATTATGCGCTCATTTTTGATAAAGCCGCGCGCGAGCAAATTACCGATAGTAGCGCTCGCGCAGAGGCGATAAATAGCTTTAACATTAATTTGATTGGACAAGCTTTTGCGCGGATGAACAATGTGGAGGTGCCAAACACAGTGTCACCGTTTTTCAGTCAAGCGCTAACTCTGCTGCTGTTTTTCATGGTTTCCATAGGTTCATTTTTCGTGGCTGTTCATGCTGCCAGGCAATATGCAACAAACTACATTAAGCACCTTTATTGCCGCGGTATTGGTTTCTTGCATCTGCTTGCATCGCAGCTCTTACTATCTGCAAGTATTGCTTTGATATTTGGAATTGTACTGGGGATAGTATTCAGCTTTCTCACTGTCAGCGTTTCGATTCCTGCCCTGGTTATTTCTGCCATATTGTTGTCGTTTGTGCTTACGGCCATGTACTTAATGTTTTGCGGCTTTCGCCAACAGCCCAAAGTGGCAACTACTCGCACATTGCTTGGATGTTTAGCCTTAATGTTTATCATGCTCTTTGCCGGTGGAGGTTTTTATCCCACAGGTCTAATGGAGTTAGATTTGCGCTTGCTTAATCCTGCGTGGCTTTCCAATCAACTTGCGCTTTGGAGTTTGGGAGATGTTGTAAATGTGCTTCAATTGACCATCTTTATAATACCTTTTTTGCTGGCTTGCACTGTTTGCTATCTTGAGTGGAGGCGGGCGGTGTGATTATGCAGTTTTGGCTCAAGCTCAAGTCGCAGAGATATCTGCTCCCACTTTTGTTGGTGGTGGTAGTTATGCAACTGGCTATGGCGCACGTGAGCTCATATGTGCTTGCAGACCGTCAGCCGCCGCTGAGTTTGGCAGTGCAGCAACTGGCGTTTGACGATACATCAAACGAATTGGTGTTAGACCTTGGTGCCACAAACTCATTTCAGGTAATTAATGTCGAAGCAAATCTGAGCAAAGATCGGGTGTTTGGCAGTGAAGATGTACAAGGACTGCTGGTTATTCCTGCCGACTTTGGCGAGAACATCAATAACGGGCAAAGGACATCGGTGATCTTTTATCCGGCACCCGGGGTAACTAATATCGATTTCGCTGCCGAGCAAATTGCCGGTGTGGTAACACAGCTCAAAGCACGACATTCTTTAAGCGAGGCTTTAGCGTCTATCGGTGCTGATGATAATGCATACGAAAGCGCGCAGACCATAGATCTGCTTGATGTTGTCTACGATGGCCCACTTTTACAAAACACACCTACCGGCGCTGCTTTGATATACAGCGTTGCAGCTTTGCTGATATTGCTGGCGTTTTTGCATAGCGCGCTTACCGTTCCTACTAGAGAAGACAAGCGTTTGTTAATGCATGGGCGCAGCTCATTCATAAGGCAGCTCGCTTTGTCTCAGCTGGTGGTTTGGCTAATCTGGATATTAATTATCACGTTGTTCTTTAGCTTGGTAACAGCCTTTACCGGGATTGCTTTGGATACTATGACCTTAATAGGATTTGTGGCAATCATGTTTTATTGTTCAAGTTTGGCGGCTGTACTAGCTCAGTTTCTTGGGCGACATGCTGCATCTTGGGTGTTCTTGCCGATATTTCTACTCAGCATGACTCTTGGTGGCGGACTTTGGAACAATCTTGTGGTATCGCAGCTTCTTTCTCCACTGATTCCGGTCGCTGCTATTTCTGCAACGGACGGTTCATCACTTATGGGCATAATCATGCTATTTGCCGCAAGCATAACACTGCTTGCAGCAATGTTTATTACTCCGAGGTTCTTGGTAAATAAGCGAAAAACCAGTCAATAGTGTTATAATTCCTCACAATAAAAGGCCTATTAATTAAGAGACAGGACACATGGACGGCACTTTGAACATTTCATTTCCAAATGCAGGCTCTAACGACCGCTTAGTTGATCCTGTTCACTCGCCGTCTGTACTGACTGCTCCCGAGTTCATGCTCAAAAAGGAGCACATCGATATCTTAACTTCTCCGCTTGTGGCTATTCGTGGTCAGATATCTAAAAACCCAAAGACTGCCGCCGTGATTTTGGCCGGCGGTTCCGGTGATCGCTTTGGAAGAGCAGGCGGAAAACAACTACTTGAGCTGTGTGGCAAGCCGATACTAACTTGGAGCGCAGAAGCATTTGATGCCGTTGCCGATGTAGGTCTGATCGTAGTTGTTGCTCCGGGAGACAGAATTGACGAGTATTGTCGAGAAGCCATTGATGGTTTTCCGTTTGTGACTCCTGTGGTAATGGTTCCCGCGGGCGAGATACGCCAAGAGTCTTCATTTGCCGGAATCGGTAAGGTGGGGGATGAATACGAGTTCATTGCTATTCACGATGCTGTCAGACCGCTGGTGACATCTTATTTGATAGACCACACTATATCGGCACTTCGCGGAAACATTGATGCTGACGGTGCGGTGGTGGGTTATCCATCCATCGACACTTTAAAGATCGTTGGCGAAAACGGTATTATCGGAACTCCGGATCGTTCGGCGTTTTGGGTGGCACAAACTCCTCAAGTGTTTAGAGCAAATGTGCTTCGTGAAGCTTACGCCACAGCTTTAGCAGAAGGTTTTGTGGGCACCGATGACTCGTCGCTCGTTGAGCGCATAAATGGTAGAGTCATCCTGGTAAAAGGTCCGCGCGACAATATTAAGATTACAGTTCCTGAAGATCGCTCATCTGTTGAGGCCGGGTTAGCTTTACGACTGCGTGAACGGCTGTGATACGCAAATGAACTACAACTCTCAGCGAATCGGCATTGGTTATGATGTCCATGCTTTTGCTTCCCCCGAAGACGATCGTCCACTTATCATAGGCGGTGTAAACATTGATTATGAGCGTGGTCTGATGGGGCATTCGGATGCTGATGTCTTAGCCCATGCGATCTCCGATGCCTTACTGGGTGCCGCCAGACTTGGAGACATTGGCGAGCATTTTCCGGACAGTGATCCAAAATACGCCAAAGCCAACTCCCTTGAGCTACTTGCTCACTGTGGGGTCTTGGTGCGCAAATCCGGATGGCAAATTGTAGATGTGGACAGTGTGATCGTGGCACAGTCTCCAAAGATGTCGCCACATCGAGAACTGATGCGCAAAAACCTGGCTGCGGCATTAGAGATAGATACTGATCAAGTTGGCGTTAAAGCTACCACCACAGAACGACTAGGGTTTACCGGGCGTGGCGAAGGCATTGCTGCTGAATCTGTAGTAATTTTGACTAAAAACACCTGCGGAGGTCAAATTGTTTAAGAAGCTACGCGAGGATATAAAAGCGGTCAAAGGTCTCGATCCGGCTGCGACATCGTCTGTTGCAATCTTTTTGTGCTACCCGGGAATCCAAGCTACAGCTGCTCATCGTTTTGAGAATTGGCTTTGGCGACACGGTAGGCGAGGCATCGCACGCTTTTTGAGTCAAGTTACCAGGTTTTTCACCGGTATCGAGATACATCCCGGCGCAACGCTCGGTCGCAGGGTCTTTATCGATCATGGCATGGGTGTAATCATTGGCGAGACGGCAATTGTCGCTGATGACGTAACCATATTTCAGGGCGTGACACTTGGTGGTACCGGAAAAGAACACGGCAAGCGCCATCCAAATGTCGAAGCAGGTGCAATTATCGGTGTGGGCGCTTCGGTCCTCGGAAACATCACCATAGGAGCTCGCTCTAAGGTTGGTGGCGGAGCGGTAGTTGTAGATAACGTGCCGGAAGACTGTACTGTAGTGGGTATTCCCGGTCGTGTTGTTTGGCAAAACGGCATGCGTATCTGTCCGGCAGATCCTCACCGACGCGATCTGATGCCTGACCCATTAGAGAGCCAGATTACAGAGTTGATGGCGCGAGTTGCAGAGCTTGAAGAACGCTCGGCTGCGCTGGAAGAGCGATCCAAGCAGGCAATGGGCGCAGATATCGAAGAGCAGGTTAGGCCATTTTTAGGAGCGATTCCTTGGAGAGCAGAACCGGTTGTCAGACCGGGGCAGCGTCCGATCGTGGAAGCAAAAAATACCATAGACAGCAAAGAGGAAGAGACTGCGAAAACCGAGCCTGCACACGAAAAAGACACGGAAGAAGAACATGAAAGTATATAACACACTAACACGCAGCAAAGAAGAATTTGTTCCGCGCGAGGCGGGTAAGGTTAGTTTTTATATGTGTGGTCCTACCGTCTACAACCACATACACATCGGGAATGCTCGCACATTCTTGAGTTTTGACGTAATCAGACGTTACCTTGAATACTCCGGTTTTGATGTGACATTCGTACAAAACCTCACAGATGTGGATGACAAGATTATCAACCGCGCCAAAGAAGAGGGCAGTACACCAGCGGAGGTGGCCGAGTATTACTCTCAGGCATTTATTGATGTTATGGACGAGATCGGTGTAAAAGAGCCAACTATTCGCCCGCGGGCAACCCAAGAGATTTCCTCAATGATCGAGATAATCCAAACGCTTATCGACAGTGGTCATGCATATGCAATAGACGGAGATGTGTACTTTGCCGTGCGTTCATTTCCTGAGTATGGGCGTTTAAGCGGTCGCGATATCGACCAGCTGCTCAGCGGCGCACGCGTAGAGGTGGATTCGCGCAAACGTGATGCCTTGGACTTTGCCTTATGGAAGGCTGCCAAGCCGGGTGAACCGGCGTGGGAGGCACCTTGGGGCAGCGGCAGACCCGGTTGGCATATCGAATGTTCGGCTATGAGTGAGCGCTACCTAGGCACGCCGTTTGATATTCATGGCGGTGGCGACGACCTCGTATTTCCTCACCATGAAAATGAGGTTGCTCAATCTGAGGCCTGCACAGGTAAGCCGTTTGTAAAGTATTGGCTGCACGGCGGTATGCTTACGATAGACCAAGAAAAAATGTCTAAGTCTGAAGGCAATTTCTTGCTACTTAAAGATGTCTTGGAGCACGTACGCCCGCAAGCTTTGCGGCTCTTGATGCTGCAAACGCATTATCGTTCGCAGTTTGACTATTCGGTGGAACGCTTGCAAGAAGCCACGGCATCTTTGGAGCGCATAGAAAGCGCACTGCGCAATTTGTCGTGGGCAATTGAGAGCTATGCTCCGGTGGCTGTAGCGCCTAATGAGTTGGGCGATAAGTCGGTTTCATGGACAGGAGACTTGCTCAAACATATCGAAGCCACACGCGAGCAGTTTGTGCATCATATGGATGATGACTTTAATGCTGCCGGCGCTGTGTCAGCCATATTCGAGCTTGTAACTGCAGGAAACTCCAGCGTCAAAGACGGCATTTATGGCGAGTCGCATCGCCTTGCCGTAATCGAGGCGCATGACACAATTGTGGAGTTACTTGCAGTGCTCGGAGTAGATCTTTTAGCCAAGGCCGATAACAACGAAGAAGAGATCCCGGAAGGCGTAGTAGCTTTAGCCGGTAAACTGGTTGGTTTTAGCGGAGACATTCCGGCAGCGGCAGTTGATCTGTTGCTTGAGGCACGAAACAATGCCCGAGCCAATAAAGACTGGGCTTTGGCTGACGCGATCCGTGATGGCTTGTCTGAGCTTGGACTAATGATCGAAGATACGCCATCAGGTACTCGTATTGTGAGGAAGTAATGGCAAGTAGCAGCAGGAGTTCATCGCGAAGAGGCACATCCGGGCGCTCCAATAACACACAAGGCGGCAGGCGAGGAACAAACAGCAAAAATGCAGAGAAAGCGGTGCAGTCTCAACGATCTTCACGCACACCTTTCAAACAGAGCTCTCCTAAACCCGGCGACACTTTTAAACGACCCGCAAACAGCAAAACCGTCAAGGCATCTTACTCAGCACCCAAAACGGACAGCTTTGCGCCCCAAGAAGATCAACACTGGCGAGACGTTAGCGATAGCTTTGCCGTAACTTCGTTTGACTATAAGTACGCGACTCTTTTTGATCTGATAAAGGCAACTGCAGGTAAGAAAGATGCGCTGATCGTAGCGCTGGATCACATTACAGATGCCGGTAATATGGGGGCAATCTTGAGAAGTGCCGAGGTGGTTGGTGCTTCAGGCGTGCTAATTCCCAACAAACGATCCGCCCCTGTAAACGAAGCCGTCTATCGAACATCGGCAGGCGCGGTACAGCACTTAAAGGTAGCACGTGAGGCTAACTTGGTAACCTCGATTAGACGACTGCAAGAAGAGGGCTTTTGGGTAGCTGCTGCCACAGAGCATGCAGCTCAAGATATCTGGCAAGCGCCACTGGAAGGTCGATTAGTGATCGTTATGGGTGCCGAAGACACAGGTGTATCTCGCCTGGTAAGAGAAGTATGTGATTTTGAGTTTAAGTTACCGCAACGCGGCGTAACACAGTCTCTAAACGTAGCCCAAGCTTTCACAGCAATAGCCTACGAATGGCTAAGAAAGGTCAACCTTCAAGGAAGCAATGATTAACGGCACTTCCTTAGGCAACCGCTTTATGAGATTCAAGAATGGTCTTAAGCGAGTTGCCGCTACCACAATGTGACTGCACTAAACCGATGCCTTTGGCAGCCGCAGTCTTTTTTGCCACCTTTATCATTTCGTGCGAAACGGGATTAGTGAACAACACTATCAGGTCTGGATCGCCAATTAGGCTGTCAAGATTTTTCTTACACTTGGTAAATACTTTGGACTTGCAATGGTATTTCTTGCAGATATCTTTGTACTGGCACTCCATTCTCTCATGGCCACCAACAATAACAATACTCATAAACTTCAGTCTCCCTGTCAAAAGTAAGTCTCATCTAACTTTAGACATCTTAACACGAGGTTTGAAAGAAGTAAAGCAAAAAAATAAAGCATGACAACAGATAATCAACTCTTATCGGTGCATACTTGTATATGAATATGCAAAATATTAGAATACTCATGGGTATGGGTGGAGAATCAAGTGAATAAACAGTTCGTACCCTCAAAATTATCTGCATTTCATATAGCACGGTGTGTTTGCGAAAGGCGTTGGGTGGTATGACTTTCATCAAAAGAGCTGCTAGCGTGTTGCTTTCAACGGTCTTGCTGTTGGCAACATGTTTTGGCTGTACCACACCTCAAGCTGAGGCAAATACGAAAACAACAACCTTTACATCATTTCGCGATATTCCAGGAGTTACAGAAGAAGAGATCAAAGCGGTAGAAGCGCTGCAGGCAGAAGGTGAGCCAATTGTATACGGCGCACTATCCAGCAAAGAAGCTTTTGAAGAAGACGGCGAAGTGCGTGGTTATGCAGCGATGTATTGCCAATTAATGACTGAGTTGTTTGGCATTAATTTTGAACTTAAGCTATATGAATGGGACGAGATTCTCGAAGGCTTGGACTCCGGAGAAATTGCTTTTACCGGTGAGATTACCGCTACAGAAGAAAGGCGTGCAAGCGGCTTTTATATGACCGATAAAATTGCTGATCGCACAATAAAATACACAAAACGTGCTGACAGCCTATCTTTAGCGGAGATCATAGAGCAACGTGTGCCTAAATATGCATTTTTGAGCAATGCCAACACAGCTCAAGTTGTAGATGACCACACCGCATACACTGTAGAGAAGGTATTTGTTGACGATATCGAGACAGCTATACAGCTGTTGGAAGCCGGCGAAATAGACGCATTCTTTGACGAGGGCAGCTCGGAAGCCATCTTTAACGTGAACAGCAGTATGGTCGTACAAGATCTGTATCCGGTGATAAATAATCCCGTCTCCATGGCTACCAAGTCTAAGAAGTACGAACCGATCATCTCCGTAGTTCAAAAAGCTCTGCAAGATAGAGGGTTTCAGGAAAATATAACCGAACTATACCGATTAGGCGAAAGAGAGCTGGAAAAGCACAAGTTGTATGTGCAACTGACAGACGAAGAAAAAGCTTACATAAAAGCTAACCCGGTTATCCCGATTGCAACAGAGCATTACAACTACCCGATATGTTTTTACGACAGTCACGAAGAGCAGTGGGGTGGCATCTTTTTTGATGTGCTTACAGAAGTAGAAGAGCTTACCGGTATGACCTTTGAGCTGGTAAATGATGAGACAGTTGCCTGGGCAGATCTGCTTAAAATGCTGGAGGCAGGAGATGCCTATCTGGTATCAGAATTATTGCCTTCTGACGAGAGGCGAGGTCGCTTTCTGTGGCCGGATACTGCACTCCTAACAGACTATTACACCTTGATTTCCAAATCCGAGACACCCGATATAGGCATATCGGAAGTGCAGAATATGCGAGTAGGTATTGCGACTGATACAGCGTATGATGAATTATTTACCACCTGGTTTCCCGACCACCAAAATGTGATCGAGTATCCCAATCCGGATAGTGCGTTTGAAGGGCTGGCGCGCGGCGAAGTAGATCTGGTCATGTCTAGCCAGCGCCAACTAATAATGCTCACAAACTTCCTTGAGTTTACCGGCTACAAAGCCAACATCACTTTTGAACAGAGCTCAGAGTCTATTATCGGATTTAATAAAGAGCATGCAGCGTTGGTCTCAATCTTTAACAAGGCGTTTAAGGTGATAAATGTCGATCATATCTCAGAGCAATGGACACAAAGAACGTATAATTACGAGTCAAAACTGGCGCAAGTTCAGCGACCGTGGCTAATAGGAACTGCTGTTTTGCTGCTTTGTGGCGTAGTTACCCTAATTACCCTCTGGCAAAGAAAGCGTAGAGCCGGTGCCCGTTTAGAAGAGCTTGTGGCAAGCAGAACCCGTGACCTTGAGGCTGCAAACAATGCCAAGAGCAGCTTCCTTGCCCACATGAGCCACGAGATACGCACGCCTATGAACGCCGTAATCGGTCTAAGTGAACTCATGCTTGATGAAGGCGTCCTAAGTAAGGAAGCGCAGTCCAACATCCTCAAGATCCAAGGTGCCGGGTCAACTATTCTCAGTATTGTGAACGACATCCTCGACATATCTAAGATCGAATCCGGTAAGTTTGAGCTATATCCGACAAAATACGATACGCCAAGTTTGATCAACGATGTGGTTACGCAAAACATTATTCGTATCGGTGAAAAGCCTATTACTTTCAAGCTCTATGTAGATGAGAATCTGCCAAGTATCTTGCACGGTGACGACCTGCGCGTTAAGCAGGTATTTAATAATGTGTTGTCCAATGCTTTCAAATACACCAATGAGGGAATTGTTGAGTGGCGCATTTTATTTGAGCGAGACGGAGATAAAATCTGGTTGGAGTCGAGCATAACAGATACCGGAATTGGCATGAAGCCGGAAAGCGTAGAGCAGCTGTTTTCTGAGTACAACCAGGTGGACACTCAATCAAATCGCAGTGTCGAGGGTACAGGGCTTGGTCTTGCGATCGCAAAAAGCATGATAGAAATGATGGATGGTTCGATCAGGGTTGAAAGTGAGTATGGTAAAGGCTCCACGTTTACGGTACGCCTTTGTCAGGAAAGTGTGTCTTGCGATCCTATCGGCAGCAGCGTTGCAAGCAATCTGATGAGCTTAAATCTGGATGTAAGTAAATATAGCGGCGGCAAAAAGCTGGTACGAACCGATTTGTCTTATGCTCGGGTTTTACTTGTGGACGACATAGTCACCAATCTTGATGTTGCAAAAGGCATGCTTAAGCCATATGGTCTAAAGATCGATTGTGTAACCAGCGGAGTTCAAGCAATCGAGCTGATTCGCTCGGGCGAGCCAAAATACAGTGCAATATTTATGGATCACATGATGCCGGAGATGGATGGGATTGAGGCAACGCGTATTATTCGCGAAGAGATAGACTCTGATTACGCTAAGGATGTTCCGATAATTGCTTTGACGGCAAATGCCATTGTCGGCAACGAAGAAATGTTTTTGCGCCACGGCTTTCAGGCTTTTATATCAAAGCCGATTGATATGGCAAAGCTTGATGCAGTGTTAAGGCAGTGGGTGCGCGAAAAAGTCACCGAGAAAGAAGGCATCGACAAAAAAACTGACAAGCAAATAGAGACAAGAAAGAATGGAGCCTTGCAGATAGAAGGTATCGATGTAGCTAAGGCGCTAAAGCGATTTGGTGGAAATGAAAACACATTGGTTGATGTCTTGCGCTCTTATCTCACAAATACACGCCCATTGGTCAAGAAGTTAGAAAAGTGCTTGCAGACCAAAGACCTTAAAAACTACGCCATAATTACTCATGGGATTAAAGGTTCCAGCTACAGCATTCATGCGCAAAAAGTTGGAGAGTCTGCTGAGTTATTAGAAAAGGCAGCAAAAGCAAATGATTCGGATAAAGTATTTGCAAAGCATCCGGCTTTTGAGGAGCAATTAACAAGCTTGCTTGCGGGCATCGAAAATGCTCTTAAAATGATAGATGAAGCCAGCAGTAAACCTGTAGCTGCAAGTCCGGATCAGTTTTTGCTTAATGAATTGCGTAGCGCCTGCAAGGAGTTTAACGTAAACAAAGTAGCCGCAACAATGCGTGAATTAGAGTCTTTTGAATATGTGAAAGGCAAGCCCCTTATGGCATGGCTCCGTGCCAGAGTAGATGATATGGCATACGACGAGCTGGCAAATGGCAAGTGGTCGCTTTAGTGTCAACCAAGCAGTTGTTCAGCGCCTCTCTATCAGCGCCTTTCTAAGTCCCAAGTATCTTATAGAGCAGCTTATATAGAGTCTCGGCCTCTTCCATAGACAGTGGCAGACAAGACCCCACTTTTACCGGAATTGTCACTGCAGCATCTTTAAGTTGTTCGCCCGGTTCTGTGATTGAGACGTTTACTACGCGCTCATCTGTTTTATCGCGCTCGCGCTTGACATATCCTTTGCGCTCAAGGCGTTTTAACATTGGCGTTAGTGTGCCGGAATCCAAATGCAAACACTTACCCAGTTCCCCCACGCCAATGCATTTCTTTTCCCACAATACCATCAATGAAATATATTGTGTGTACGTTAGCCCGATCTCGTCAAGGTAAGGTGTGTATTTATTTACAACCTCTTTTGATGCAGCGTATAGCGGAAAACACAACTGGTTTTCTAGCTTTAGGGCATCATATGACATAAGACCCTCCTCCTAATCTGAATGTGTGATGATAGTTATTGTACCTTATTTAGCTAAACTTCGCGCAGAATGAATTTCAAATGCACTATTTGGCAAAATCACGCTATTTCGCACGAAAGTCAATTAAACCTATCATTGAAACTGTGATTTGCTTGTCTTTTGCACGAAATAGTACGCCTTTAATCAACAATCAAGTCTTTGGGGAGAAATTCGTATAGCGTGTGCGATAGTTGTATAGGGTCGATAGGTTTGGATAAGAAGCTGTTAAATCCGGCATCGATGAATTTTTTCTCCACACCGGCGATGGCATTAGCCGTAAAGGCAATGATCGGTACGTTGCTTTGTGCATCATTTAAGCTGCGAATGTGCTTGGTCGCTTCAATACCATCCATTTCCGGCATCATGTGATCCATCAAGATGATATCAAAATGGTGTTCGCCAACAAGTTTTATGGCTTCTTTTCCATTGCAGGCTGTTTTGACCTTCATGTTAAATGGCTCAAGCATGAACTCAGCGATCTCAAGATTGATTTCGACATCGTCAACCACAAGCACGTGAGCATTAGGTGCGCTAAACTGTACGGCTTGCTTTTGCGTAAATGGAAGATCTTCTTGTTTGCCCTTAGTCAAAGGTAAAAATACCGTAAGTGTTGAGCCTTGACCATACTCGGACTCAACTTCGATATGGCCATGCATCATCTCTACAAGAATTTTAGTAATTGCCAGCCCAAGTCCGGTTCCTGAGATTTGCTTGTTTTGCAATTTATCAAGTTGCTCAAAAGCAACAAATAACTTGTCAAAATCTTCTTTCTTGATTCCCACCCCGGTATCTTTTACATCAAAGCGTATTACATCGTCGTCAAGAGGTCTAACGCTAAATACAACCATTCCCGAAGGCGTATACTTGTAAGCATTGTTCAATATGTTCATAAGTATTTGCCTAATACGCTTTTCATCGCTAAATACAACATTTGGTATTTTTGGGTCAAACTCCACCTTAAAATGCAGATGTTTTTGCTCCATCATCACATCAAACATTGCCTTTAGATTGCCCAGTAGCGCATGCATGTCAAAATAATCATTTACCAACTCAAATTTATTAGCTTCAATCTTAGAAAAATCAAGTAAGTCATTTATTAAGGCAAGCATTACCTGCGATGAGACCTCGATTTTAGACAGGTAGCCTTGTTGCTTGTCGTCAAGATTTGTTTTGGAGAGCATTTCTGCCAGACCGATTATGGCGCTCATAGGAGTGCGAATCTCGTGGCTGACTGTAGCAAGGAAGTCCGATTTTGTTGCGTTAGCCTGCTCGGCTTCACGACGTGCCCGAGTGTTTTCGGTCATATCGTACATCTGCACCATCAAACCGCTCTTTTTGCCATTTGCATCTGTTAGCAATACTGCGTTGGCGCGATAGTCACGGATCTCGTGTTCGATGTATGAGAACGCTTGGAGGGTAGTCTCGTGAGTATGTGAGTCAGTGGTGGTGTTTTTGGGATCATCAACTTCACCGGATTTTAAAAGCTTCTCAGCATGATTTATAAAACTCAGTGGTAAAAAGTCTTCGGTGAGTTCTCTTAGACTTTTGCCTTTGATCAAACCAAAGCTTGGCGGTAAACCTTTGAAGAGGAAAAACAGATCAGCGCAAAAGTTGATTATTCCGTTCGCATCAAAAAAAATCACAATGTTGTTGCTGTGATGCAACATTAGACTCATATTGTGCTCAAGGCGCGAGCGCTCAGCTAATACAATGTCAGCAAGCAAACGTTTTGATTCTTCGTTCGCCTTATTGCGCTCAGCAAAAACTCGCTCTTTCTCAAGAGCTCTTGTAAGCTTTTTGACTTCTGTTTCAAGCGCTTTTATTTTTTCTTGTTCATCTAAAGACACGTCTTAACTATTCCTTGTCCTCCGGTTCTTTAAATATGATCTTGGTTGCCCAGTAGGCGCACATAATTATAAAACCACGGCTATAAAAGTACTATTGTGGGCACGATTAGTAAGGATCGAAGAGTCATCCTTGTTACCCACAGGGCATAACTCTCCTCCGCAGTAAGTAAATACGTATGGTACATCGCAATTGCTGAGCGCATCTTCAAGCAGCTCGACTTCTGCTTTTGCATTTACACCTAAGGAGAAGTAACGACCGACGCATGAATACGCTAAGACCAAGTTAGCACCGTTTTCCTTGACATCTTCAGCTAAATTGCTGATCGTAGCCTTGCTGCTTCCCAGTATTTCGTTGCTGTCAAAGATGCTTACCGTAAGCAAAGCTCCCTCAGGTATGTCTCCGCCACATGCTGCGTAACCTTCGGCTGTAACAGCAAACATGATTTTGATAACCGGGTCACTTCCATCGTTATAATCCACTAGGTAAGGATAAGTGTTGATGCCTACAAACTCGCCGTCTTCATTAGGTTTTATGCCAACGCTCTTTAAAAACTCTGAGACCGGTGCACCGTCTATTGTTCTCAACAAGCTGCCGGTGCTACCGGTTACAAGCCCGGTCTCCTCAAAGACTTTGCCGTAAGTAATAGTTGCCAAGAAAAAGCGTGGTCTAACGTCTCCGTAAAAAAGAACGCACGCCATTTGGTCGCTATAACCTTTACCCTTATAAATAACTTGTGAATTGTGATAATCCAAGGTGTCATCGACAGTAACGCCACCAAATATCGGAACTCCGCCGCTGATAGTATCCAAATTCTTGATGAAAAAATCGCCACTTGCAGTTTGAGACAGAGGCACATAAGACAAGATGAAACTCGGCTTTTGTTCGTATGGAGCTGTGGCTTTAAGATGTGCGGATTTGATCGGATCTGCGCTTTGACCATCGATAGGCGTGCTTAGGTAAATGCTGAACTCTATCGTATCGGAAGAGAGCACCATTATGCTAAGTTGGTCAAGATTATCGCTACCGCACAAAGATGTAGCTATGGTGGTTTGCCCTACGAGGTCAAAAGGCAAAGCCTCTTGTAGGGCAGCTACTACTCCTGTCTCTAAAAATGCCGGTAGAGCAGCAATAATACCAATGCGGTACTTTCCAAGCGCGTCTAAGTTCAGCTGCTCGATAATTTCTGTGACAGCTTTGTCAACGTCGTCGATCTCCGGCGTGAAAGCTGTTTGTACGTTTAGCACTTTGAACTCCCCATAATCATCCTAAAAGCGTGCGCGTAATTTGGTATTGCCTTCAATAGGTAAAGCCAGTAGAAACAAAACTACTTGCTTGAGCTGCAAGTATCTGGCGTTTCTAGTATTGTAACGTATTTTACTCGGTTTTGTGATATATACCTTGGCAAGAGCACAAATTAAATACATGCTTTTTAGCGGCGCGAATGTCCACCGATGGTATCCGGTGGTGTCTATCATCATATAAGCAATATGACTTTAGCGGTATACTGGTAGCGAAAAACAAAATGTCGGCTTTGTTGGTAGATGAACCGCAAAGCCTCCGCATAGTTAATAACGAAAAGGAACATTCATATGAACAACGGTATGCGATATGCAATAGTGATACTTGACGGAGCTTCCGGTGATCCGCTTGAAGTTTACAACGGCTTAACCACGCTTGAGGCGGCGCAGACTCCATACCTTGATGCCTTAGCTAAGTCCGGCGCTGTGGGGCTGGCACTGAATGTGCCAGAAGGCATGGAACCATCATCCAATGTAGCCTGTACGTCTATTATGGGTTATAACCCTGTTGAATACCCAATCGGACGCGGAGCATTGGAGCTTGCAGCCTTGGGAGTAGATTTGCGTGATGGTCAAGTCGCCATGCGCGTGAATCTTACCAATGTTACAGATGATGGCATCATGAACAGCTACTCTTCGGATAACATTGGAAACGTTGATGCTCACGCGTTGGCTGATGAGCTTATTGCTGCCTTGGATGATGGCACGTTTAAGTTGTATAAGGGTACGGGATTTCGTTTATATCTGGTGGCTACAGGTCACCCGGAGCTGATGGAGACAACTTTTGAAGCCGCGCACAACTTTGCTGACATGCCGGTGTCTGAGCATCGCCCCAAAGGGTTGGCAGCACAGATGATTATCGATTACGAGGCTCGTGCAAAAAAAGTGCTTAGCGTATCGCCGGTTAATGCGCGCCGTATCCAGCAAGGGCAAATGCCTGCGACCGACATATTTGCTTTCTGGCCTGGTATGCGCCCGGATGGCATGACCGATTTTTCAGCGATGTATGGCAAGCAAGCTGCGGTAAACTCCGGTGTAGACCTACTAAACGGCATCGCCCAGCTTGCGGGCATTAAGCGCTACAGCTTTGAAGGCGTAACCGACGGCCCAAACAACGACTATGTTGCTCAAGCCGAGGGTGCTATAAAGATGCTAGAGGAAAACCAAGTAGCTTTTATACATGTGGAAGCGCCCGATGCCGAAGGGCACGACGGCAATATTGAAGGCAAAAGACAAGCAATAGAGGCGATAGATAGCGAGATAATCAGTCGGCTTATAGAATACGGCGAGGCAAAGCCACTGCGCATTTTGGCATTGCCGGATCATCCTACACCGGTCATGACCAAGCGCCACTCCAAAGACCCGGTGCCATTCGTAATGGCAGGCTCGGGCATAGAGCGCAACAGCGGATGTCGACTAACAGAGACCGAAGCCAAACAAACAGGGCTACTGATTGACCCGGGGCATAAGCTATTAGAGAAGCTCTTAACATAGAACCATCCTGCCATACCACAACTATTGTCATACCACAAACATCCTGTTATACCCGTAAACCCCTTTGTCATTCCCGCGAAGGCGGGAATCCACAACACATAAAGGCTGCGGGAATGACAAAAGAAAGCGGGAATGACAAAAGAAAGCGGGAATGACAAAAGAAAGCGGGAATGACAAAAGAAAGCGGGAATAGCAGAAAGGATATCAGTTTACATCTACAGCAAAACCGTGAACACCGTGCCATTAACAGCGTCGCTTTGCGCGGTAATCTCTCCGCTGTGTGCTGCGACAATTGCTTTTGCCAAACTTAGGCCCAGACCGGCTCCATCGGTTGCGCTGTGGGCTTTGTCTCCGCGATAAAAACGATCGAAGATATGGGGGAGAGACGCGGGGTCTATAGGCTCGCCGCTGTTTGCTACAACGAGTGCCGCGCTGTGTTTGCTGGCCTTGGAGCTTTTGCCCGGTGTCGTGGGTTTAAGTGAGACATATACTGAGGCTTTGTAGACTGCACGTGTGTTTGCTTCGCCGTGCTCATCAATTGCCGGCGCATCTTTTATCGAATCATTCATCACCGGCATTGCAGATGCATATTTACTGGCGTTATCCAAGAGTATATGTAAGAGTCGGCTGAGCTGGTCATCGCGACCCAGCACTTGAATGCCTTCTGAGATATCGGAGTTAAGCTCAATACCGCGCTCAAACAACACCGTTTCAAACTGTAGCAAGTTTTGCTCAACTAGCGCAGATAGGTTTACCGTGCTTTTGGCATTGGCCATCTCTGTTCGTTCTTCTTCATCGGTCTGTGCTAGCAGCAACAAGTTGCGCACCAGATCATCCATACGCTCAGCTTCTGCTTGGGTGTTGTCCAACCAGTGCATTTGCTCTTTAATCGTTTTATCAGGGTTTGCTTGAAGCAAAGAGTTATTGGCGAGAATCACTGTGAGGGGAGTTTTAAGCTCATGGGAGGCATCGGAGATGAATTGTCTTTGCTTCTCCCAGGCTTCGGCTACCGGGCGCAAAACGATTTTGGACAAGAATAAGCTGATGAAGAAGAAGAGCAGCATTGCTCCGATCCAGATCAGCGCCGACACTCCAAGGTTGCGCAGGGATTCGGCAGCAACAGAAGAGACGGAGGCTATAGCTATTTGCACATAACCGTCCGAGCTGACTTCTGCTTTATACATCAGTTGCAGGTCGACCAAGTGACCACTAATGCTGATGCCGCTGTCCAAACTTGAGCCTACCAACTTCTCGGTAATCCTGTTCAAAGCAGTACTCAATATCTCGCTATCTATGCCAACAGAATCGCTGTTATCAATGATGATCTCGTTGGTGTATGTATTAATACCAATAACATAAACCGGTACAAAAGCTCCTTCTATGGGAAATCTTGAGTTGCCAAAACTTCCTTCGCCGTCTTCGGTAATTTGGGGAGGTTCAAGTGTGGAGTCGCTATATCTTTCAGTGCCGGTATTGCCTATCCACGGTATAAAGCTATTTCCCGGTCCTCGCCTTAGGGAATTCTCGATTGCGTCATTGATTCTATTCATCGACACTTGATAATCGGATACCAAGCTCACTGCTAAGACCACAAGCAAAACAGCACCAACAAGACTCATGGTGATGATGATAAAACGTCTTCGTAATTTGGCTAACATATTTAAGCCTCGATCATTTGCGGTTTCTCTTCGCTGTTTGTTGCGGCTGATTCATCTTTTTGTGCAACTTCAAGGCGATAACCCATGCCTCGTATAGTTGTGATTGCCAAGTTAGCACTAAGATAGTTTAACTTTTTACGCAAAAATGAGATATAGGCTTCAACACTGTTCTCATCCGCATCATTATCCATACCCCAAATCCTGGTAAGCAAATTTGCTTTTGTCATCACTTGCGTTGGATTAGCCATCAGCATTTGACACAGATCAAATTCACGTTGAGAAAGGTGAACGCGCTGGTCTTTATCGCTTTCGTGATTAAATAAAAAACCACTTTTAAGATCCAGCGTCAAGTTGCCAAGCACAATATTATCAACAATCACCGGGCCACTTCTGCGTGTCATAGCCCTAAGGCGAGCCAGCAACTCCTCGGGTTGAAATGGCTTTGTCAGGTAATCGTCAGCACCGCTATCCAAGCCGGTTACCTTGTCACGCAAAGTATTGCGAGCGGTAAGCATAATGATGGGAACAGATCTGCCGGCTTTTCTAAGCTCGCGGGCAACCGTAATGCCATCCATACGCGGAAGCATGACATCCAGCACAATCGCGTCGTAATCACAGCCGGTGTCGCCGGCGCTCAAAGCGTAGTCCAGACCACTTTGTCCATCGTAGACAGTGTCAACATGGTATCCGTCATTAGCAAGAATTGCACTGAGCGCATCAGCCAAGCGCTGTTGATCTTCTACCAACAAAATATTCATGCTGACTCCTGTTTCAATTTTCACCTATTTTTACCGTATGTTTGCTTAAATTTTAACTTAAGTACTGCTAATATAACAGAGACTCCCTTTGCACCGGGCGCTACGTTTCTGATGGGAGGAGGAAACGCAGCTTGCACCCGGCGCTATTGTTTAGGGGGGTCGTTCGGGGGGCAAAATCATTATGCGGTCTTGAGCTGAAAACAACCTGAATGTTTACCGGTGAGTTTCGTGGTAAACAAGGCTTTGGTTGCTAGGCACAACTATGCATAGGACAAATGCTGATCCTCGACTCTCAAATGTGTTAGGGAAGCACCGATTTAATCATTGCACGTCATCTTGTGCACAGTTTGCCCCAGCTAGCCCGAAGCAGACAACGGAATTACGCCATGTAGTGCCATCGCCTGCTCGAACAGATCCGGAACAAACTGAACAGAATCTGAAGCACAAGCATTAAATCGGCACTTCCTTAGCAATAATTAATTTGAGTATCAACGAGAAAGGCTTAAAGTGTCCGAGTTAAACACAGCGTTAATGCAACCACCACCACAAACGCCAATGGTCTTTAAGAGAAAAGAGAAAAAGTATCTGCTTAGCAATGATCAATGGTTGTCTCTGCAAGCCATGTTAGGCAAAAAGCTACAAATCGATGATAGAGGCTCTACTCTTATCACCAGCCTATACTTAGATACGACCGATCGGTTGCTAATACGTCGCAGCATTGAAAAACCGCAGTTCAAAGAAAAATTGCGTATTCGCGCTTACGGGAATCTGTTCAGCGATGAGCACCCGGTATATCTGGAGATCAAGAAAAAGCTGTCCGGAACAGTGTACAAACGCAGG
>QMCD01000684.1_pt1 | contig 23310 bp, 34 predicted proteins | sample 1821841 | NCBI WGS metagenome assembly QMCD01 (sample SAMN01991225, study PRJNA193472) | Termite gut metagenome, whole genome shotgun sequencing project. | isolation source: worker | host: Macrotermes natalensis
CGATCTCGGCTGCTCCGTCGTGGGGCAGCGTTTTACCAGCGATGACATTGCCATGACCAGCGGCGCGATCATACTGCCGCTGACCACCGACGGCAAGAACCCGGCCGGCCGCACCGCCGGGGCAATCCGGTTTCACGCCAATGTCAAACTGTTTGTCGAGGGTTACCGGATCACCCAACCGGTTAGCCGGTATGCCGACGGCGCCTGTGCGCCGTTTATAATATGGGAGGAAGGGGCGGCAAAGTATGGGGAATGAAAATAACTATTAAAATTTAATTCTATGAAAAAGATATCTTATTGCATGTTAGCTATTGTTTGGGCATTTTTCATAGCCTATACAGTGCTTGTAATAGCCTGCATCGGCTATGGTGCCGTTAGCCAGGCAAGGTCATTAAATATATAAAAGCTAAAAAGATGATACTCGGATTTAACACTCGATTCCCGGAACGAATTTTGGACGGGACAAAAAAGCACACCATACGTGAAGACAAGCAAAAACGGTGGCGCCCTGGCAGGCCTATTCAAATGGCTACCGGAGTGCGTACAGCCCGTTATAAATGCTTCAAAGAGGACACTTGTAAGAGTGTCCAGCAAATTTTTATGAGTTGCGAAAATGGAATAATTGAAGTTTCCATTGACGGCAATTATTTCTATGATTTGGATATGCTGGCCATAAACGACGGGTTTGCCAGTATTGATGAGCTCACAAAATGGTTCTTCCCTACCGGAAACGGGGAATACTGGGGCCGGATTATTCATTGGACGGATCTAAAATATTAAAATTATGTCACGCAATTACCGACAATTTTACGCGCTCCTGAAGCAGCTGCCGGGGGCAGAAAAAGAGGATATCGTCCATAATTTTACGCGTGGACGGACTAAATCACTGCAGGCGATGTACAACTGGGAGTTTGACGCTGCCTGCGCCTGCATGTCCGGCCAGGCACGGGTAAACCGTCACTGCCAAGATGCTAAATTTGACACTTGGCGCAAGCGGGTTATTGCCGCCATCGGCGGCTACCTCGAATTATCCGGCGGTATCAATAATATAGAAAATATTAAAGCTATCGCCTCCAGGGCTGCCGGCAGGAAATGGTTTAACGATGTCACCATTTCGGAACTGCGAGCCATATACAACGAGTTTCTAAACAAGCAAAAGGTCGCCAAGCGCAGCATGCAGGTACAGTAAAAAATTATTAACCAAAACAATATAATTATTATGGCAAGAGAAAAAAAACAAGTACACACCGGTGTTACCACCGAACAGATGGAAACAGCTTTCAGCGAATATGCAGTGGCCGATGCTAAGTTGCAAAAGATTAATGCCGGTATCGATGTTAAAATGACCCAAATTCGCGAGCAATATGCCGACGACATTGCCCGCCTCAACGAAACAAAGGAAAAAGCCTTTGATGTAATGCAAGCTTTTGCGCTTGAGAACAAAGACGAGTTGTTTTTCAAGAAAAAAAGCATGGAAAGCGTACATGGAACAATCGGTTTTCGCACTGGAACGCCGAAGCTGAAAACGCTCAAAGGGTTTACCTGGGGTGCTGTTACCAACCTGCTGAAAGAGTTCCTGCCGGCTTATGTCCGTACAACAGAGGAGCCGGCAAAGGATAAGCTGCTGGCAGACCGTGAAGTGGAGGAAGTGGCAGTGCTGTTCCCAAAAGTGGGTATCTCTGTTACGCAAGACGAAACATTTTACGTTGAACCGAAAAAAGAGGCAGAATAATGGGAAGACTTATGAGCGAAAATGAAATAAAAGTAGAAGAACTTAAAAAAGCGGCTGAGCCGCTGATCAAGTACTTATGCGAAAACCACCATCCGCATGTAACTGCTATTGTAACGCCAACAAGCGTCGAAGTATTGGAGGGTATAATGGCCGTCCAGGAAATACATGATTTTTTAGTTGACTAAAACTTCAAAGGGGGCTATGGAATTGAAACAAAAGTTGTGATTTGATTGCTTCACTTAATTGCACCAAAAGCCCCCTTTTTAAATGATGTTTAAATATGATTTACGCCCCGAAATTTCAAAACAAATCGGTATGGATAATAGTAAAAAAATAATACTCGACCTGTGCGGTGGCACCGGCGCCTGGAGTAAACCTTATAAAGACACCGGATATGATGTCCGCCTCATTACATTGCCGATGTATGATATTACTCGCTCAGCCATACATGAAGGATACATTTACTTCATTGACGGGGAAGGCGGATATATGACCATAAAATGTAATGATGTACATGGAATATTAGCCGCCCCACCGTGCACTGAATTTAGCTTAGCGAAAGGAGCGGCCTCACGTGATTTCGAGAGAGCAATGACTGTTGTAAGATATTGCATGAGTATTATATGGCATTGTCGTGCGAAAGGTGACTTAAAATTTTGGGCTATGGAAAATCCTGTGGGATTTTTACGGCAATTCATGGGTTCTCCGGCATTCACATTTGAGCAATGGCAGTTTGGTGAGGATAAATCAAAGCGGACGGATATTTGGGGCTATTTTACTATTCCGAAGCCAACCGTAAAGCAGCGCCCGGACAATATAACGACTTGTATTGGAAAGAGAGTCAATGGTCGCGACTGGTCTACACCAAAATGCCCGGATGAATATAAGCATTTAAACTTAGATCGTGCAGGTCTTCGCGCTATCACGCCGGCGGGCTTTGCAAAGGCGTTTTTTAGAGCAAATAAAGTATGAAAACCTTCCTACTCACCAGCGCCAAATTCACCGGGGAAATTGAACTGCGGTACGATGATGACAATTTGCTGTTATCCTACGAACTGCGGGCTACTCTGAGTGAGGAGCAAAAGCGGTATTTCCTTACTTATATGCCGCGGAGCATAAACGACCTGCAGGTGATATTCGGCGGTAGCCAAACCGTTAAAATAACCGAAATAAAAGCCGACCCGGTAACCTTTGAGCAGTTTTGGAACCGGTATGATGACAAGCTAAACAGCAGTAAAAAGAAAGCTGAAACCCGATGGGATCGCATGAAGGTGGCCGACCGGGAAAAGGCTTACAGACATATCGGGTTCTACTTTGCCAACATACCGCATGGCACTCGTAAGAAATACGCAGAAACCTACCTTAATTCAGAAATTTGGAACAATTAGTCCTGAAACTATTTTAAATGAAACTACTAACTAAAGACGGCCGGGAGTTATATCCCTATATTTTTGGAACGCCTAATGTTGACGGGTGTGATAAAATTCATTGCAAAGACAGCAATGGTAATGAAGTAGCAATCACATGGCAAGATGTGATTGTGTGTTTTGGAAGCTACGTACTGCCTCCAAACCATATCCGGCTAAGGAAGCCTGAAACGAAGAAAACACTTAGGTTGATGGTAACGCTGGATTGCAACTTTAACTGTTCCTATTGCTGTAATAAGCTACCGGAAGTAAACAGCCGGTTTATACACAAGTCACTTGATCTGATAGATTTTAAGCAGTACGACAGTATATGTATCACTGGCGGTGAACCTTTCCTATGCGAATGCTTGGTGAAAGAATTGATACAAAAGCTATCACCAAGTCATAAGATATATATGTACTCCAATGGCAATTTAATCAGTCGAAATGATGCTGAAATGCTGTTTAAATTGGGTTTAAATGGTCTTAACATAGGCATACACCCGGAACAGGAAGATAGTGTGGTTAATTTAAAGAAATTCGCCGATATCCCCGGCGTGGTTTTCTATGTTGAAAATATTTACAATGCCGCTTCTTCTGAATGTAGACATTTTGCTGAATCGCAAGAAATAAGCAAGTATAAAAACGTTAAGTTTTGGCGCCGGGATGACTGTTTTAACAACGTAGATACGGAAGACTGGGTAGTATTAACTAACTAAGCCGTCATGAAAAAGATAAAATTGAAATTAAGCGCCGAACAGATGGGAATATTCAAGCAGATGCTTGACCTGCTTTCTTTGTTCCCATCTGACGAAACAAAACTACTGTTAGAGCGCTTTGTATTGTTGGAATTTTACCGGCGCAATGTTCGCCAGTTTACATTTATAAGTGATAGTCCTATAACACTAACGCCATCGGAAGCATTGGCGCTAAACCGGGTGATGCAAAAAATATCGTGGGATATCCAGGGCGCAGGACAAGTAGCAACTCATATAATATGGCAGATAGACCCTTATTATCCCGTCATTGAAGTGCGTAGAATATTAGAAATCTCAGACAAAATAATAACATTAAAAACCAATTTATTATGAATCTATTTTTTATTATTTTAGCCATCTATGTGGCAGTATGTACCATCCTATTAGTCATCGACACTAAACGTATTAAGCGGTTAAAACGTAACCTGCGCACCGCTAAGTTGAGCAATATTGATTTAAGCCGCCAACTTAGAACCCCGATTTCTACCTTTCACATTGAAGGAAAGAAATATAAATATGCGAAGCTTCAGTGGTATCAGGATGTAAACAAACGTTCCGCTGCCGCTTTTGATGAAGTAAAGTATGCTGAACATCAAATAGCGCGCTGCCTTGTAGAAAAAATAAAAGAAATTGGTTGCATAAATATGGATTATGTACGAAAAATAAGTGATCATCCTGATCCGAATGTTGAATCATTACGGATTGCCGGCACCTTGTTTGTATGCGTTCCTGTTGAACCTTTAACCGAAAAAGCACAATAATTAATGGCTTTCAACTCTTTATATACACTAAAAATAGCGGAAGAAGTGCAGAAAATCACTCGTCAGCACTACGAGCCGGGGCGGCAGGATAGAAATTACCGTGCCGTATGGAAATACCATGTACAGCCACACTATCCCATCAAATATAAAACCTATTTGCGGTATATAAAGATTGATGTGGAAGAAGAACGAAAAAAGCTGCAGGATCAGCAAACAAGAAAAGGCGCCTAATTAGGCGCCTTTTCTTGTTTTTAATACGCTGCAATGAAATATCAACCCCTTGTTATCACCGGCGTGGCTGGAATGAATGTACGCGGCGTTTCTGCCACCCGGTTAGTCAAAGCGCAGGTAAAGCCGATTTCATACAGGCGGATGCTGTTATTTTTCTGTCGACGCAGCTGGCTGACCCGTTGCAAGCGTCCGTACACGTTAGGGCTTCCCGTCCATCCATGCAGTTGCTTTATCACATCGGCCATAATAGCAAACAGTTGGTAATGGGCGTTTTTCTGAAAATCTGATGCTTGGCCGCTGGAATTGCTTAACCGCATATCCGCCACTCGTATGATAATATCAATTTCGTCAATCATCGTGCGGTTTCCCATTTGTGTAACGTTAATACCGCTGCAGTCGATCAGTGCACATGGCCATTGCACCGGTGGCTGGTCGCCGTAGTAATCCAGCTGACCCCAATCTTCATCCACATATAGCAGCGCCGGTACTTTTTCCAGCAGGCGGTTTTGAATATCAATAAAAGGCTGCACAAACAGCAGTTCTTCAGCTGTCGGCTGCAGGGTTGTCGTTTTTTTGCTCATTATACACCAAGTATTTGATTTAATTTACGTTGTACTTCATCTATGATTTTATCGGTTACTTTGGGATGGTCGCCCATGAACTGGCGTTGTGGTATGGTTTCAGTCCCTTCATTGTGGTACAGGGCATAGTAATTACCTCCGGTGAATGTGCGTGGTGCGGCAATGATCCTTACCAAGCCTTTTCCTTTTACGTCATAGGTAATCGACCGGCCAAGATCACCGCTGGCGCCGGTTAGGATTTTTCGTGTCCTTGCAGCCCCTTTTGTGTAGTTTTTACGTCTTTTACCTCTGATGGCATAGTAATCCATGCGCCGCTGCACTTCCTGCCACGGTTCGCCAAAAAACGATTCGTTTTGAAAGTTTTCTTTAAACATATCGGCTGCCGTCTTACCGGCAATCACCGGCGCATCTTCATTTATGAAGCGTGCTGCCTCTTTTCCCTGCTCTTTTAACTTCTTAACTAATTCTTCAGGTGTCATCTGTTTGGTAATTTAAAAATTATTCGTACCTTTGCACCAGTTACCCTTGCGAGGGAAACGAATACTTAAACGCTCGGTGCTTGTCGCTGGGCGTTTAACTTTTAAACTTGGTATATTATTTTTCCATCACTATCAAGCACTGTTATACCTTTCATGTTCAATTCCACTTTTAATTTTTCCACCCAGCCTTTAATATACCTATCTGTTAGTTTTTTGCGTTGTTCCACCTTTAATTTTAGTACGCAATAATCCGCCTGTTTTGCGGCGGCGCGGATGTGGTTGATAAAATTGCGTTCACCGGTCAACACCTTAAATTCACTTACGCGCACTTCATTGCCTTTATACATCACCGCTTCAGGATTCTTTTTGGGGTCACGTTGATTATATCCTGCGGGCAGGAATTGTTTGCGTAGTGCAGCATCTTTTTGGTGTATATCGGGCAATATATCCACACGGGTATATCCAAGTTTCAGCATGTCATTAGCCACTTCCGCATTCTTTGCCAGTGCATCTTTGCTGTGCAGGATGTTATACCGTACCTGTTTACGTCCGGCGGCAGCAATACTTTTATAGGTGCTTTCTACCGGCATGGATGCTATAGCACTGTTTACCTTAGCCGGCTTGGCATGTTCAAAATAGGGATGGCTTTTGGTGAATATTTCACCGGTTTCGTAAGGGTTGCCATCCAGTCCCGGTGCTGGTGGGACATAGACCAGCGGTTCGGCGGATGTATCTGCATCTGTTGTCCGCCAGTCGCACTTGCACCCGTATAGGTTTCCCGGCTGGTTTTCCCGCCAAAACGGATGGTTTTTCGGAAGGATTAAGCCTACGTAGGCCAAGTGGGCTTCACGCGGCGTATTACTGCGTGTGCGTAGCCATTCGATATTGGGGTACAACCTGGATTCCGACTGAAAACTTTCATATTGCTTTGCCGTGCGACTGCGTGCCACGGTCGAATTATGTTCAACGGCCTGAAACCGGTTGTACTTTTTCCCTATTTCCTTCGCCTGCTGGTCATAATTCTTTTTATCCACCTGTGAAGATAATTCATTCACGACCTGCGCTGCTTTGTAGTAGGCCGTCCGGCCAAGGTTGGCCGTAAACTGCATAACGTGTTCATACCCCTTTTGCCCTATAACCGGATTACCGTACACCGTGCGTACGGCTTTATCATAGTTGGCTGAATACATTTCACCCAGCAGCCTCATGGCCATTTGTTTTCGCCCGTCTTTTACCAGTTCAATAGCCTGCCGGATCACATCACGGTTCGCTTGTGTATCGTATTCAGAAACGGGTAATGTTTCCAGGCAATCACACAGCCGCTGGTTGGAAAAATAAAGGTTATCCAGCAGCTGCGCCACGGTGGTGGATGCTATGGGTGTATTTTGGCGGCTTATGGCTTTAACCTGCGCTACTGGAAAAAACTTTCTTTCTTACCGGTAATAGGAATGCCGTACTTTTCGATGAAGTATTGCGGATCAACTTCGTAATCATCCAATAGCATGGCTTCAATTTCTCTCATCTGTTCAGGTGTATATTCGGCGCTATCATCCCAATCAAAGGTGTAACCCTGAACAGGGAATCCGTGCATGGCCATTTTAGGCAGCAGCTGGAAGTTAATCAGAAACTTCAGGTTTTTGGCAAAAGCGTTCTTTATTTCATCAAAACCTTTTTCATGCACTTCCGCCTGTGACAGACTGCTACCATCCTCAAAAGCCATTGTTTGCCCGGCTAAACCTATGGATATTTCCTTGTTTGCCCGAATGATACGTTCATCAAATACTTTAAAGGCATCGCCTTTGGTGGTTTCGATAAGGTCAAGTTTTACGCCTGCAGGGAAAAATCCCCAGGTATTGTTACCAAAATTTGATAGCATGTTTTCCACCTTCGTGCGGTCGCCATCATTGCGTGTTTCGGATGTGGCATAAATGATGGGAATGCCAAAGCGTTCAGCGAAGTTGTCCCAAAATATTTGCACGTGTTTTTTGCTGATTACATGCGGCGCTACCTTCAGGTAGCGGCCTAATCCTTTAGGCGTACCGGCTTCTACAGTCCACAATGCGAACGGCCCCTTACGGTATGTTATACCCATATCCGGCGTATCGCTTTGATCGCGCAGTATAACACCATATTCGGGACAAACGTTATTGCGCGGTATTAATTCGACCGATTCAAAATACATCTTTCCTTCCACTGAAACTACATTGCCAAGTTGGATCAGGCTGTTACCATAATATTCGCAGTCCAGCGCAAGGCTCATAAACAGCCAAAACCACGGTGCTTCAAACAGCGCTGTGACGTCAAAGTCCTCTTTACCGGCCTTATCGGTTAGCTTAAACCGGCGTTGCATAACGCCAAGCTTTGTCCTGTCCACCACACCGGTGACGTGCGTATCAAGGTCAACCGTGTAATCATAGGTATTGTACAGGTTGATCCGTTTGGGGTTTTCTATGTTCAGCGCCTGTTGATGCGACGATCTCCACTGTGCATTGTCGCTTTTAACCAGCCGTGCCTGTGATACTTCCAATTCGGTGATCACTTGCTTGGCCTTTTGGATCATTTGTGCCGTTTCGGCTTGTTTGGCTACAAATTTTTGGTTATATAAATCGTTAACGGTCATTTAAACGGTGTTTAAAGGTTGTTTCAATAGGAATTATCATAACGTTGTTCACTGCTTCCCCAGCTAACACTGCTGCCATCAGGAATGCCGCCCCTGTCAGGCTTTGGCGGAAGCGCCGGGTTAAGCTTTCCATCGGCTACATCCGACAGCCATGTAACGGCATATTCGTAGTAGGCTTTAGCCTTTTCAAATATCACGTCAGGATTGCTTAAGCGCAGGAAGTACCACACCGCGATACTTTTGGTGTATTCCACTAACAGTTGATTGCGCGCCGTTCCAATGGCTGCAAATATGGTGTCTACATCATAGCGCCCTGCAAGGTAACTGCGCACCTCTTCCATGGCGGCCAGCATATTAGCTTCTACTATGCTTTCATCGTTTTCTGAAATTTGGTTCCGCTGATACTTGTATATCGCGGTTTTCATATCTTCAATGGTTATAAACATTAATTTGATATTTAGTGATGAATACTGCCCTGTTTTCCAAGTCCTGAATACTGGTGCCTTTTACAAAGTATTTGCCCTTGCATTTAAGCAGTTTCTGCCACACCCTTTTGGGCTTAACCACATAGTGGCCGCCAATGTTCAGCACAATGTATCGGTAGCCAGTTTTTTCCGCCAATTTTTCCGCCCATTCGATAGCCGCCAGTTTACGTTTAGTGTCGGTTCGCTTCATGTGTTGCTTCCGGCACCAGCCTACGGCTGCGCCTGTCAAACGGAAAGGAACTAATAGTGCGCCACAAATATTCAGCGCGGCTGTTCTCAATGCTTTTTCTACTTTATTCATTCAGTACATGTTTTTATGTTGTATACGGCCATAGCTGGGATTAAACGAGAATTGCTGTAATTTTTGGTTCAAAATCCACACACCACCCTCCACTAAGTCCGGCCCATCTACAGGGGCCTTAAGCTGGGGCGTAAACAACTGGAATTGTTCGTGCATTCGTTTCATATGTGGATTTTCCTTTTCGGCTTCATTGAAAACAAGTAACCCTCGCCTGTCTAACCCCTCTAAATTCCCTTCAATACGCACAGGTTTTTCAGGCTTACTTCTCGTGTCCGGTGTAATGGATATTATCCCACGTTCCCGGCCTATCTGTTCAAAAATCGGCACATAGACCTGTTCATAAAACGGGTTTTGCAAGGTATTATTCTCAATGTAATATAATATCTGCGTCCGATCACGCACGTAATCGCGCATCAGCCAATTCCATTCTACAAAATCGTAACTTTTGGCTTGTTCTAAGAAGCAGGTATAGATATAAAATTTACCTTCATAATAACCTATCAAGCCATTACCTTTGAAGCTTACGCCTTTTTTTTGTTTATCTTTGTTGCTGGGTGAAGGGTCGGAGTAAGACACCACAAACTGTAGCTTATGTAGCGGCGGACATTTGCCCCAAACAAGGTTTTTAAACACATCGCCCTCCACCAACGGATTATTGTAGTATTCCTGTTGGATGGCCTTTGTACTCATGTACTTTAGCGCATCGGTTATTTTTTCTTCAGTATTCTTTTCTGGCCATGTGCTTTTCCCCTCCTTATCACGGATATTTACAATGTCGTGGTGATCTGCCATCTTTCCAGCACGGGCTACACAGCAGTCTTGTGCTATAAGGTTTCCGTTCCATAACACTAAAAGCGGTTCAGATATGGAGCGTGTAGGGTATAGCGCCTTTTCAAACCAATCCCAATCGGCATTTATGGTATCAGGATTGCGCACGCTTTCATCAGTATCGAAGTCGTCCGGCAGTATGGCATCAGGGCGCAGATCACCGCTTTTTGTTCCGCGTGGTGTTTGTCCTTTACCTTTGGCTAAAAAGCGTGCGCCGCCGCGTGTGGTAAAATCGCCATACTCCCAGTTTCCCAAATTCTTTTGTTCGCCGTAATAGGCAATAATACGCTGGTTGGCATCAAAATGCGCCCGATATTGCTCTAAATAGTCGGCGGCGCTGTCCCAGTTAGCACTGGTTAAAATGATGTTCTTTTTACGGCCTGTGAGCACTAAATACATCATAATGTACATCACGCAGGTTGTCTTGGCCAGTTCGCGCGCCCACGAAAGCACTTCAAACCAGTTTTTACCGGCCAGTACCGCTTTAACCACCCGCCTGAAGAAGGCCTTATGAAACTTTGCAAATGGGTATTTAGGCCGGAACATAAATTCAATCCACTTTACCGGGTCGGCTTCCAGTTCTTCGCGGTGCTTCATGATATCCGCCGCCGTCATGTTGTGGTCAACGCCTGTATCAGACAGCAGATTTTTGCGGAAATCATCCCATTTTTGCAGTATCTGTTTATCGGTGGCCATTACTTAACGGTATCTTTAATAAATGCGTCAAAATACCCGCTGATGCGTTTTGCTTCTTCCGGGTTAAACTTGTTCAGCCATGTAAGCATGGCGGTAGATACATTGAATATTTCAGTGGCTCCCATGTCTTTTTCAAGAGCTTCCAAGTCGGCGGTCAGCTTGCGCCGCGTATCAGCTTCCTTGCTGGTGGGATAGCGCTGACCTTCCGGCCTGCTTTTAATGGCGTTGTCCAGTTCGCCAAGCTGTAGAATAGTATCACTGATGCGTTCCTGCCGTGATACGGTAAGGCTCATTTTAATAGCGTTCCACTTGCCTTCATTCACCCATTTGCTCATGGTAACTTCGCTTACACCAACCAATTTTGCAACCTCTTTTTGAGTATATTGATTGCGCGTGTATAGTGTCTGCGCTAATTCCTTGCGTTGTGCCTTGCTTAATTCAGCCATTATTTTTTATTGCAAAATTCGTGTTTAACGCTGTTTTTATAAAAAAGTTTTCCGTTGCACGGTATTGTTTTTTGCGGCTTGCACGCAAGTCATCAACTTTGCATTACAATTCAAAAAGAATGCAAAAAACGCTACCAAATATCACTGCAAATGCTTCAAAAAGTCCTTCACTGCCTTTTAGCATAACAGCTGAAAAGCGCGGCAGCAGGGCTGAAATAAGGATTATCGGCATTATCGGATGGGAAACCACGGCGGAAGATTTCAGAAAAACAGTTGACCAGTTGGTAAAAGACGGCGTGAAAGATGCGCATATTTACATCAACACCCCCGGCGGTTCCTGTGTGGATGCCAGTGAAATCGTCAACATTATAGGATCATTCAAGGGTAATATTACCGGTGAAGGGGGCGCATTGGTAGCCAGCGCCGGCACATTCATTGCCCTGCACTGCAAAGAATTTTCAATGCCTGCCAACGGGCAATTTATGGTACATAAACCATCGGGGGCCATTAGCGGCAATGTAAAAGACATTGAAAACTATGCAAAGGGACTTAAAGACGTTGAAAACCTCTACTACGATGCGTTCAAAGCGGTGGCCACCGACCTAACAGCCTTCGAAGACAAGTGGAATGCCGGTGACTGGTGGATGACTGCCGATGAAGCGCTGAAAATGGGCTTTATCACATCGGTAAAACCCCATGTAAAAATTGATAAGGAAACGGCTAACATGGCCACCGCGTGCGGTTGTCCCGTGGCGATGGCTATTGATGTGCCGGAAGATAATAATAACCCTCAAAAACAAACAAGAATGGATTTTATTGCTTTGGCATTGGGCTTGAAAACCGGTGCCACCGAAGCTGAAATTACAGCTGAAGTAACCGCTTTGAAAGCGAAGGCTAAACGGGTGGATGAATTGGAAGCCACCATTAAAAACCTGCAATTAAAACAGGTCACTACAATGGTAGACGCACAGGTTGGTAGGAAAATTACTACCGACAAGCGCCAGCACTTCATCGACCTCGGCGTGGCTTCAGGTATTGATTCCCTGCAGGCCACCTTTGATGCTATGGCTGAATTTGTGAAGCCTACCAATGTTATTGTAGTGCCGAAATCCGTTGATGGTAAAACGGACAAAACTTTTAAGGATTTAACCGATACCGAACGCGTGCAGCTTCGCGAAACCAACCGCGTGGAATACACCCGCCTGTTCAAAGCAGAATATGGCTTTGACCCCAAATTCCAATAATCTGTAAAAAAAGATCATATTAATGAAAAAGATTTTAGCTTTATGTTTTAGCCTCTTTTTTGGGGCTGTTATTGGCGGACTGTTTGGCGCGCCCGTAATTGGCGCTACCGTGCTCACCGGTGCCAATATCTTTGGCTCTCACCCTTCGTCTTCATTCCTTGCCGGTGTGTATGTGGAAATTTGGACGGGCGAACAGGTAAAAGCGTTCCGCACGGACGTTTCTTCATTGGGCTGGTTAAATGCCATACCTTCGTACGACCAGTATGTACGTCCTGGTGTCGGCAATGAGGCGGATATTATCCACCTTGTAGTGGTCGGCGCTGATCCGAAAGTGTTGATTAATAACACGACTTATCCTATTGCTATTGTGGATTTGCCTGATGGCGACAAGGCTATTTCACTGGATAAATACCAAACTGAGGCGACCCCTATTACCGACGATGAACTCCACGCCATTTCTATCGATAAAATGGGCAGTGTGATTGAGCGCCACCGTGACGCCGTTAACGAAACGAAATACGCTAAGGCGATCCATGCCTTAGCACCTCAATCCAATAGTACGGCTACACCTGTCATAGTAACTACCGGCGATGCGGATGAAACGGGCCGCAAGGCAATCACCCGCAAGGATATTATTAAGCTAAAAAAAGCCTTTGATAAGCTTAAAGTACCCACTAAGGGCCGTATTTTGGTGCTTTGTTCAGATCACGTTAATGACTTGCTGCAGGTTGACCAAAAGTTTGCCGATCAGTATTACAACTATACTACCGGCAAGATTTCCAACCTGTGCGGCTTTGAAATCTACGAGTACACTGAATGTCCTTACTATACGCAAGCCGGTGCTAAAGTAGCTTACGGCGGTGTACCCAGTGCTACCGACACCCAGGCGTCAGTGGCCTACTACGCTCCGCGTATGTTCAAGGCTACCGGTACCACTACTACTTATCCTACGCCTGCAGAGGCTACACGTCAGCAGCATTTGTACAATGTACGCCATTACTTCGTGTGTCTTCCTAAAAAGAATGAGGCCATAGGCGCTATCTATAGCGCTGCCACTACGGTGTAATCGTGCTAAGGTATTGTGGGGTAGAGCAGCGGCAGCTCGTCAGGCTCATTACCTGAAGGTCGCGGGTTCGATTCCCGCCCCCGCTACAAAAAACAACGTTTAAACAGCATTAAAATGGCAAAACAAACCAAAGGCGCTGCCGGTAAAAATACCGGTGCTGAAAAGCCTAAAAACGACAATCCCGCAGCTGATAACCAGCAGGCAAGTGCAAAGGATAATGTTTTTGCTGCACACCCGAAACTGGATGTGTATTACAAAACCAGTGACGGTGCTGCGTTTTTCACGCCTAATGCGGCAGAAAACCACGCAAAAACGCTTGAGAACAAAAAAGTAACCAAAGTAACGAAATGAACGGAATTAATTTTGAACGCCAAAATGGCGGTTTAGGCCGCCGCCTGCCGGGTGAAGATCATATCACCGGTATGATTTTCACCGATACTGGCGCTGCTGAAAATAAGACGCTTTTAGTACGCACGCTGGTAGAAGCCGAACAGGCCGGTATCACCTCCGCTACCATGCCGATTGAACATTACCACATTGCGGAATTCTTCCGCTTGGCCACCGGTGCTAAACTCTATGTTATGATCACTACTGGCGTATTTGACGGCGCTTATACCGAAATTAAAACGCTGCAGCAGTTTGCTGAAGGTTCATTGCGTCAGGTTGGCATTTTGCGCCCCAAAACTACCATTACTGATTTAATCAGTGAGGTAGATGCGGCTAACGGCGTTTGTGTGGAATTAGCCGCGCAAAATATGCCTTTATCGGCCATGATTAGCCCAATGCTTAAAAACACCGATTTAGCTGCTTTGCCCAACATGCACGCTGCTAAATCTGAACGTGTAAGTGTTTGTATTGCGGCTGACGGTGGTGGTTATGGCGCCTATCTGCAGGCTCAAGAAGGTTTTAAGAATGTAATGAGTATCGGCGCTATTGGTGCGCTGCTTGGTACTATTGCAAAAAGCCGCGTAAGCGATTCTATTGGATGGGTGGAACGTTACAATGTGGCCAGCGTCGCTTATCCTAAAACTATGACCGGCGGTGTAACGCAAACCCGTGAATTGGACAAACCGGCATTAGCTGATGGCACACTGATTGGGAGCCTTACTCCCCAGCAAATTCAAGCTATCAATGACAATGGGTATGTGATATTGATAAAGCATACCGGCGCAATCGGCACCTATTGGAACGACGGCTATACTGCTACGGAACTTAGCAGTGATTATGCCTATATCGAAAATAACCGCACCATAGACAAAGCGTGCCGCGGTGTATATGCTAATCTACTACCGAAAATCAGCGGCCCTGTATATGTTGACCCCTCTGCCGGATACCTCACTGCTGATGCAGTTACAGCATTGGAAGAAATCGGGTTGGAACCCATCGAACAGATGGAGCGTGACGGCGAACTATCCGGCGGCACCGTAAGTATTAACCCGGAACAAGAAGTACTGCAGACCAGTCATCTTGATGTGACCATTAAGCTGGTTCCCGTTGGTGTACTTCGTACTATGACCGTGTCTATCGGTTTCACCCTTAATATATCAGAATAATGGCAGTAGAACTTACCCCTCTTATCAATGGCCGTGAATATGGCTGGGCCGATATTATTGTCAATGTCGGCGGAACGCCTGTAACAGGCATCCGCGCAATTAAATATGAAGATGCGCAGGAAAAAGAAAATGTGTACGGCGCAGGGCGTAATCCGGTAAGCCGTGGTTATGGACGTGTTTCGCCTACCGCTTCCATCACCTTGTTGGCCGGTACAGTATTTGCTCTGCAAAATAGCGCCCCTGATGGGAAGCTGCACAGGCTTGCACCATTTCCCATCACCATCGTATACCAGCCTGAGGCCGGGCCGTTGGTGACCCACGTACTGAAAAACGCGGAATTTACAAAAACAACTTTCGATTGGAAAGAAGGTGACATGTTCAAGGAAGTTGAACTGGAACTGATCATATCAGAAATCGTAAAAAAAGCATAGATAGTATGAACAAACAGGTACAAGAATCTATTATTTGTGGTAAAACCATTGAAGAAATCCGCGCCATGCGCCAAAAACATGGTCATTTATTCATCGCCGTGGTTAAAGACGGTGATAATGTTTATCATGCCGTCTGCAAGGAGCCTACCACGCAGACATTGGAAGCAGCACAGGCCATCGCCAAAACGAGCGAAGTAAAAGGCGCTATAGCACTGTATGAAAATTGCGCTGTACTGGTGGATGAAGAAATTAAAAAACGTGACCTGCTTAAGCTGCAAGTGGCCGGTGTGATTGGTAAACACACGGAAGCGTTGGAGAGTAGCATAAAAAACGTATAGCCGCCTTGCGCGAAGATACGCGCGCGCAGGGTGATGCTTATATACGTTCTCACTTTGGTATTAATCCCGGCCATTTGCAAATAAGCGAATGGTCGGAATTATATGCACAGGCTTTCTACATTGAGCAATCCCGGTTTGAAAATCTTACCCGTATATTGGTTGGCATAGTACAAGCTTCTATGGGTCAAAATCCGAACAATGGAAACGGTTAAATATGATATAAAATTTGAATCAAACTCAACGGCTGTTTTTGGTACGATCACCAAAGGCGCTGAAGATGCGACAAAGAGTGTCGATAATTTAACTAAATCCAGCGTCAAGGCATGGGAAACGCTGCTTACATTCAATCAGGCAGCGCAGGCCATAGAAGGTGTTGGCCGGGCGCTGGACGGGCTTAATGCGCCCGGCATTTCATTAAATTCCAACATGGCCGACTTGCAGGCAATTACTGGATTAGCCGGTGAAGGTTTGCAGAAAATTGAACAAGCTGCCCGGCAGGCTTCCATGACCTTTGGAACATCAGCCACGGCAAACGTTGAATCCTATAAACTATTACTTTCACAGCTTTCGCCGGAATTGGGTAAAAATTCTGTCGCCCTGAAAGCGATGGGCGACAACGTTAACATCCTCTCTAAAACGATGGGTGGTAATACTGTGGCCGCCACTAACGTGCTGACGACGGCGCTCAATCAGTACGGCATCAGCATGGATGACCCGATAGCTGCCAGCAAGGTGATGGCTGAGTACATGAATATCATGGCCGCTGCCGCCCGTGAGGGATCGGCGGAATTACCGCAAATACAACAAGCCTTATCTCAGGCCGGGATGATGGCCAAGACAGTGGGTGTGTCATTCAGTGAAACAAATGCAGCCATACAGGTGTTGGATAAGGCTGGTAAGAAAGGGGCTGAAGGGGGTGTGGCGCTACGTAATGTAATGAGTTCCTTAGCTAAAGGTCGTTTCTTGCCCAAGGATGTCCGGGAAGAATTAGCCGCCGCCGGGGTAAATATTAACAAGCTAACCAATCAGGCTTTGCCGTTGGCTGATCGCCTGCGTGCTATTGGCCCGATCTTTAATGATACGGCGCTCATGAGCAAGTTATTTGGCCGGGAAAATGTGGCATCTGCCATTGCCCTCGCCGGTAATATAGACGAATTGCAGCAGCTTAATAGCGTAATCCAAGGCACTAATACGGCTGTTGATCAGGCGGCCGTAATTATGGATAGCTACGCCGAACGAATTAACCGGCAAAAGGCGTGGTTTGATAATCTGAAAACAAGTATTTTTCAAGCTACACAGCCTGTAATGCCGTTTGTAACGGCTGTTACCGCCGCTGCCGGCGGCGTGGCGCAGGCAGGGTTTGCTATCAATGGTTTTAATGCAGTATCACAATTGTTTGTTGGTTTAAAGGTGAGAAGCACCATAGCCACTATCTTTGAATCCGCCGCTATCCAAAACAACACCATAGCTACGACCGGAAACACTACAGCTAAAGGGTTGGGTGCACTGGCTTCGAAAGCCTATGGCGTAGGCATGGGCATTGTTACAATTACTACCACAATCGCTACAACAGCCGTTAAAGCATTATCTAAAGCTATTTATTCAATACCGTTAATAGGTTGGGTATTGGCTATTATTGCAGCTATAATCATGTTAGTTGATTGGCTGACAAAATTATTCAAATATCTATGGGATAATAGTCGGACATTTCGAGGCATATTGTATGGCATCTGGGCAGCTATAAAGGCAGTAATATATAACATAGGACTAATATTCCAGCGGCTGTGGACTGGCGTTATAAAGCCAGTATTTATGTTCATTGTCAATATTGCTGTTAGCGTATGGAAATTCATTGTGAATGCCTTCTACAAAGTGCGTGATACAATTGTTTCGGTATTTAAGACGGTATGGATTGCCATCGTGGGTGCGTGGGAAAGCGTAAAGGAGTTTTTTACCAACATGTGGAACTGGATTAGCGGCATATTTTCAGCCATTGGCGGATTTTTATACCAGTGGCTTATTAAGCCATTTGTGGCCGCTTTCTCGAAAATTTGGGACTTTGTCGTAGGGATATTCAATAAGATAAAACAAAAGATTATACAGCTATTTCAACCTATTATTGACCTTATAAAATGGATATTTGGCATTGGTGACGGTGAAACCAAAAACGTCATCGAAGAAGCAAAAAAAGGCTATCAACAGGGCGCTGCAGAAGTCGATGAAAAGAAAAAGCAAAAAGAGGAGCAACCGGATGATAACACGGATCCGGTATTACCGAAAGGTGCTGCACCGGTGCCTACTTTTAATGATACTACCGGCACTATTCCTATAGGTGACGGTACAAAGAGTTCAAAAAGCATCACCCTGAATATTAATAAGCTGGTTGAAACCATACAAATAAGTGTTACGAACCTTAAAGAGGGTAAAGAGCAATTAAGACAGGCTGTAGCGGAAGTACTGCTAACAGCCGCCAACGATATAAACCTTGCACAATAATATGATACTACGTGTTAGCATACCGAATCCTGAATATGTCGCAAAAGGCGTATTGGCTTCCGTTATCCGCGGTGTAGGGCTTTCATTTTATAAAAAGCCACTTGAGGTATCAGTAGAAAACTTTGATCAGAATTTTGAATATTTAAGCGATTGGGTGGGTCGGCCAACACTTACGTCTTTATCCATGAAAGTAGGTGGTGACCAGGAAATAATCCTGACGGAATGTATACTGACCGTTACACAAGAACGCAATATAGTGACCACCGCCCTGCAGGGCCGTAGCGGTACGATAAAGGAATATATTTCAGATGGCGACTATGAAATTGAAGTAATGGCAGCCCTGCAACCTGCACTGGAAGGTGAATCATTTGTGCCGCCGGATCGTTACCCGCTGGATGAACTTACAGCGTTTATCAAACTGTTGCAGGGTCAAGACAGTGTGGATGTGCAAAGTGATTTTTTAGATATGTTCGGTATCAGTTCAGCCGTGGTAAAATCATATAAGATGGATCAGCAAACACATAGCAACAGGCAGACCTTTTCCATTACTCTGCTATCTGATAGTCCCTATGAAATAAAGATAAAAGAAGATGTTAAGGCTTAGCAGTAAAATAACCATTGAAGGCAGCAATACATGGGAGTTCACCGCCATATCTTCCTGCAGTATTGTAGAAGATACGGAAAACTTAACCGATACCTGTACCATAGCCCTTCCCAAAAAAATAAAATGGGCAGGCGCCGTAGGCGGAGGTGCTAACCCGCCAGTAAAACGGGGTGATAAAATCACCGTGCAGATGGGCTATAACGACACTTTAAAAACCCGCTTTGTGGGTTATGTACGCCGTGTAAGTATCGGAGTTCCAGTAAAACTGGAGTGTGAAGATGGCATGTTTATGTTAAAACTGGCTGAAGTAAAGAAAAAAGGTTACAAAAGTGTAACCCTTGATCAGTTGGTGGCCGATATACTGACCGGTACTGGGATTAAGCATACGCTCATTGATAAAAATATTGTACTCGGCCCGTACAGGATCACCCGTAATACAGTGGCAGAAGAACTGTCTGAGCTAAAGCGTGAATTTGGCCTGATGGCCTACTTCCGCACCGTCAGCGATGAAGCGATACTGTATGTTGGCTTTACCTATCCCTTTGATGGTCGGCGTACCGAACGCTTTGTGTTTTCAAAAAACATCGTGGCGGAAGAACTGGAGTACCGGCGAAAGGAAGACATAAAGATGAAGGTAAAGGCAACGTCCATTCAGGCTAAGAGCAGCCAGCGCATCACTGTGGAAGTGGGTGATAAGGACGGAGAACTGCGTACCGTATACCACTACAACCTGAAGCGTGATGAACTGAAGGTGTTTGCACAAAGCGAACTGGAACGTTTCAAATACACCGGCTATCAGGGTTCATTTACCGGCTTTGGCGAACCGATGGTAAACAAAACGGATATTGCTGATGTGACTGGATCGGATGGCAACCGGGGTAAATATTTAATCAAAAAGGTTGAAACGACTTTTGGTATGGATGGCTACCGGCAAAAAATTGAATTGGGAAAAATTTTAGGATAATGGATGTTAGTATACGGCAATCAATTTTAGCGCTTTCACGTACAGGCAACGAATTATATGCCAAAATATGTGAAGTGATAAGCGTTGATACAGAGGCAAAAACTGTAGATGTAAAGCCTTTGGATGATACTGCTGAAATATATGATGTGCAGCTTCAGGCTGACACTTCCGGCGAAGGATTGGTAAGTTTTCCAATAGAAGGCAGTATGGTGCTGGTTGTATTTACAGGAAAGCATACTGCCGTTGTTTGCAATTTCAGTGAGGTAGGAACGTTCAGGTACAGCCAAAACGGACTGTATTTTGAATTGGATAGCCAAGAAAAGAAAGTAGCTATGGGTAATGATACCACCAGCCTATTAAAGTTATTTTCCGACTTAAAAACGATCATTGAGAACCTAAAAGTAAATACACCAGCAGGGCCAAGCACAGGATTATTGCCCGATAGTATGCAGGCACTGCAACAATTTAAAACAGATTTTGAAACACTATTTAAATAGCATTTAAATGGCACTTAATAAACCAACATTACAATCTGCTTTGGAAAACCTGTTTCAGTCTATGACGCAGGAAAATGACAGCGATGCCGGATTTAAAAAACTGGCCGAAGGAATGGCAAATGCCTTTGATGCGTTTGTTAAAAGCGGCACGGTAACAGTAGCAACAGGCATCCCGGTGGCCACTTCCGGAAGCGCCACTTCACAAACAGGAGCAACGACAGGCACAGGTACAGGAACAATCAGTTAATGCAGGACATTTTAATAAATATTGAAAAAGAAGCGGATGAAATCACTGGTGGCGGTGACTTCATCGCCGGTGAAAGCGATGAACAGCAGGTTCAAATGATCCTTGTTTCATCGCCCGGTGACTGGAAGCTGCATCCTGAAATGGGTGCAGCGCTGAAACTTTCGCAAAATGGCACGGTTGACCGTAATACCCTGCGAAATGTCCGCGTACAACTCGCGGCTGATGGGTTTACCATCAATAAATTGGATGTAACAACAGATGGAATACAAATAGATGGCCAATATTAATACATATACCGTACACGATGGGCAAACGCTCTTTGACGTAGCCATACATAAGTTTGGCGATCCTAATCAGGCTTTGCCTATTGCAATGCTTAATGGTTATGCGGAAGTAACAGACCTTCCGGCTGCTGGCGATGTATTGTTGCTTCCTGATGCACAGCCGATAGATTATGTAGTAACAGCCATCAATAACCGCAATATAGTACCAGCAACAGCTAATCCACAATAAAATGGCACGCACAACGCAAGAAATACAACAGAAAATTATAGACGCTGTACAGGCAGACCCCGTGCTGTCGACACGTCTTACCAGTACCAGCAGTGCATCAATATGGCGACTTTGGAGCAATATTGTAGCCGCTGTGATCAGCACGGCGGAAAGTATCATGGAATCTTTTCAGGCCACTATTCAAACAATAGTAGACAATAACCGGATAGGTACCGGTGCGTGGTACGTTGAAATGGCTAAACAGTTTCAATGGAGCGATCAGGTGCAGTATTACTTGGTTGTAGACCCTGCAACCGGGAAAATTGGGTATAATATCATTAATGCTGATGACCGTATCATAACGCAGGCTTCATTCACGGAAGTGGTAGACGGTAACGGTGCCCGAACTGTACTGATTAAGGTGGCCGCTGGCATGCCTGGCAACCTGCAGCCACTTAACGGCGAGCAATACGATGATTTTGAAAATTACATGCGGCAGATTAAGATCGCCGGGGTGCGCATGCAGATCGTCAACCTTGCCGCTGATATGCTGGAATTGGATTGTAATGTTTATTATGACCCGGCGTACAATAATGACCTGCTCGTTGATGCTATAAAAATAGCACTTGATCGGTATACGACAGGGGTTAAATATGGCGGCGTAATATACAAAAATGCTGTTATTGATGCTATCCAAAGCGTGCCTGGTGTAAGCGATGTGTACATTAACAGCCTTGTAGGCATACAGGGTGCTAATCGTACGGAAATTACAAGGGCTTACACAACTTATGCAGGATATTTTAACCTTAAAAAAACAGATAGATTTCCTAAAATAACACTCATAGCTGAACAATGATAAGCTTCGATGTACATAAACTCATCCGGCAACTGTTGCCCACCTTCCTGCGCACGCCTATTCGCATAGCCTGGCTCGAAGCATTATTGGCACCGCTTACGGCGTTGTGGGCTACTTATGTTTTGTGGCGGAGCGAAAGGATGTATGAGGCGTATACGACATGTCAGACTATTAGCATGGAAGCTTACCTGAACCGGTTATTCGACCCGGAGCGGCAGCGCATACGCATCATAGATGTGTCGGCGACTGCGGAACTGGTGTATGTCGAGCTCCGCGGCGAGGGCTACGGACTGTATATTGATGGCGACGAAGGCGCCATAGTACCGTTGAAAGAGGAGCAATTAGGCAACACGTTTGACGGCTTTATCGTGCTTATACCGGCCGAACTGGACGGAAAACAACGGCAAATTACCGGAGTGGTCGACACCATCCGGGCAGTGGGGATCGGTTACGAAATACAATTATACTATGCCGATTGGTTGCTGACCACCGGGCGATGGGATGATGCCGGGCAATGGGAAGATGACGCACAATGGAATGATAATAATTAAATACATATACAATGGCAATTAACAACATAGAAGACAAACAGAAAGGCCTGAGTGTTCGCACGATCATCAACCAAGTGATCGCCTGGGTGAATGCTGCCGGCAATTATGTTGGTGAGCTAATTGGCGCCCACAACACCAATCCCGCCGCTCATCAGGATATTCGCGGCGATGTAGAGGCCGAAAGTACTGCCCGGCAACAGGGGGACGCGAATACGTTAAATTCGGCCAAGCAGGATGCAAATAATAAGATATCTGTCCACAATACGGCTATTGATGCCCACGCGGATATTCGCGTGGCTATAGATGCTGAAAGTACTGCCCGGCAACAGGGGTGCCAAACTTTAGACAACCGGATCACCGGCCTTCATTCTACCGTTGGGCAACTCGCCGACAACTTCGACACGCATAACGAAGACGAAGTGCGGCATGTGAGCAATGCGGTAACTTCCGCCAACGCCTACACAGACGATGCCGTAGCGCAGGAGCGTGACAGGGCGCAGGGCGTTGAGGCCGGGAAGGTGGAAGCTGCCACCATAGGAGGTGTGGCTGTCCCGAAAGTTGGAAGTATATTGCAGTTTCCGGCGTATCCTACTTTGGAGCCTGGAGGGGGTACTGATCAATTGAATAGTCCTGATCAGATTATACGG
>QMCD01000896.1_pt1 | contig 23304 bp, 24 predicted proteins | sample 1821841 | NCBI WGS metagenome assembly QMCD01 (sample SAMN01991225, study PRJNA193472) | Termite gut metagenome, whole genome shotgun sequencing project. | isolation source: worker | host: Macrotermes natalensis
GATTTTTTCCGGGATAAAAACTGTGTCCGGCGGCATCGCCCAAATTTCCTGTTCGTTTAACGGTAGATTGCGGGTCAAATCCGCAGTGACAGTATGCGCCTGCCGCCTGTGCATTATCTTCGATAATTTTGAGGTTGTATTTTTTCGCAATCGCTTCCAATTGTTCCGACCAACAAACGCGTCCATATAAATGCACCACCATCATGGCTTTGGTGTTTGAGGTTATTTTTTCCTCTATTTTTGTTGGATCTATATTGCATGTTCGTATATCAGGCTCCACCAACACCGGTTTTAATCCGGCATTTACAATGCTCAAAATGGTGGCAATATAGGTGTTTGAGGGCACAATTACTTCGCTTCCCTCAGGAAAATCAAATGTTTTCAACGACAGCATTAATGCATCCAATCCCGATGCGACACCTATACAATGCCGCACGCCACAAAACGTCGCAAATTCTTTTTCAAATGCGGCAACTTCTTCACCAAGAATATACCACCCTTTCTTTAAGAAAGAGGCAAACGTGCTTTGAAATTCTTCTTCAAATGAGGCGTTCAACCCTTGCAGGTTTTCGTATTCAATCATATCGTAAGTTTTTTGTTTTAAGGTTCAAAAATATAATCATCTGCATCAAAATATTCGGATGCCAATACCATTAAAATGGCATCAGGTGTGAATTGATCCATCGTGTGCCAATCCTCCGGATTAAGAATGAGGCATTTCGACGGTTCGTCCAGCGTAAAATACTCCTCCTTTTCTCCTGTTTTACAAAAAATACGGCACGAGCCTTTTAGACAAATCGCCGCTTGTACAGTTGTTTTGTGCTTATGTCCACCTCGCACGGAGTCGTCCACTCCATAAATATAAAATATCCGCTTCATTTCAAAAGGGATAACTTTTTCTACAACAGTAAGGTTGCCCCTTACATCCGTAAACGTTTTAAGACTCAATAATTCTGCCATTTTTTTATTTTATAAATGTGATAAGCGTTGAAAATTCGTATTCTATAATAGAAATATCGCAGTAAATCTTTCAAAAAATCTACATCGAAAATTTTTTCTTTTTTATATTGTAATATGTTGTTTTTTAGTAAATTAAAGTTTTTGTTTGTTTGCTGTAAATCTTTAGCATTTTGCAACAGCGTATGGCTATATGGAAGGTATAAATGGCGTCTGAATTTCTTTGGTAAAAAATAACCAATTCCCCATATTATTGCATTTGAAAACAAGCGCACTTTATGATAATGATAAAATATCAACCTGCTTTCACGATTGCTTTTCCGAGATTTTATAGAGTATGTATGGTTCTGATTTTCTATTAGATCGTAATCGTAGGCATTCCAAGGTGCAATGCCAGCTCCGGGTAATGAACATTCATGTACACAGGAGTATCGCGTGAGCCAATCATCCAGATATTTTTGGTCGCCAAACTTTCCGTCTTCTATTCTGTTGTAGCACCATTCTAAACAAGCATTTCTCCACCAATTTAACACGTTCAAACTATCTGCTGTATTTTTGAAATACATAAATTGAACGCAGTATTTTCCGCTTATTTTTGATTTGTCGTATTTTTTTGCATAGTTGTGTGAGGTAATCAAAACATCTTTTTGGGCGTTCAACACATCTTGTACAATAAGATTAGGATCATCGTAAAAATATAAATCCGCATCAACGTAAATACAGTGGTCTAAGTTGAATTTTTCGATGCTGTATTTGATGGTGGAAGCCGTACATGTCCAACAGTATTCGCCCTTGTTTCGGGTGGGTTTTACTCGCAATAATTCTTCATCTTCAAATTCATCAAGTGTAACCACAGTAACGCATGGTAAATTCAACTGTTTTAACACTTCCGCAGCTAAATCATCAAACGCAAAAATATACAGGTGAAAATCGCTGCATTGTTGTTTTAGCGAGGAGTACATCGTATATCCGGATGCCAAAAAATGACTGTCGAATAAGGTGCAAAAATTTAATGTCATACGATGTGTTGTTTGAATAGAAAACCGCGCCAGCAGACCGCCTTTCTGTGGTTAACAAAATAATATGCAGGGTCGCAGAAACTGTCAAATTCCAATATCTTATCGTATTGAGATCTGTTTTGTTCTGTTCTGTCAAGAATAACGTTAAGAAACTCGTCTTTACTGAAAAAATGTATGGGGTACGACGATTTCACGATTTGTTTTCTCACCTTTTGTACAGATACGAAAGCCGTTGATTCTGAAAACGCCGTGCGGTCGATAATAATATATTTTGGATTGAGTGCATCAATGTATTGTCGCACGAGTTCAAATGGCTGTTCCAGATATTGCAGTACACTGGAAAACAGCAGGACATCTACACGTTCATCGCCATTCATCCTTTTTACTTCGTCGATATGCTTCGCAAAAAACAGGTGTGTGTTTGCTGTTTGAGTTAGGGTTCGTCCTCTTTCCACGAAATTGGACTGTTCCACCACAATCCATTGTTTAATGGTGTCAGTGTTAAAAAACCACTTATTGCTGATATAGGTACTTCCCAGCGATCCCCCAAAATCAACAACAGACAAAGGTTTGGCGATATTTTTGGCAATATAACCAAAACAAGTAAAAAGAGGCCAGTTGTATTGCACTGCATCGAAGAGTACACCATCTCGCTCGTAAGGGAAGTCTCCATCCAACACTTTTTGCGTTGCTTCCGCGACAGAGTCCAATATCTGCTCGTCGGTATATCCTGCTGTTTTTTTTAGAGCTTCGTCCCAGCAGTTGTACACACCGCGCCATACAACGGAAGAACGTTTTCTCAAAAGTATTTTAATTATATCGATGATATAGTTTTTTAATTTCTTATTCATTTGTTTAGAATTTAATCAGGTTTATTTTTCCAGCACAATAATGTTGTCCAAATAAAGATCTGATTTCTTTGAAGAAAACAATCCAAAAAATAATCCGATTAAGTTATTTGGTGTTGCTATCAGACTTTTTAGTAAACCGGAAAGGAAAGGAGAGCTGACAGGTAACCATTTTTTGAACAAGATCGTATTGAACATTTGCACAACAACTTTTACTCCGCAAACGGATTTACGTTGATCGAGCACAGTAAAACCATTACTTTCCACTAAATACTTTAATCCAAACGAAGAATATCTGGCATAATCGTAAGGTTGTTCGTGTTCATCCCAAACAAAAGGAACGGTAAGTAGCACCTTTCCTCCTTTTTTCAACACACGGTGCATTTCCGAAAGAAATTCGGAAGGATTGAATACATGTTCGAGCACCTCATTGCACACTATCGAATCAAACGTTTCATTTCCAAACGGGAATGTTTTTCCATCGTAAAACACATCAATATCTTCATTGGAATGGTCGTGTCCACTTTGTTCAATATCCATACCAATGTATTCAGTGGCATTTTTGAAAATGGAACGGTATGGTTTTTGTCCGCAGCCAACATCCAGCGTTTTTCCCGAAATATAAGGCGACAATTGCTGAACGTGTTGATACAGGCCTTTCCGTGCAAAATAGAATGGATTCGTGAAAATACCCAGCGCAGAAGGTTGGAACAATTGCTTTTTGTAGATTCTTTTTAATGATTTCACGTTTTTTTTTGCTAATTTTTTATGTACTGTATATCAGCATTTTGTTATTTTGTATTGCAATTATTCTGCAAATATAATGTAATAATTTCATCGTATTAGGCATCGTATTAGGATATTAAAATTTATTGCAAAGATACAAAAAAAAACTAATATGGATAAACAGTAATTTAGATTTACTTTTTGATATGAAAAAACGTTGCTTACCAACAAAAGATGAAAGAGCAAAAACGATAAAACTGTAAACAGTCATCTTATAAAGGCAAAAAAAAGCAAAAACCAACAGCATTTCGGGCATAAAAAGGCAAAAAACTCCAAAAAAAGGCAGAAAAGTCCAAAAAATGTTCATCTTTACAGCATAAAAAAGACAAAAAAGGCATAAAAAACCTATTTTTGTTCATTTGTCATCGCACAAAGGTAATGTCTTTTGTCATCACACATTGGTTTGGTGCGTAATTTCCTGTTATACGAGCGCGTGCTTTTGGAAATCCCGTAATCTTGACAGTTTCTATTTCGGCTCTTGTTGGTAGCGAGTAATCAGATGCCCAATCGGGAATACGATTAAGTGAATATCTGGACTTCAAACCGATATAGCAATCGTCTTTGGTGGCAATTTTATTGTCGTTTGTGGTAATACCCATATCTATTCCTCCATATCACAATTATACAGGAAACGGTGTGTGATTTGTTTTTGGTATTGTTCAAAAATGGTTTCAACAACACGTAAAATCCCCTCACGGTAAAGCATCATTTCCAATTCGGCAAATAGGCTGTCGTCGGTTATATTTACCCAAAACGTTTGTTTCTCGCCTGCAATGTGTAGCGTGGTTTCATCATTTGGGTGGTGGAGGTGGTTTGAAAAACATACGGAAAACGTTTTGTTTTCGGGCGTGTAACAAAAATTTGAAACAATAGCACAGTGTTCAAATTCAGTTCCAAAGAGTTGTTTTATTTCGAGGGTCTTGTGAAATACGGTTTTCATATTTTTGATGATTTAGTTTTGATAAAATCCTTTTGCCGTAATTACGCCTGTTGTTCCGTTCACGGTGGGCGAATTCGGGTACAGAAATCCAATGCTTTTGCAGTTTTGCGTATCGCCGGGGTCGCTTGGGTTGGTCAGGGCAATTCTTATCTGTTCATTCCAAGATGCGTGATACTTGTTGTTGTAGGTTACCTGCGTTGGATATGTCGGCAGGTCTGCGTGTGTATGTGTATGCGCCGTAGGCGTTCGTGCATTGCTTAATCGGCTATCGTTGGCTTCAACTGCCTTGCCTGCGGTTGCCGCTCCGTTTTGAGCAAAGCCCACGAAACTGACCAGCGCATTCCATTTTGCAATTAGGGTCGAAGATATGCCGTCTAAAACGGATTTGTTGGAATGCGTGTGCTTTTGCGATTGTAGCGTGCTGTCCTTTGGCTCGTAACTGCCGTCGTGGTTGTGTGAAGTCGGGGACTTTCCGTCAAGTTTGGTTTGCAGTTCTCCAATATCACTAACGCTGTGCGTGTGTGCCGTAGGCGTTCGTGCATTGCTCAATCGACTGTCGTTGGCTTCAACTGCCTTGCCTGCGGTTGCTGCTCCGTTTTGAGCAAAGCCCACGAAACTGACCAGCGCATTCCACTTTGCAATTAGGGTCGATGATATACCGTCCAAAACGGATTTGTTGGAATGCGTGTGCTTTTGCGATTGCAGTGTGCTGTCCTTTGGCTCGTAACTGCCATCGTGATTGTGCGAAGTCGGGGATTTTTCATCAAGTTTGGTTTGTAGTCCGCCTATTTCATCGACACTGTGCGTGTGAATAGTTGGCGATGCACCTATGTTGGAGGGCGTAATTTCAAGATTTGTTCGGGCTTGCTGTGCAGTCGTTGCACTTGTTCCGCCTTTTGCTACGGGTGTGGTGACTTCTATCTGTCCCTGCAATTTTCCAATCGCCGAAACCACACTGTCGGACGATGTTACTGCCGTATCGGATTTTGTGAAAGTCCCGATAGCCTTACTGCCCAACCAATACAGAAACGCACCCAACATTTTGAGAGGCGTAATCATTTTTGAGTCGCTCGTTCCGCTTTTACTTTCGGTATCGTCCGCAATGTCGATTTTTTTGGATATGCAGATATAGTTTGTTCCGCTCCATCTGTATTGACCGTTGTTTTCAGCGGTATCGTTAAATACAACATAGATTTTTCCACTTTCGCCAACGTTAGGGAGATTGGCAAACAAAGGAACTTCCAAAACATCGTCCACGTATGACGGTAAAAACGTCGAATCAATAACACCGTTACTGTTGAGTACTAACGGTGCGTTCGGCTTGTTCACGTCCTTTGTAACAAGTTTGACAATATGCCCTTTTTCATCTGTTGTAATGCCGGAAACAAATTTTGTAGGAGCGATGATTTCATCACTTCCGGAAACAGGTTTTGAGGGGTGTGTATATCTGTTCGCCCCCGTTTCCATACCGTCGATTTTCTGTTGCAAAGCGGTGGTAAACGCAGCCGTGATTTGGTTGAGTATTGTACTGTTTGCGTGCGTATGATTGTCGGCAAATTCACTGTGGGTATGCTTTGCAAGGTCATCCATTACCGATTGAAAATCGGAGGCTATCCATTGTTGAAATACCTCCACATCCAATTTTTGGGACGTGATGGCTTCTATTTTAGTGATGTTTTGATTGATTAGGGCGACAAGTTCCCGAAGTGCGCTAATATCTTTGTCGTCAGCATCCAGCAATTCCAAAATGGTTTTGGTGGTTTGATATATATCTGCGATTGTCGTACCCTGCACAAAATTTTCGCCTTTGAGTTTTTGGATTTCCGCAAGCGCACTGCTTAACGCTTCTTTGGCTTGGTTTGTTGCCTCCTGTTCGAGAACGTTTAGTTTTTCCTCTATGTCCCCAATGATTGGCGTGATTTCTTCCTTGTGCCAAAAACTGTCGAATGTTGCGGAAAAATGCGCAATGGTCAGACGGTTTGCCGCTCTGTACCAATGTTTCAAAACGTCTTTTGAAATGATTTTGGGTTGTGTAGAATTGTTGTTTTCCATAAAAAAATCGAGTTAAAAAATTTCAAATGTTCCACATTGTCCAAAGCGGTTTTTTTGATTGACTGTTGTAGCCACGCCGTTTTTAACTTCAACCACCACATCGCAGTCGTGTTGAAATTCTCGTGAGCCTCTGAACACGCCGTTTTTCGTGGTCTGAAAAATACCGATAAAAATTTTGTCGGGATATGTTTCGTAAAGCAAATGCAGTTCTTTGCTGTCCAATCCGAACGTGTTCACGCTGTCCAAAACAATCACATCGAACGGCGTTAAATCCGCCGGTAAATGCGTTGCTATATTCAGTTTGGGGTTTGTTGCGTTCATCCGTTTGAGTTTGGATTGGAACGTGTGGTTCAACCCCTCTTCAATGGTGGCAAACAACACATTTTTGTTGTGATATTTACAGAGGTTGTCGGCAAACATCAGACAAAGCGTGGTTTTTCCACTGCCCGGACTTCCGTACACCATCATTTTGAAATTTGTACTCGGTGTCCCAATGAGTTTTTGAAAATTGCCCGAAAGCGGCAGTGTGTCAAAGCGCATTTTTGCAAAATCTTCGCTGTTCACAACATTTGCATTGCAAACATTCTTTTTTTTTTGATGAGTGCCGAACATATTCTCCTCTTCATCATCGCCAACCACATCATAAATACCATTGAGTGCCTGTTCCGAGATTTCGCAAGTGCCGCTTTTGATATAGTCCTGCAACGAGCGAACTACGGATTGTTCCAAACTGTTTTTGGGAGATATGGATTTTGTAAGAATGAGTTTTGCCGACGTTTCATCGGGATTTGAAAGGAAACGCAAAAACGCCTTGAACATTTTCACACTGTCGCTGATAACAACGGATTTGGCGATTCCCCTGTACTTCTGCAACATTTTTTCGTCAATAGAAACGTTGATTGTGCGCCCCATTGAACGGTAGCATTTGGTCAGTTGCTTTTGTATGTTTTCAATGTGTTCTGCGTATTTGTCCGATTTTCGCAACACCTTTTCGGCAATGGCTTTTTGAATGGATTTGATAAAGGTTAAAATCTGCTGTTTGGTTTTTGTTTTGTTGTGAAGATTTGCATAACGTTTGATAAATGCCACATCGGGCGCAATTTTCGATACGGCTTTGACATTTTGTTTTTCCTTTTTGACATTGGCTTTTATCGTGTGTGTTTTGTCGGATTTGACTTTAAGTGTTTTCGCTTTAACTGTTTTCTCCGTGAGAGGCTTTTTTACACGCTCCGGTTTTTTTTCAGTTTTGGTAATGATTACGACGTTGGATTTTTTTTGTGATGCCGTGTGTTTTTCCGTAACGTCAGAAAGTTTTTTACAAAACGTATCAATCCATTTTTCAATATCTTCGCTTTCATTGTAAAGGTCGAGATTTTCTACTACGGTTAGATATTCGTTTTGTTGCAACTGTTTCGGCAAAATGCTTTGGTCTAACGTTGGATAGATTTGCGTGAGATTTGTGTGTGTGATTTTCATAATTACGGATTTTTTATAAGAGTTCTAAAAGTTTGATTTTCGCAGTGGCTACGGCTTTTGCAATACGTAAACGTCGCTGTTTGCTGTCGTCTGTTTGTGATGACGGTTGAAGTGTGGTATGTGTTGTTTCGGTGTTAAAAAGATTGTTCACTTCATCGGCAACCCATTTCACAACATCGGCTTCGCTTCTGTGGAACGTTTTGTTTTGGCGTGCCCAATCGGCAGGATTGATGCGCTCCTTTTCCAAGATATAGCGCACATCAAGAGCCTGACTGTCAAATGCCGTTGTGTTTGTGAAATGGTCGGACTTTTCGGCAATTTCACGAACCATTTCAAACAAAATCTGTTTGCGCCCATCCGTTCCTGCTTCAAAGGGATAATACGTTTTGAAAACATCGAAACAGTCGTGTACATTCGCCATTCCCAAGCCCTCAAACCCTGTCGGATTTTCCTTTTGGAGCAGCGTGAACAGTTTCACTTCAAGTTCCAAAAGTTTGGGAAAAACCGGTATGGGCTTTTCGGTTTCCTCGTTAAGCAAATGCTTAATCATTTCCATTTGGTGGCTGTGCAGTCCAACACTGCAATTGGTCAGTTCATAGATGATTTCGCAAATGCGCTCCAAGTTGCTGTCGTTAACATCAGCGCGCCACGAAGTTGATACCTTTTGAAAACCGCCGTTGTTTTCGATGTATTCCAGCAGTTCGGGGCTGGTTAAAACACGGTCGTATTTCTGTCGTGAAAGCCCATCGGTAAAAATTGAAATTCCCTGCCTTGTGCGCATAAACGAAAGTCCGTTGCTTGCGATAATGCTTTGTCCATCTCCCAAAGCCCGAATACACTTTGCCGCAACATTAAGCGGTACGGCAGTTTTGGCGGTTTCTTTGAGTTCAAACGTTTCGGGCAAAAGCAATCCCTTTCTAATGCCTCCATCGGAAGTTGTGAACGAAATGAGTTTGGCTTTCTCCTCTTTGGACGTTCCGCCAAAAGCCTGCAAAAGGTTGCCTGTGTAAATGTAGCGAATACCTCTGTCTGCGCTACTCTCTCTGCAAATACTGTCCCATTCGTTATGAGTGTTTGGATTGACCGAACGTGAAATTCCCATAATTTGCTCCAAGATTTTGGCTTGTTCACTTGCCAAATTCAATTCAATGTATTTAATGGAATTTGCCACCGCAATACGTACCACTATTGCGCTCGGCGCAAATGGATTTTTCGCTTTGCTGTTGATTTTTACACCCAGACAAATAGCGGGTATCCGATGAGTTCCGTAGGGATAATTCAAGGATTTGCCGATTTTGAAGAAGTCGATGTATTCATTTAGAATGTTGAATTTTTGATTGTAATCTTTTTTGATTTTTTGGGTTTCTTCCCTTTGTGCCCATTCCAATTCCTCTGTGCGTTTTTTAACGTACCCCTCGTATTCATTAGCCCAAGAAGACGGCGGACATTTTTTTTCCTTTGGAATGTTTGCCAGCAATTCGATGTATTTATCGTCCAATTTTGCTTTTGCCCTGTCAAAATTTTCAAGCAATGATTTTTTCAATTCTTCCGATATTCCAGCGGGAAAATGTTCGGCAAGTTCAGCAGTGTTTTTCTCTATGATTTGCTTTATTTCATCGTATTTGAACGGTTTTTTGAGAATGTTAACCTCGCACTTTTCTATGTAGGTGTGTCCCCCAAAGGATTTACTGCCGCCTTTTCCTGCGATTTTCATATATTTTTCAAGCGAGGTCGCTTTCAAGTCCATTGCCTCCACTTCAAGGTCGTATTCCCCTGCCTGCAAGAGGTAAGCCACATAATCCTGATAGCGGTTAATCATATCGGTGTAAAAATGTTCCTGTTGCTCCACAGGCAGAACGGCAACACGTCCCGAAACCTTGCTAACGGCATTCTCCATTTTTTCGGGATTGCCGGTTTTCATCATACCCAGCGGGTCATCGAGTTTTTCGATAAGTTCGGGGTTTTCATTTAGGTAGTCCACCACGAGTTTGTCGCCGTACTTGTTGATAAAATCTTCACTTTTCAAAAGGGCTTCGCTGTTTTTTTGGTTTGATGTGGTGTTAGCATCAAGAGATTTAAGTTTTTTCTGCAACATCATCATCAATCGTTTTTCGGCGGGAATGGCTGACGAAACATAATCAAATATCGGCTTAAAGATTTGCCCTGTCCGATTGATACGCCCTCGCTTCTGCACTTCACGGTTAATATCGAGTTCGGCTTGCAAAACAATCATCACACGTTGTCTGACTTCCGAAATCGGAATTCTCGGCGTTGTAACGGCGTGTGCCGATGCGCCTGTTGAGCCGCTTTGATTGATTAGCAAAACGTCAACTTCATTGTTGTTAAACTTGCGGAACGCATCGTTGACAAGTTCCTTTTTTCGGGCGGTGATATAGCCCTGCGTGCAGGTGTCATCGGTAAATTTGACTTCGATTTTTCGACCTGTAACTTCTGCAACGGTGTAGCCCGCCTGTTCCAAACGGTATTTGATAATATCAATCGGCGAAATGGAAATACCCGAAGTCATAGTGTCTATGATATTCCGAATAGAGCGATATTCTTCACGTCCCTCCTCCGAAAACTCCTCCATTTGCAAAACTTTTGGTGTGGAAATTCCGTCAATGTCCTTTACGGAATAACGCAAAATACCGTCCAAACCACGTTTGAGAACGGAGGCGAAGTCGGTTTTGACAAGCGTTTCGCCTTCGGTGCTTCCGTTGAGTTCGAGAATTTCCTCCAAAAATGCTCCCATTGTGGAAGAAAAGGCGATAACGGGGGCTTTGCCCTCTTTCAGGCGTTGAATAGTCCTTTGAGCAACGGCTTCTGCCTTGATTGAAAAAAGCAGTTGATTGACCACGCTGAAAACCTTTGAAAAGTAAGGCGAGTTGTCCACACCCATTTTACCTGTACCTTTGCGCTCCTCCGCCTCTTTTTGCTGTGCGGCTAAAATACTGTCGAGATTGTCAAGAATTTTATTGACGTGATTGCTTTGAAAGGCGATAATGCGTTGCATCACGCCTGTCAGATTATCGCAAACGGCTCGGTGTTCCTCCTCCTTGTCGGGAACACCGAAATCCATATTGCCCTGTTTGTCGAGTGAGATATAGTTCACTTCGATACCTTCAAACGAACGCTCCCTGCGCATCATTTGCCCTTCGGATACAAGCGAGGCGGAGAGTATCTCCTGCAAAGCCACCCCGCCACGCTGAATGGCTTCAACCATTTCCTCATTGGTAATCTGCGTATCCTGCATACACGTTTTCACGGCGTAAATAGGCATATTGTCGGGGCGTTTGGCAAAGGTCGCCGAAAGAAAAATAACACCCTTTGTGTCTTTGACCACTTCGTAAAAATACCGTGCAGTAGCGGAAGTTTCGATGTTCCCGCCTGCGTTGTGGCTTTCGTCCAAAATCAAAACATTATCCCTTGCAACATTTTTGACGAATTGCTGTTTGACCGAAATATCGTTGCTCGCAATTTGCGAATAGGTCATCATCACGTAATCGAACTCGTTGGAAAGATAGCGTGATTTGAAAATTTTGTCCTGCAAGGATTTTTCAAGCGGTTCGTAAATGGTGTTTCCGTCCGTGTCCTTGACTTTGGTTTTACTTTCGTTTCCGTTGACGATAAAGGGTTTTAAGTGTGCGCTTCCGATGGCTTCCAAATCGCGATAGATGTCCGAAAACAGGTTGGCTTTTTCGGTAACGAAAATCGGCTTGTGTCCGTTTAATGCACCATAACGGATAATGGCAGCAGCCACACGCCCCTTGCCGATACCGGTTTGGTCGCCGATAATCATACCTTGCCGTTTTTCTTCGATGTTGTAAATCGCCATAGCAACGGCATCCACCTGTTCCGCACTCAAACAGCGGGCTAATTCGTTTTCGGAGGCGTAACCCAATTTTCGGCAAACATACTCGTTGATTGAACCTCCAACCTGTTCCTTAACGTCATAAATAGCGTTGTGTGTTTCAAAATCCATCGAGTCCGGCACCATCGTGTCAAGCGAACGAACAGGCGGTTCGCTTGCAGGACGGTAAACGCCCGAAAGGTCGTCATAGAGAGCAGAAAGTTTTTTTTGCGCCAATGCTTTGGCAAGTTTGAGGCGATTGTTCATAATGGAAATGGATTGGCTTGCTTTTGATTTTTCAATGAAAAAATTAACTCTGTCAAACAGTTCATCGTAAGTTTTTACAGTGTTTTCCGCACCAAGCGGTGCGTAGCCCTGCGGCTCGTCTTTTCGTCCGTCTATGAGGATTAAACGCACGTCAAAACTTGTGCCTTGACGACTGTATAGTTTGCCGTCAATGTTTATCACATCGCAAACGTGATAATGCTTGTACAGGTACGATAAAAATATACGGTTTTTCCCCGACTGAATACGCCCCTTGTCATCGTAGTTGGTATGTCCCCCGATGATAATGGCGGCTTTTCCCCCATCTTTCATCGTGTCCAATGCACGCAAAGCCATAACGTGGTCGAGGGTGTCCATTTTGAAACCCTCCCAAACAACAGGTCTGTCGGCTTTGCCAAACGGCGGATTGGTAATAACGCCCGAATAAAAATCGTTGCCAACAGCAAACGGTTCGGAAGCATCTGTTTTTGTTACCGTAAAAAAATCCTGCGTATGCAAATTGGCGTTGCGCAAATCGTCTATTTCGTTAACAATGGTTCGTGCGTGAGGAAGTGCAACGGTCAGCAGTCCGTTGCCCGCCGATGGCTCAAAATAGTAATCGCCCGCTTTATCGTTTTGAGCCACGAAACTGCCTGCAAGAAAGGCTATGGGGCAAGGCGTTGAATACTGTTGCAACATAATGCTTTGCGATGTTCGGTGCGATAAAATCATTTGCCTTTGGTAGAGGCTTAACATATTCTCAAACCTCACTCGTAACGGTAAATGGGTTTCCTGCGCAATGTTGCGGGCTGCACGAACAATGGCAAGTTCAGTCAGTTCCTTAATCGTGGTCAAGTCGGAAATGCCGTGTTTCAAGGCTGTTTTCTCGGTTTTTCGCTTGTCGAAATTTTCACCGGCGCACAGTCCGTTATAAATTTCATCAACGTAATCAAAGTAAGTGGTATTCATCGCACACATCGTTTTGGAGTTATGAAAAACCCAAGCAGAATAAGGCATACAAGCCCAACAAGGATAAGCACACGTTCAACAAGTGTTGAGCCGAAACGCCTTTTGCTTTTTTGCTCAACTGTGGTGGTTTGCTTGCTTTGGGTGGAATGGGTTGTCGTTGTTTCCCTAATAGCATTGGGAACGTGAACAGGGATAACGGTATCTTTGGCTTGCAAAACAAGATTGAGTTTGCCGTTTTGAACAAAGGAAAATGCTTTTGCCGTTGTGTTTTCAGCAAAAACCGTATCGCTTGAAACCGTATCTTGCAAAGGGATAAAGACGGTAACAGGCAGTTGAACAGGGAAATGAACATAAATAATAGTGTCTTTTAGTAGGGTTGTTACGGTGGTGTTGGTGTGGTTTTCGGATGATGTCCCTACTGTGCGCTGTTTGGATTGACAACTTTGCGTGAGCAGTAAAAGAAGAAAAATACAACAGGTAAACATTACAAAATTGAAATGTTTCAGAAATCTGTTTTCGGCTTGCAAACCGAGAATGGTACGGATTTTTTTTAGGTCTTTATTTGTCATTGCGATTGGATTTTGTTGGTCGTATGCTTTGCCCCCAAACATAAAGCCCCAGCGAAGTCATTAAACTTCCTGTGGCTGTAATGGCAAGATTTTCCATATTTTGGAAAAGTCCGATTAGCCCGAAAATCGAGATGATGAGCATAATGGCAAGGGTGATTTTAAGACGTGTTCGCTTGTTCATTTGGAGTGATGTTTTAACATTAGGAAACAGGATATTGCACTGATGAGAAAAGCAACGGCAATGTAAATCCCTTTTTTTTTAGAATATCCAAAAACTGTTTAGGCACACGGCGGGTGATAACTTCCTTAAATTCAGAAACGGTAATTTTTCCGTCCCTGTTCAAGTCCAATCCCGCATTTTGAGCGGCTACCACGCCTGCCGAAATTTTGGATGTCTGCAACACAAAATCATCGGGTTTTCCCATAGCAAGAGGGAAAAACGTGGCAAGGTAAAGGTCGTGGAAATTTTTGATTTTGGCTTTGTAGGGCAGGTAATACCTGTTGATATAATCAAGTTGTTGCAGGGCGTTCATTGTGTAGAGAGCCTGCGTGGATGTTCCCAAACTTTTTGCGGTGTTTGGCATAAATTGAATTAAGCCTGTGGCTCGTGTTTTGGCACGTGTGTAAGCATCCGCAGGGTCGCCTTTCTGTGCATTGACAGCCTTTGAATTGAGCCTGCTTTCCTGCCACATCACAAGCATAAGCCAATCGGGATTGATATTAAGGTTTTTTGAAACACCCTGTATTTTTTGTTCGAGAGCGGTTTTGCTTTCGCCGAAATTGCAAACGAATTTGTCAATGAGTATCATTTTTATTTGTTTATTTTTTTGAAAAAATCGCCGTGATATATTTCTTCAAGAGGAAACTTGCAACCACAGATATAGCGGCTTCTATAATCAATTTTTTAACGTTTATATCCGCAGGTTCGGACTCTTTGGACGTTTTACCCAATGCGATTTTTGGTCGCAAGGGTCTGTGAATATGAGGCGTGTTAAACGGTATCATTTGGTTGGATTGAAAAATGCTTTTTTTACGACTATGGCCATACCTGCACCTATTGCTCCCCACATCAAAAAACGTGTAATTTTTCCAATCACTCCGCCCGATGTTTCCTTGCCCTCCGCAAATGCCTGCTTGCGCTGTTGCTCAAATTCATCGGTAACTTTTTTGCGCTCCTCTTCCGACAGTTTCTGCGAAAGAATACGTTCCGTTTCCTTACTCAATTTAAGGTCAGACAGTCCTTCTGATTTATTGTTTCGCACAACCAGCCAAACACTCAATACCGTGATGCCGACAATTGCCCATTTGACAATGGGAACAATCAACATAACAGGAATAGCCCCAAATCCATAGAGTTGGGGGCGTGGAGCGGGAGAAACAGGAATAGCGTGAATGGATTTGTAATTGGCTACGGATACATTAACTCCTTTGAGGGATGTTATTCTACGTTGACGGTTGTTGTAACGCTGCGTAAGTGTATTTATGGAATTTCTTTGCGTGGAAACGTTAACCGTTGCGGGAATTTTTTTGAGCAAGGCTTGACTTCTGCCCAATGAGGCGAAAACTGCCTGCTCGTTCAAAATAAATTGGTCTAATTCCGATTTGGCTTGCCTTTCGGAAATGTTTGGCGTTGTGGAGAACGCAACATTATACATTGTCGGCGAAAGTTGGGTTAACAACAAAAATACTTCCTGTTTTTTTTCGTTAAAAATCTTCACATCGCAGGACTTGACAAAACCGTTGTTGTAGGGCGGTTGCATTACCTCAATCCAAACATCCAAGCCCGAAATAATACGGATTTTGCCTGTTGGCGTTCCAACGGAGTAGCCACCGCCAATGTTCCGTATGGCGGATGACGTGGCGGACGCACTACTTCGCACCACAAGCGACTGTTTGGAAAGAAGTAAATAGGTTTTGATATGTTCGGACGTAACAGTAGCCATTGCGAACGATTATAAAAACAGCATCGCCTTTTTGATAAGCGAGGGGTTGTCGGTTACTTTTTTTACCATTGTGCAAAATTCTTTTGCGGAGGTGTGGTTTTTTACCACTTTCATCATCGTGAGGGCTGCGTTTAACAGGTCTTTGGCTTGTTCGGGACTTTGTGCCTCAATCTGCACGTTAAAGGAAAAATTACTTGTCGTTTTCATCGTTGAATTGATTATAATTGTTAATTGGTTTGTTAATCATCGTAAGGATTTGCAGGGCAAGTGCGGGATTTTTTTCGATTTCGGAAAAGATGGAAAACACAATGCCCAGCGTGGAATTATCCATTGCATACAAACAGGAATTGATGAGTTCGGCAAGTTCGTTTCTGGGCTGAATACCCGAAAAATCGGTCGTTTCCACAATTCCACTTTGGTCGCTTTCAAGGGCTTCCGCAGGAATTTGTTCGGGTTGTTCATCTCCCAAAAATCCCGAAAGTACGCCTTTGACCTGATTTTTCAATCCCAACCGTTCAAGGGCAATCCCTGCCAATTCTGCGTAGGTTTTTAAGCCCTGTTGCGATTTGATTTTTTCGCCCATTTGCTCAATGGCTTCCTCCGCATCTTCCAAGTCGCTTTCAAGTTCGTCCACACGGGATTTGAGCGATTGATTTTCGGTTTGAAGTCGTTGATAGTCCTGCTCCCGAAGTCGAGCGTTTAACAGTTCATTCACACGATTGTGTTCAAATTCGGAGATGTCCCCAAAGCCTGAAAATGCAGGCTGTTCATCGGTATATTCATACGTTTTTTCGGGCTTGCTCTCGTTTATGTCCATATCGAAAACATCAATCTTTACTCTGATAAAATTATCCATCATTAAAAGTTTGTTGATGTTTGACAGGTTTTTAATATCGGCTTTTTCGATAAGTTTGATACCTCGTTCCTCGCCTTGTTTGTAGGCGGTAAACGTAAGGCGAATACCATCACTGCCTTTGGCTTTGATATTAAGAATTTGCCGCAGCGATTTGATTTTGTTGTTTGCTATTTTCATTTTGGGCAGGGAATTACACGAATGAAATTGAGGGCGCATTTACCGTCCAACGTACCTTGCAGATTTCCTCTGCCCGAAAGGTAACCGTAAGGTTTCAACGAAATAGAAATTTGACCTGTGAAATGGTCGGTGTGAATGCCGTTTGCTACATTGGCTTCACTGTCTAATTCCGCAATGGTATTTTCGGCGGAAATTAAAACAAAGCCACGCAATCTTCTTAATGAAACATATCCCATTCCCACTAAAAAGTAAAATTCGCCGTGCGCCTCTATTTCTGCGGGTTGATTGGGATTTACGTGAATGGAAACCGCCTCGTAAAAATAGTGCTCAACGCCCAAAAACGTCATAATACTTTCAATATGTCGATAGATAAAGTCCATTGATTAGACGAGTTTGTAAATAAGTTTGATATTGAGATTGGATATATTCTGCAAGGCAAGGCTGTTGAAAAAATGCCCACAGATTTCATTGGTGGTGTCCAGCGGAGCCTCGATGTCGTAATCAATCGCACCGTCAAACAAAATCGGTTCTAATGTAATGGGAACGTGTAGCGTTGCCGAGTTTCGGGAATTGAACGAAAGGGAAAGCATCCCGATTGGTGTTTGCACGTCTTTTCCATTTGTGGCAAGGGCGATTTTATCACTCGCATCGGCAAATTCCAACACAACGGAAACACCCACGCACATTGACAAATGCTTGGGTATTTTGATTGAAAACCGTTTGTGCAAAAGCGGATTGGATTGAGGAGAAATTATATGTTGGGCAAAAATTTTCACGCAGTTATTTTTCGAGTTCAAGTACACAAATGAGGTCGGGGTCTAAACAAAATCCGGGTGCATTATGTTTGTAGATAATTTCAGCAGTCGCTCCACTTGCCTGTATGTCGAACGGTCGAAGATTGTAGAAATTTTCGTCCATCTGAACGCATTGAGAATTAACAAGCAAATGATTGGCGGGATATTCAACAGGAAAAATTTCACGTCCGCCTATTTTCAAACCAAAACGTGAAAAATTCCCATAGCAAAATTCATTGATGAGTTGGTCGGAAATTAGCGAAATACCCGTAACTTTACGGCAGTCCGAAAATGTCTGAAAACTTTTTTTTACGGTATTGTCAAGGTCGTGTGCTATGCGGATAATCTGATATTTTCGGGACGGTATTTGTTCGACACTTGGCTTGTTATCCAAAATAAAAACCACGTTCACTGCGTAGTTGTGATTGCCTTTCAGGCTAATGTTTACGCTACTTCCGCCCGCTTTGAGAGCGAACGGCGCAAGGTCAAAAAAACGTTTCAGCCGTGTTTCAACGTGCCTGTGAAATGTTTTATTGCCTGCGAAAGTGATGAGTTTCATCGGAAAATCTTCCGGAAATACTTCTGTCCCGCCGATGTTCAATCCCATTTGAACCAGTCCGTAATCCTGCGTGTTTTCGTTCACACAAAACACACCAACCACCCGCTCCATAGAGGATAGCGAGGGGAAAGCAAGCGTAACCTTTTCGGTATCGTTGCCTGTGATGCGCTTGGTTTGGCAGGTTATCATAGTTTCTGTGCGGGATTGTTTTCGTAACGCAAAATGATGTCGTAGGTCGCCGTATTTCCTGTAAGATAAATTTCCACCTGCGAGCCTTTGGCAGGAATATCAAACGCTTTTAATGATGTTTCACGTTCAGCGGTGGGACGGAACGCCCCGCCAACCAATTCCGATGCGGGATAGTCTTCGGGGAAAATCTCGACACTGTTGACACGCATTCCAAAGCAAACACCGGTGGGGTTTCCAACTATGGAGATAGCCGTTAATTTATCAAACATTACATCCGTTGCAAAACTTGTTTTGGTTTTGCTTGGCGAACACTGCGCCTTGACGGTGTGGATTTTTACGTTTTGCATTTTGGCTTTCATATTATTTTTGAAAAGCAAGGGGCATAACGATACCACGCCCCTTGCTTGCAGTGAAGAAGAGATTAGTTTTTCATAATGATAGTCCCTTTCAAAAGGACTTTCACCCACATTTTGGCAGGTGCGGGATTAGCCCATTCAAGGTTAACCTCAATTGCTTGTTGGTCGTTAATCAACTTCGGATTATCCAAGCGATATGAGCCGATGTGCGCACGGTTGTTTTCTTTGGTGTTGAAAACTTCGGTGGACAATGCACCCAAGACGGCAGAACCATTTACACGAAGTTCCATTTCGCCACTGCGAATGGCAGTATCTATGACACCGAAATTTGCGGTTGTGCCTGCGTCGCCGTCCGCTACGGTTGTTCCCGAAAGAAGAATGATTTCATTCATCAAAAAGAAATTGCCCTTTTCGAGTTTGCCCGATGAAATGTTGCAAACGCCTACAACTTTGTTGTCATCGTCTTTGAACATCTTTACCGATTTTGCGTTGGCAACCGATTTGATGGCGTACAGAACGCCATCGGAAGCCTGCAACGTTCGTCTGGTCAGACCTGCCTGAATATCTTTGGGCAGGAGATTGAAACGGCGGGTAAGTTCCCCACGAGAATTGACAGGCTGCGCAGAAGCAACCAAGTTTTGTTTGCCTGCGGTGGCTTTGACTTTCTTTGCCAAAAGTTTTTTGGCTTTTGCAGGTGCTGCCTCCAAAAGTCCTGCGATTTCATCTTCGCTCAATCCTGCAAGGATAGCATCATCAAAACCGCTTTCTAAAATGTTTCCTAATTCCATAGTTTTTTGTGTTTAATAGTTTAGTTGTTTAATCGTTTAATTGCTGATTGTTATTAGACAAAATCAACGGTTTCAGTGTCCGCAGGCGTATTGTTTGCAGGGGGCAAGGCACGTCTGCGCCTGCGTTTGCGCCCCGAAAGGTCATCATCGCCTTCAAGGTCGTCATCTCCCGAAAATTCATCATCATCGCCGTCAATATACTCATATCCGTCGATAATTTCCGCCTCTTCCGCTCCGCCATCAATGTCTTCTAAATCACCGTCAATGCCACTTTCCAAATAGCCTGCAATGTCGGGGAGGTCAGGGTTTAACTGTTCAAGGTCGCCACTGAGGTTTTCAAGCAAATTTTGTTTGGTCGCCATTTTTACACCCGACAAAACACCGCCGATGGCAAGCCCTGTGCCAAAATCTTTGAGCATTTTGTTATCGGTCATAATTTTCAAGGCAAGCCCCGCACCCGCAAGAACAAGGGGTTTAATGGCTTTCTTTACCGTAGAATTATCCGGCTTGACAAAACCGTCAATGGTTTTGCCCGCAAAATTGGCGGCTATAACGCCTGCGGCTACAAGTAAAACAGGGGTTGTTTCGTCTTTCAGATTGTCCATCGAAAAACGGTTTTTACCCTTGCGTTTGGGTGCGCCGCTTGTAGATGTTCCGAATAAACCGTTACGTTTCTTTTTTGGTTTTTTTCGCATAATGATTGATGTTTTAATTGTTTGACTATTGTGTTGTTTTATTATTGTCAATTTTATGACAGAGTTATGGTTTTGGGTTTTCGAGGTGTGCTTGTTTTTGCTCCCGAAAGTCCGCCTTTGCTTGCTTTTGAGGGTTTTTTTCTGCTTGTTAAATACAACGCCAATCCGCCAACAGCAACCGCACCACCGACAAGCAAAGCCGTTTTGTTTCTCTGAAAAAAACTTTCCCCGCCACCGCTTGTGATTTCAGCATCAACGCCTGTTTCGAGTTCCTTTTGTGTGTTTGGATTGTTGATGAGCGACATAGCGGCTTCCGCCTCGTCTGCTTTCATAATACCCGCATCTTTCAAAGCATTGACGATACTTGCAATAACAGGTATTGCAGCAGCGACTGCCGCTCCGGTGGCAACAGCACCCAAGCCCATATCGCACAATCCGAGTTCTCCGCCTTTGAGCGAAGACGTTCCACCTCTGCCATAGAGAATGGCGATTTTCAACTTGGCTTTGTCGCCACCGATTTTTTCAAAAATGCTTTCCGTTTTGGAAAGGGCTTTTTTGCTGGCTTCCCATTGTGCTTGGGTCAACTTTCCTGCGTTGACATCGGCTTGTGTGGCATAACCCCATTTGAGTTTGGATGCCATTTTGCCGATATTCAGTTTCATCGCAACAAGTACCCCGCCACGTGAGGCGGTGGTTAACGGATTGAACTTGACAATGGCTTTGCCCACTTTCTTAATACGTGCTTTCAAACGTTCCTTTGGAGGCAAGGCTTTGATACGTGCCTTATCTGCTTTCTTGGCTGCTTTCTTTTCGGCTCTGACCTGCTTTTTTGCTTGCTTTTTGGCTTGCCGTTGTGCTTTCTTTTGCGGGTTGCGCTTAAACAACCCCTCTACGCTTTCTTCCATATCATAATCGGTTTCATTTTCGTCTTCATCAAAATGCTCTTCGGTTTCGTCCTCATCATTCCAATCCTCCGTTTCATCAGTCGTTTCATCTGAATAATTGTCCTCGTCCCACTGTTCGCCGTCTTCGGGATATTCCGAAGTGGCGGAAGTTGCGGGTAGTGAAGTGCTTGCCGTTGGCGTAATCGGAGAGGCGGGAGTTTGAATTTCTGCCTCATACATCATCGGTTCTTGGGTCATCACTTCGTCCTGTTCAACTTCTAAATTGGGTTTTGGCAGAGTTTGACTGCCTTTGCGGAGCGCAACACGAGCGGTGCGGTTATCCTGCCGAACTGCCCGCTTTTCCACCCTCGAAACAACACGAGCCTGTTTGGTTGCCTGACGTGCAACCTTGCGGGTGGTTTTTGCCTGTTGTTTCGCAACCTTACGTTCCTGTTTGGCAACTTTGCGAACGGTCTTTGCCTCTTGCCTTGCTACTTTTTTAGCAACTTTCGCCTGCTTTCTCACGGCTTTCTTTTCCACTTTGACTTGCTTTTTGGCAACCTTTGCCTGACGTTTGGCTACTTTCTTCGCAACTTTGGCTTGTTTCTTGACGGCTTTTTTTGCAATTTTCGCAACCTTTTTTTCGGTGCGTTTGGCTTTGATTTTTTTGAACAGTTTGCCAAAATCTCCCAAACCGTCCAAAACAGCCTCATCCTTGCAAAGATTGTCCAACGCCCTGTTGCGATAGGGCGTATTCCAATACTTGATGAGATAATCAAGCATTTTCAAGGTCGTTTGAGGGTCGCTACACAGTTGGGGCTTGTGTGAAAGAACCAAACGCAAGTCCTGCAAATAGGCAAACGTTGCCTTGTCAGAACAGGCGATTTGCTGAAAATGTACCTTGTTTCGGACATCGTCTATCACTTCGCCCAAACTTCGGGAAACACCCGAAAGCATAGCAATATCAATGCCTCCAAGTCCGTTTTTGGTTGGTTTCATAGTAAAATCTTTTTTCTCCGAATAGGGTTTTTCATAATTGAATTTTGACAAAACACAATCGATAACAATTTCCGAATGCCCATCGGGAACAACTACGTAAACGTGTTGGAAATTGGACTTCCCTGCGTATTTGGTTATTCTGAACTTATGCTCTATACCCAAATTTGAAAGTATGGAACTTGTGAAAACCGAAAAGCAATCGCAGTCAATACCACTATGCCTGTCTGCCCACGAACGGGCTGGCTGGCGAAGTTGTTCCAAACCTCGTTTGTCAAGTTTGTACTGAATGTGATTGTATAAAAATTCCCACACTCGGCGGCAGGTTTCCGAAAGACTTTTGCCTTTCAACCCAACCGCCAAGTTTTGAGTCTGCGAAAGTGTTTGCCTGACAATTTCTCCCATTAATCCGACCGTGTCTTGAACTTCGCCGTTTTTGAGAATTATCTTGTCCCTATGGTTCGCAGGTGGGAACAAATGGTCAAACTCCTGACCGTTTTTTATGGTTCTATATCCCGATGTGATTTTCATATTGAGAGAGGGTAGTAATCGCTTTCGTAATAAACATTATTGCCGTATGCCGTGAACTGACATTTGAGTTGAAGTTCCGAAACAAGCGTGCCTATACTGCCCGCTCCGCTGACGAGTTTGGCGAAAAAATTCTTGTCGGCGAGTTCGCTTTTTAACTTTGCGGATAAACCGCTTTTCAGTTTTGTTGCAAGATTGATAAGGGTTAGCACAGGCAACTGAATTGAAATCATATCCAAATTGGTTTCGGTATGGGCTTGAATAACGTGTTCTCTGCCACTCACGTTGGAGATGGCAACCTGTTCATTGTTCACACCGCACACAATCCGAACAAACGGTTGTGATATGCGCATTGTTCCGCGCGTTGGATTGATGATTTTGCTATCGATATAAACAGGCAAACCCGAAAGGGAAAGTTTGCCCAAACGAAAACTGCGAATGGCAAAATTAAGTTTACCAAATCCGCTGAAATTGCGGTAAAGCGGAAAGGCAACGGCAAAACCAATCAAGCCGAAAAGGAGTATTTTAAGAGGTTTTATTTTCATCTGTTTCGTTTTTTTAAGGCACTAACAACCATATCCAAAAGCAGTTTAACCACATAACCGACACACGCCGAAATAGCAGCGGCAACAGCCACTTTAACAAAGTCGATAGACTCGGTGGAATGCACGGAGGCAACCTCTTGCGCAACTTTGGTGCTACCGCCCAAAAGTCCCGAAACGGTGGTTACAATGGATGTGTTTTTTGACATAGTTTTTCGGTGTCGTTCATTCGTTTTGACGGCACAAAATTACATCGAAAAAAAGGGG